>ERZ772910.1167-NODE-1167-length-13611-cov-3.099218_pt1 | contig 13611 bp, 13 predicted proteins | sample MGYA00511357_ERZ772910 | MGnify/ENA primary metagenome ERZ772910 (study PRJEB29015, sample SAMEA2738096) | human oral metagenome | biome: human oral; feature: human-associated habitat; material: saliva | place: China | collected 2193 ... | reverse complement strand
TAGTGTTTAGACTAAAAAGTGATGGAATATCGTGCATTTCAATAAGTTACGTGGGTTTTGGCGTGCTTTTCGTGTGTTTTGCTAGTGTTTAGATCAAAAAGTGATGGAATATCGTGCATGTCAATGAGTTACGTGGGTTTTGGAGCGTTTTTCGTGTGTTTTCTAGGTCTTTTGGTTGAAAAGCGATGGAATATCGTGCATTTCAATAAGTTACGCGTCTTTTAGAGCATTTTTCGCGTGTTTTGCTAGTGTTTAGACTAAAAAGTGATGGAATATCGTGCATTTCAATAAGTTACGTGGGCTTTAGAGCGTTTTTCATGTGTTTTCTAGGTCTTTTGGTTGAAAAGCGATGGAATATCATGCATTTCAATAAGTTACGTGGGTTTTGGAGCGTTTTTCGTGTGTTTTGCTAGTGTTTAGACTGAAAAGTGATGGAATATCGTGCATGTCAATGAGTTACGCGTGTTTTACACTGCTTTTCGTGTGTTTTGCTCGTGTTTAGACTGAAAAGCGATGGAATATCGTGCATGTCAATGAGTTACGTGTTTTATTGCAAAACTGGCTCAACATGGAGAATAGTTTCCATTCTGGGAAATTTCCCCCTATTATATATGGAAGGAAATGAGGCGAAAGTGATAAAATCTGCGTTAAAAAATGCTGGCAAATACAATCTTTATTATTTCAGAAAGAGAAGGGCAGGGTTACCACGCGTTTTTGACCATTGCCTTTGAGAATAACTTTGGTGCTTTTGAGAACAAGTCTTGCGCCTTTTGGAACAACTCTGGTGTCTTTTAGAGCAAATCTGGATGTAATCTTTAGATGGCGCTAGATAATCTCCGACGTTTAGCGAAAAAAGTCCAACGTTTTTCGGAAAATCTCCAACGTTTTTGGGAAAATCTCCCATGTTTTTCAGAAAATCTCCCACGTTTTGGGGAGTTTCTCGGAGCTTATACAGCATAAGCAGCTCCCTTAGAAGCTGCCTAAATAAAAAGCAGAGCAAGCCATAGAGGAGCAAAGCGAAGGCGTTATTGTTTCTCCGTATCCTCTGGTTCTTGCTCACCGATGGTGAGTTGTTGCAGATCGTAGGAAGAGCCGTTGTAGACGTTCAAATCCACATCGCCAGAGATGCCATCAATCTTGCCACGATCGGTGAATTGCCAAAACTTCCATTTGCCCTTGTAGGACAATTGTTTCACGTAGTAGTGCGCTATCCAAAAATGATAGCGATCAAAGGTAGGTGTGTTGAGATATTTCTCCTTAAACTTTAGTCCCGTGTAGATGATAGGTGTGGTGTTGTAGTGCTTTTCCACGATGTTGAGCCACTCAGCCACTTCACTGCGCAGTTGTTCTGCAGAGAGCGTGCCGATGCTTTCCACGTCGAGCACAGGAGCTAAATCACCTGGTTCGAGATGTACTTGCTTGAGATAATGCTTCGCCTGCACATCGCCCGAAACGAGGGGAGAAAAGAAGTGATAGGCACCGCGAATGAAGTCGTATTGCCCGATTTGGTAGAAGTTGTCGTTGAAATTCTTATCCACATGCTCTTTCCCTTCGGTGGCTTTGGCAATGACGAAGCGAATGGGTTGTTGGTCAATCTTGGCAGCTGCCACCTTTTCCCAGTCTATCTCACTTTGATAGCGACTGATGTCAATGCCTCTCACGGCATATTCTTCGGGGTATTTGGTGGTGCCAAAGAGCCCTTGCCACAAATTGGACGTAGGGGCAACGATGTATTTGTAGGTAACAAAAAGATACACCCCTGCCGCAATGATAAGACCAATCCAGAACACGCGCTTGTAGCCGTGTCCAAAGGAGCGTTCTGCCCAAGTGAGGGTGCTCTGCTTGCTGTTGCGCGAGGAGCGACGTCTCTTTTTGGGAGGAGTGGAGGAGCGTTTCTTTTGAGTCATGAATAGAGCAGAAAACGAGGGGTGCAAACTTGCGCTTGCACCCCTGGTTGAGTCAATGTCTTATGCGATGCAGACGCTGATTATTTCGCTTGTTCGAGCGCGAGCGTCTTGGTGCATTGGTCGCAAACTTCTGTGGGACCCCAGTATTGGATAGGACCAGGATAAACGAAAGCAGTTTGTTCAGCCCATGCTTCGCGTTGTGCAGCGAAGGTCTTGAAGGGTGCACCGTCGAGTTCAACGAGAGCCTTGCGGATCACAGGCTTCATTTCTCCGTGACGACGCTCCATGTTCATCATCATAGTGATGGGCACACCGCCAGCCACCCATTCAGCAGCAGGAGCAGTGGTGTTCTTCACGATTGCCATGTAGCCAGTCTTGCCGTTAGCCACGAGTTGAGCTGCAGAAGCACCGAGAGCGTAGCAGTAGTCAGCATCGAAGTTAGAAGGAGCAGCGCAGCGACCTTCGTAACCGAAGAAGTGGTGGAGAGCAGCAAACTTGCCAGTGTATTTGCCTTCCTTCTTCCATGCAGCGAGCTTTTCAGCCACCATTTCAGAGAGGAGCTTTTCAGTTTCGATGAGCGAAACTTGTACGTTGCCGTGGGGGTCGCGTTCAGCGGTGAGTTGCTTAGCCACACCTTCGGGGAGAGAAGCGTAGATGGCAGCGTTTTCAGCGGTAAGACGGCTGAGCACCCATGCACGTTGGTCGGCAGCTTCCACTTGAGCAGCTTCGGGAGTAGAGAGGAGGTCGTTGAGTTCAGCAATGAGCTTCTTCAAAGAAGGAATGAACTCGATGAGACCTTCGGGGATAAGCACCGTACCGAAGTTGTTGCCAGCAGCAGCGCGCTTAGCCACTACTTCAGCGATGTAGGTCACTACGTCGTCGAGGCTTTGTTCCTTAGCTTCTACTTCTTCAGAAATCAAGCACACATTGGGTTGCACTTGGAGGGCGCACTCGAGAGCGATGTGAGAGGCAGAGCGACCCATGAGCTTGATGAAGTGCCAGTATTTACGAGCAGAGTTAGCATCGCGTTGGATGTTACCAATCACTTCAGCATACGTCTTACAAGCAGTGTCGAAACCGAAAGAAGTTTCGATTTGGTCGTTCTTCAAGTCACCGTCGATGGTCTTGGGGCAACCGATCACTTGCACGCCATACTTCTTAGCAGCGTAGTATTCAGCGAGCACGCAAGCGTTGGTGTTAGAGTCGTCACCACCGATGATCACGATAGCGTTGATGCCGAGTTGACGAATCACTTCCATACCCTTCTCAAACTGAGCTTCTTCTTCGAGCTTCGTACGACCAGAACCGATCATGTCGAAACCACCAGTGTTGCGGTATTCGTCGATGAGTTCATCGGTCATTTCGAGGTAGTTGTGGTCCACCAAACCTCCAGGTCCCATGAGGAAGCCGTAGAGCTTAGAGTTGGGGTTTTGCTTCTTCAAGCCATCATAGAGGCCGCAAATCACGTTGTGACCGCCAGGAGCTTGACCACCAGAGAGGATGATACCGATGTTGATGGGAGCATATTCCTTCTTCTCGTCCGTGGGCTCGAAGTTGACGAGGGGCATGCCATAAGTGTTGGGGAAGAGGGCTTTGATTTCTTCTTGGTTGTCTACACTTTGGGTGGGTGCACCTTCTACGATTTTCACGTTACCGCGAAGACCTGCGGGGAGTTTGGGCTGGTAGGCAGCACGAGCAATTTGCAATGCGCTTTTTTCCATATTGATTGATAGATTGGAGTTTGAAATTAGATTGCTACAAAATTACTTCTTTTCTGGCGAACAGACAAGATTTCGCCTTGTTTTCTCTCTGCTTTTTGCGGTGTGGTGTGGATATTTGCAAAGCGAGATGGTTTTTAGCTCTTTTCGTCCTTGGAAGCCCTTGCGTTGAGTTGCGCTGGTGTGAGATAGAAGTCTTGGCAAAGTTGCTGATATTGTGGACTGCGCTTGCCATTTTCTTGCAGGATAAGTTGATCGGTTTGCAAGAAATCGCCTATAATGGTGTGCCCATTCTCGTGCTGGGTGGGAGGTGTGAAATGGAGTTGAAAACGGAGCATCACGCGTTTGGGGGCTTTGCGTGCCACGGTGTGCACGTCGGTCTGATGGATGAGGGAAAATCCGGCATCTTGTGCACAGCGCACGAACCGTGGTTGTGCTGTCTTAGGGATAATCACTTGCAGCCATCCGCCACTCTTGAGGAGTTGTGCGCTGCGCTGGGCGAGGGCTTCAAAGGGGAGTCCGTGGTGCACGTGCCGCGCTTGTGCGCGCTGCTGATTGGGTGAGAGGAGGGTTTCCTCAAAATAGGGCGGATTGCTCACAATCATGTCGAACGGCAGGTGGTCTTCGCGCCAATCCTCGGTCATGATGTCGCCTTGTTTTATCACTACTTGCGTAACAAAAGGTGAGGCTGCTGCGTTTTCTCTGGCTTGTGAGGTGGCATCGGCATCGAGTTCCACGCCCACGACTTGCAGCTGTGGATAACGCTGCGCGAGCATCAAGGCGATGAGTCCACTTCCCGTGCCGATGTCCAGTGCTCGTGCAGCGGAGGGAGTAGGTGGCATTTGGCACCAGGCTCCGAGGAGGACGCCATCTGTGCCCACTTTCATGGCGCACCGGTCGTCGTGGATGGTGAATTGTTGGAATTGGAACATCGTGAGGCAGTTAGCGAAGGTGGGAATTAGGGTGAAGTGCGTAGGAATTGGGAAAGGAGGGAGTGGTAGATCGTAGGTGCAAGGCAATAAAAAAAGGCGACTTCTGGGAAGAAGCACGCCTTTCGATTGGATTGGGAATAGTTGTTTGATTAGGCCAAGCCTGGCTTATTTCGCCTTCTCAACGATAGCTTTAAAAGCTTGAGGGTTGTTTACAGCGAGGTCGGCGAGCACCTTACGGTTGATCTCGATACCGGCCTTGTGAAGACCACCCATGAGTTGAGAATAGCTCAAGCCTTCGAGGCGAGCCGCAGCGTTGATACGCTGAATCCAGAGAGCGCGGAAGTTGCGCTTCTTGTTGCGACGATCACGGAACGCATAGGTAAGACCCTTTTCCCAAGTGTTCTTGGCAACGGTCCACACGTTCTTGCGGGCACCGAAGTAACCGCGGGTGAGCTTCAGGATTCTCTTGCGCTTAGCGCGAGATGCGACATGATTTACTGATCTTGGCATAGTAATGTTGTTTTTGATTGCTGGCGGCTACGCGATAGCAGCTCTTGTGTGCCAGACATTCGATGAAATAAATGACTTTGGTAGGAGGTTTTGTAGAGACAAAAACCAAAAGAGATTAGCGCATGCAGAGCAATTCGCGAACTTGCTTCACGTCGCAGTCTTTAACGAGACCAACGTGTACGAGGTTACGCTTTTGCTTCTTAGTCTTCTTCGTGAGAATGTGACTGTGGAAAGCGTGCTTTCTCTTGATCTTACCGGTTCCGGTGAGCGCGAAACGCTTCTTAGCACCAGAATTAGTCTTTACTTTAGGCATTTGTTTGTAAATTAAATGATGAATGAATGTGTGCGGTTGCGCATACCTGGCACAACGCGCGACTATAATAAAACACACAAGCGTAAGCGCCTCGACGGATGCTTTTTAGTGATGTATGGAAACTGGGGTAGTTCCGCCGAGAATGTCCACTTGCATGGATTATCCAATGGGAAAATGAGAGCAGATTAGAAGTCTTCGCCTTCCACCTTAGGACCGGTGTATTCGCGACGTTCCTTCACTTGAGGGGCTTTCTTGGCAGGAGCCGCCTTTACTTCTGCTTCAGCAGGAGCTTCGTGTCCTTCTTCCACTTCTACGTCCTTTTTGCGCACTGGCGCTTTCTTAGGAGCGAGATACATGGTCATGCGCTTACCTTCGAGCACGGGCATTGATTCTACCTTACCGTATTCTTCCAAATCGTTGGCAAAACGGAGGAGCAATACTTCACCTTGTTCTTTGAAGAGGATGCTACGACCACGGAAGAACACATAAGCCTTCACTTTGTCGCCTTCGCTCAAGAAGCCCTTAGCGTGCTTGAGTTTGAAATTGTAGTCGTGATCGTCGGTTTGAGGACCGAAACGGATTTCTTTCACTTCTACCTTCACTTGCTTGGCTTTGAGCTCTTTTTGGCGCTTCTTCTGCTCGTAGATAAATTTGGAAAAGTCCACTAATCTACAAACAGGGGGTTGTGCGTTGGGGCTGATTTCTACTAAATCTACGCCTTGTTGTTGTGCCATGCGTAGTGCATCGCGCGATGGCATTACCACACTATCACCTTCTTCGGGGATTACGCGCACTTCTCGCGCACGAATTTGCTCGTTGACGCGATACTGCTGCTTGAGTTTATCGTTTTTATTGGGTCTCAAATGTCGATAAATTTGGGTTTGTAAATTAGAGAGTCTATTTATTGCGCTGCAAAAGTAAGCATTTCCTAGCAACCTGCAAAGTTTTCGCCCAAAAACATCGACTATTTTTTGCCCTCCTCCATTTTCTTTTCTGCTAACTTGTGCTATTTGGCGGATAAGTTGTAACTTTGCACAGTATTTACAATAGTGTGCAATCTTGGTGTTGAAAGATATTTCCTGTTTATCACATCATTTTTCGTATTATTGCAATGGAATATCTGCCGCAAGTCCGCACATGGTAATACATATCTCACGCATTTTATCATAGCATCTCAAAATTTCAATCTCATAGTTTCTCAAATTTCAACTCATTAGTTTATGAAACGTATCCTCTCTTTCCTTCTTTTGGCTTTTATCGCCACCACGCTCACGGTGTCTGCCCAGTCGGCTGCCGACAAAATCGTGGGACTGTATCACGTGGTCAAGGACGGTCGCAACTCAAAAGTCAAAATTTTCAAGTATGGCGATGGTTATCGCGCTCAAGTGGTGTGGCTTGAAAACATGAAAAATCCTGATGGTAGCCAGCGCACCGACCAGAAAAATCCCGACCCTAAGAAGCGCAACACGCCTTCCAACCAAATCGTGTTGGTGGAAAAGGTGACTTTCGACGGCGATGACACTTGGGAGAATGGACATATCTACGATCCCACGAGTGGCAAGGTATATCGTGTGGAAATGTATTTCGACAAACCCAACGTGCTCACTGTGAAAGGTAAACTTGGACCTTTCTTCAAACGCGTGTATTGGCAGAAAATCCAATAATCGTGGTGTAATGCAAGCCACCATGGCGTTGCTGATTAACACCGCACGCGAAGATAAGCCCTGCATGACCCAGCACACACAGCGTTCTGGTCGCTTCGAGGGGTTATGACACAGAAGGTTCACTAAGACCAAAAGAAAAGAGGATGTACTCAAAGCGAGTGCATCCTCTTTTGGATTGTTATGTCGTTGTTGTCTTTCTGGGTTGCTCCGCCTTTCTCTTGTAAGCCGATTCCTAGGGCATCGTCCTACCTTGGTATCTTCTGGAATGGGCACGGTGTGTAGACTGGTGTCCTACGGTGGGGGAGTCTTGGTCGGCTGTTTGTGGAGGAAGGGTAGAGTGCCGAGGGGGAGACTTATCTAGTTTCTTCAAAGAAGAGTTTAGGAATGTCCGTCAAACTAAGAGGGTCGACGTAACTTTCGATATGGCGCTTGCGTTTGTCCTCGAGGATTTCATCCACGGCGATGAGAATACTCGTTTCCTCCACGTTGCCAAATTCGTCGTTGATGGCAGTGCCAAAGACGCGCATGGTGGGGGAGAGGTTCATATAAGCATTGACCAAAGGTGGAATATTGAAGCCACGTTCGCGCACCGCTTTGTTGAGCACCTTGTAGTCAGCGCGGAAGTCCGTTTCGACAAAGATTTTCTTCAGTTCCTCTTCGGGAGTTTCGAGCAACACGGGATTGTTGACCGTGATGAGTCCATCGCGATCGCCAAAGTGACGATTGAGGAAGTAGAGAATCATGTCGCGCGCTTGTCGGTCGAAGCTAGGATACATGGTCATCTTGCCGAAGAAATACTTCAAATCGGGCATGATTACGGTGAGTGCTCCCAGTCCGTCCCAGAGGTTGTCGAGGGCGTAGAGACTTTTGGCAAGGTTGCGCGTGCTTTGGTATTCGAGGGTCACGAAAGATCGTCCCAACTCCACGGTTTGTGGGAGAAAGTTTTCGATGAAATTGTCCGAGAAGGTGAACATGTGCCCTGTCGCCAGATAGGGTTGTCCGTTTTCGCGGAAGGTAATGTCGCTGGGTGGCAAGAAGCGATAACCTCCAAGGATTTCTTCTGCATCGGGATTCCACACGATGAGTTGATAGTAGGGTCGTTCGCAAAGGTCAAACTCATCGAGGTCTAAGGCTTGTCCCGTACCTCCTCCTGCCGCGCGGAAAGCGATTTCGCGCAATCTTCCGATTTCGCGCATCACGTTGGGTGCGTTGTGGTGGGTGATGATATAAATCTCGTTGCCTGCTTTGTTGGTCTTGCGCAACTGCAACTCAGGAGTGAGTTCGCGACGAAGCAAATCACGAGATACGGGTTCGATGATGGGTTGCATATAATGGGAGATGTGATTTCCAAAACGGAGCACCGTGTTGGGTGTTGTCCCTGGTGTGGGAAGATGGGGAGGGAGTGCTCAGAGTTTTTAGAGAAATGATCAATGTTGTGTTGAGTCAGGCAGGTCGTACACCAGCTTTCTCACTTCGGCAGCCCATGCAGTGGGGGACTTCTCCGAGGTAAACGACTGCCAAGGGATAGGCTTGCCGATGTGGATGTCGAAGGTGCTGTGTTGGTGCTGGTAGAGTTCGTCTACGAGATAGAGCATTGCCAAATTGAACTTGATGCCTAGTCGCTTGCTCCAATTCGCCAAGCGATAGAAGAAATCGGAATTTCTGCCACCAAAATGGATGGGAACTACATCGCGTTGATATTCGATGCTTTTGCTCACGAAAGTTTTTGCCCATGGCACATCTTGGATCTGTCCATCAATGCGGCGCGAACACAAGCCGGCTGGAAACATGATCAGATGCTTGTCGCCTGCAAAAGCGGCATTAACCATCTTGGGAAATTCGCGACCTTGTCGTCCCGTCTTGTTGATGGGCACAAAGAGAGGGGCAATACCAGTGAGGTTCATGAGCAAGTCGTTCGCCAGATAGCAAATGCGACCATCATAGTGGCGGCCGAGGATGGCTCCCAATATCACACCGTCTGCTCCACCTAAGGGGTGATTACTCACAAAGGTGAAACGACGTCCATCGGCATCTGAGGGCAAGTTTTCCAATCCATGCACATTGAGCTTTAAATCAAGATGGTGCATGCAGTCTTCTAGCCATTGCACGCCTTGAATCTCCCCCTCTTTTGCGATAAACTGGTTAAGCCAATCTTGGTGGATTGTCTTTTTGAGATAGCGCACCAAAAAATCAGGAATGAAACGTGCTTTACGTCCCATCTTGTTGCGCAAAATCTGGTCGATGTCGATGAGATAGGGTTGTGCCATAGGAGGAGAAGGTGGATGTGCGACTTGTAGAAGCACGCACATTTATGTCGTGTATGGGTTTGCAAAGTTAGCAATAAAAACTAAAACTTCGGGCTAAAATGACTTGTTTTCTGCACTTTTTTGCCGTTCTGCGCAGTTTTTTGTAGAGTGCGCAAAGTCTGTTTTTCTTACTTCAAACGCTTCTTTTGCAGGCGAAAAAAGGAGGTGGCAGTGAGAGGGGGAAAGAGGGAGGATAGGGAGAAAAAAGAAAAGCACCAATCAAAATGATTGATGCTTTTGTAGTTGCGGAGGCTCGACTCGAACGAACGACCTCCAGGTTATGAGCCTGGCGAGCTACCAACTGCTCCACTCCGCGATATAATGTTTGCGCATCGGTTGTTCCCGAATTGCGATTGCAAAGGTAGTGACTTTTTTGTTATCCTCCAAATTTTTGAGGAGAAAAATGTACTTTTATGCGCATTTTCTTGTTTTCACTCTGTTTCCACTGGTGGATTTGTGCAAAATGGGGTGGAAACGGAGAGAAGATGGCAAGTGCCTTTCGCATTGGAAAAACGGCAGCGGTGAGGGAAAAAAGAGAAAAGGCTGAGTGCCCAGATTGGGACTCAGCCTTGTTGTGTGGAGTGTGCTACGAGAGGAAGCCAGGGAGTGATGGGCATTCGCACTAAATTAGGGTGCAGCCTATAAAGCGCAGAGCTAAAATAGGGCTTCCGGGCTCGAGGTTGGTTTAGAATTCGTCGACAGTGGGGTCAACGTTGCGGATACCTTCGATTTCACCGAGGTGGTCGGGTTGGTCGTTTACAAGACCGATGTTCACAGCACCGTCCTTCGTCATGGTTTGTACAGAAGAACTGTAGCCAGGAAGTGTGGGGTGTAGGCGATAAGCTGTGGTGCCGACACAGAAGACGATTTGTCCGCCAGGTCCGGGAATGTTGAGCTGACGAGGATATTCCTTCGTACCAGAAGCAATGACCTTACGCACCACTTGACCATTGGGGCGGGTGTATTCGACCATGAGCTTGAAGTTATTGGAAGATCCTGTGGGGAAGCTCGCAAATTCACCAGAGAGGAGCTTTGTAGCAGGATTGTATTTCGCCACATTGCGAGCGCGGGTCACAGAGAGCAAACCAGCAGCGCCTACTCGTTCGCCACTTACAGCAAGGTGACTGTTGATCTGTGTGCCAGAAGCCAAGTTGAGCACCACCTTAGAGGCGTCGAAAGGTTCACCGGCAGGAAGTTCGAGCCACTTGTGAGGATCTACCATGTAGAAGCGCGTGAGCTGTGAGGCTTTATGCAAACGGATGGTTTGGAAGTCAGAGCGGTCGTTGCTTTGGTAGACGGTCTGTGCCACGTAAGTTTCCCAGGGGATGGGGTGGAAGTAGGCAGCTGAGCCGCTGACACCGATTATACCATTGTCGCCTTGGTGGCTCACCACGAGGAGATATTCGTGGGGTTGCACGTTGCTAGGCGTAGCAGAGTAAGAGATGGCCTTGAGCGAGTCGGTGTGGTAGATGAAGTCCTGCATGAGGAACTGCTGATTGTTCATCGCAGGGTTCTTTTGGAGGATATAAACCACCATGCCGCGCAAGTGCTGCGTGAGAGCAGACGAAGGAATGCCATAGGTTTGCGTGTCTTCCCATCCTTCGATGCCTGTGTAGGTGCCATCGTCTTGGAGGATGAAGCGAGCAAATTCGTGCACGAAGCCAGGGCGATTGCGGAGGTCAAACTGGTTGGTGCGGCCCAAAGGTGACTGAGTGGGCACAGAAGAGAGTGGATTGTAGAAATAATTGACAAAGGTGCCCTTAGGGAGCATCAACTTGAGGTTGCGGCTGTAGGTGTTGCCCTTGTCGTTGCGTGCCATGAAGACCACTTCGTTGTCGATTTCCACATCGTTGAGACGTGCCATAGGAGGAGCCGTGATGGTGATGGTCTTGTCGGCTTCGTTGACCTTGTATTTCCAGTTGGCAGGCATAGAAGCGTAGACCGCCTTCAAGTCGTCTGCTTTGGTGAAGGGGAAGGTCATGGTTTGACCAGGAGCAAAGCGAAGTTCGCGAGTGGTGGGCACGTAGCGTCCGCTCATGTCGCTGTTGTCGTCGGCATCGACGCTCTTTTCGGGTTGGATGTCGAAGTTGAGATCGGGAAGTACGGGAATGCGCACCACGGGAAGGGTGGGATAGGTGGTGTTGATGATGATGGAATCGCCAGCCGCATTGAAAGAAATCTTAGAAATAGGGCTGATCACACCAGGTTGTCCGTTGTCACCCTTGGGACCTTGAGGACCTTGAGGACCACGAGGACCAGTTGCGCCGTTTTTACCGTCCTTACCGTCCTTACCATTGACACCGTCTTTTCCGTTGACGCCATCCTTACCATTAACGCCATCTTTACCGTTCTTACCGTCCTTACCGTCTTGGGCTTTTGCCAAAACCTTTTCACCATTTGCCATGACGAACTCGGTGCGGCCGTCACACCAAGTGACAGTCCAGTAGAAACGAGGGTCGCTGTTGTTGTCTTTGTCTTGTGCAGCGCTGAAGACTGGGATGCAAGCATCTTTACCATTAACACCATCTTTTCCGTCTTTACCATTCTGACCAGGAAGACCTTGAGGACCTTGTGCAGGCTTGCCAGTGTTGTTGCCATTGATATACCAGTTGCCATCGCCACCGATGGTTACTTCAAAGGCAGGAGTCACACCGTCTTTACCGTTGACGCCATCCTTACCGTTGACGCCATCCTTACCGTTGGCACCGTCTTTACCATCGCGACCGAAGGGCACAAAGATAGTGGTGTTGCCGAGTGTGAGGTAAGCACCGGTAGTGTCGGCGTCGTTTTCGACAGCATAGATGAGTTTAGACACGGGTTCGCGATCGCGAATCATGTTGACGGCTTCTTGCAAATCGTTGACTTGACGATTGAAGGCGTCGGCTTGGTTTTGGAGATCTGCCAAAGCCACACTGGTGGTATATTGACGCTGATAGAGTTCTTGAGCATCCTCTTTGTAGCAACTGTGCAAAGTGGCCAAGGATGAGGCAGCAAGACCCAACCAAACGAGCGTTTTAGTGGTGAAATATTTTTTCATTATGATAGAGCTATTCGTTATAAGTCTGCTTCCGACGCTTTGTTTGACGTGAGTGTCCAAAGCGTCTGAGAGTGCAGTGCCCGGAGTGAGCACTGAAGTCTCTCAAAGCAATGGGTGATGTTATCTCAAAGTGATGCGTTGCAAGTTTTGGAGTGCGGCAGGAGCGTCAGAGATTTGGAAGAATTGACGTGCAGCATCCCATTGTCCGTTGCGTGCGAGGGCTACCCCCAAGAGGTTGTAGTAAGCCCCGTCGTTGAGTTTGAAGCTCTGGAGCAAGCGGAGGGCGTCGGCATTTTGTTGTGCTTCGAGCAATTGGTGCGCGCGGCAAAGTTTTGCCAAAGGAGCATCGGGGTGGATGCGTTGCAAAGTGGCAAGTGCTGCTTTACCTTCGGTGGTGTTCACACCATAGTCGAGTGCTACGGCAAACATCTCTTCTGCACCCACGTTTTCGGGTTGCGTCTTCATCATTTCCTTTGCCTCAGGAAGGGCGTAAGCGCGGACGTCAAACTGCACCGTATAGGAACTCTTGCGGAGATAGGGGTAAACATTTGCCAAAAGTTCGGGATAACCTGCGATACGTTTGATTTCTTGCTTTACCACCTCCGTGTCGGGTTGACGTTGGAGGAGAGCGAGCACTTCGCTAGCGCTGGGGAGGTTTGGATTTTTGGTCAAGGTGTCGCGCAGACCATCCCAGTTTTCTGTCATACGACCGATTTGGAATTGACCACGATCGAGTTGTGGGTTGTGCGCCACGAGATAGTCGATGATGGATTGTGCACGGCCGGTAGACAAACGGAAGTTGTTGTTGAGGGGACCTTCGGGCGATGCAAAACCTTCCACGCGGATGTTGCGCACGCGGTAGTCCTTGTTGGCGGTGATGTTGCGGAGTTCGTTGTCCACGCGAGCCAACTCAGCCGCATTGTTGTGGAGGTTGCGCACGATATACGTCTTGTTGAGCGGATAGGTGAGCGCGATGCTTGCAGAGTAGTTGCGGGGCTTAGCCTCGGGGAGGGTGATGCGTTCGGGCAATCCCAAGAGGAGTTGTGCAGCCAATTCGGGAGTGAACTGCTGACGTGGTTTTTGTGGCATCACGGGAGAGGGCGCGGGCATGGGTTCGTAGGCCAATTGTGGGGCTTCTTGGCGGAACTTATAGACGAGACCCACAGCCGGTTGCCACACATAGCTGTCGTAGGCATGGCGAATGCTACGCACACCATCGATGGC
>ERZ772910.1154-NODE-1154-length-13708-cov-2.667326_pt1 | contig 13708 bp, 9 predicted proteins | sample MGYA00511357_ERZ772910 | MGnify/ENA primary metagenome ERZ772910 (study PRJEB29015, sample SAMEA2738096) | human oral metagenome | biome: human oral; feature: human-associated habitat; material: saliva | place: China | collected 2193 ... | reverse complement strand
AACATAATATTTTCCTTTCTTCTTTGTGCAGAAGCCCCTTTGGCTCTGCTGTTATTACTTACTTTAACTCGAATTTCATTGCAAAGGTACGACAAATAGCCTATATATTGACATAATATTACTTGATTTATGGATTCAACCCATCATTATTGATTTTAATCAAGATGATTGACAATCATCAAAAATATAATCTTAGTCGATAAAAAATGAGGTTTGTTTATTGCTAATTGATTGAAAGAGTGTATCTTTGCAGCACGTTGTATTTAAGATAACAAATAGATTATGGACAAGCTTATTGCAATGAACAAGGAATTCGATAGCAGCATAGATGCTCGTTTCCTACAGATTCAGAATGCACGTCGTGAGGCTCTTGCTCGTAAGATTAAACGTAGCTAATAGAGTCTAGACATGTGCTTTGGGCATTACAGAAGCAGGTTTGAAGTTAATGTAATTGCCAACAAGATTAAGGTAGAATATTACAAACAGAATGAAAGAAGACCTTATTGAATTTGCTTCAATAAGGTCTTCTTTTGTTTTATCATTATATAAATAAGGTGGAGAGAACTTAAAAGTCATCATCTTCTCCGACTTCTTCTGCTTGTATTTCCAGCTCTTCAGGATTCGTATCGAATGTTGTGCGATAACTTTCTTCCGTCAATTTATCATCATCAAAGTCGTCACCATCCTCTTCATCTGATGATTTTATATCCTTTGACAAGTCCTCATCTTCATCATAATTATCAAATTCCTCTTCATCACTCTCTAGTTCGTCTGCTTGAGAGAACTTAATGTGATTAACAGCTGCCATTGGCTTTTCTTTTGCAAAGATAGCCTCAGTCCATGACCCCTTTGATATTTCCAATACTTCAAAACCATCAGCAGTCTTTTTATCATACAGACCTCCTGGCTTCTTTAAACGATCAGTAGGAAGGGTAGTTGTACTAATATCAAATCCACTTTGAATTATGTCTTGTACACTTTGAGGGAGACTTTCCCAACCACCACCAAAATTACGTTCTAACACCTCAATGAGCTTTTGGGCAGATATATGATGTATGTTCTCCCATGTCAAATCAGTGATTCGAAGGATTGGTTTCTTCTTCAATGCCCACTTCACAACAGTACCTTCATCAAGTCTTATCGTACCTACTTGACAGCCACGAGCCTCATACTTCTTTATAACTTCAGGCTTATCTACCTTTACCTCTTCTATAGTGAAGGCACTTTTAAGCACGTCAATATAGTGATGCTCGTTATCCTTTAAGTCTGCATCACGCTCTGCTTGCGCCCAAAGGCGGAAGACATCACTTTCCTGAATGTCCCAAACATTACTCTTCGTAAGATTCTTTAATGATAATGATTGTCCTTGTCGCTTCATATATATGTTACTCTATCAATTTGTTTTTTTGGCATATCTGCATGGATAAAAGCCCTTCAGACGGATTGCAAAAGTATAGACTTAAACGTAAATCTCCAAACTTTTCACGAAAAAAAACCATCTCCAATATAAAAAAGTATATACTATTTCATTGCTTGTAAGCAAAGAAGAAAAATGAGAAGAGGGATAGGAGAGAGGAAGAAAGCAAAAATCCTGATTCCACTCACGTGGAATCAGGATGCGCTGTAAGCTTCTGGTCATATGTTATTAATAGTCATAAAACCAGAACAAGTGTGTTATCCTTTACCTTTAAAAAAACTAACCTGTATATCTTAAAGCGTGATTAGCAATAACTACTTGCGCTTTTCTTGCTACTACACAGCCTTTGTTTATATCACAATTAAACAGACGGACTAACGTTGTCCTTATATCTATTACAATTGAATTTATCTTTATTTATCTTGCTTTTATCAGTTTATATCATTCATTCGTACACATAATTCCGAAGTAATGTAACCTTTGAACTGGCTGCAAAGATAATCATCATCATTCATATAAACAAGTATTTACTATTAAAATAAGCGTAATTTTACTCTTTCTTAAACCTTTCTTTCGTTACCCCTGTATATTGGATATAAAAGAGGGGATATCTTAGTATTTTATAAGTCATTAATTGTTAGATAATTTCTTAATACTTTCTCTAAGATAACCACATGTGCTTAAACTAAGAATAAATAGCTTACATAGGCTTTTTGGTTAATTATCATTAATTATCCTCATTGTTTAAATACTTATTTGTACCTTTAAAACAAAACTTTTATAAGCTTAAAACTGAAACTAAAAGCATGATAAATATACACGCTAACAATAATTTTAAAGACCCTTTAGAATGTGACTCAGTAACGAAGATTGGTCTTGATAAGGCTGGTGCAAAGTTCTCAATATCGGTTTTGCACAAATCACCATTCCTTTCTATGGAAGGTAAAACCCCGCCACTTCCATCTCAATTTACACATATTGACGTTGTAAGACAAGGATCATTTAAAATACAGTTAAACAACAATGAATACGTTTGTAATGCTGGCGATCTCTTGTTTGTGAACTGGGGAGCAGTCATGGTAAATGTTTCTTCCACTGAAGATATCGTCTTGGAGAGAATCGCCATACGCAAGGATTACCTTAAAGCAGTCTTTTCTGCCTCTTTACCTAAGCTGTTCTTATCACCTGGAGAAATCTTTGTTTGGCAATTAACAAAGCTCAACTTCAACATTTGGCATAGTTATTTTGTATTGTTACATGAGTTGTCTTCTTGTGAAGCATTGGATACAAAGGTAATAGATGCACTCTTTCTATCGTTAATGCAATTTGTTTATCATTTCTACAAGTCCTATCAAGAAGCTGAAATGAAGTATAAGCCGCGAACAAAGCGACTTACAGAAGCATTCGTACACCTTATCAGTAAGTATTCAAAGAAGGAACATGAGATTATGTTCTATGCGGATAATTTATGTGTAACTCCGCATTATCTCGGTGTTATTATCAAATCGGAAACAGGAGAAACTGCCCGTGAGTGGATTGAAAATTCACTCACTGTCTCTATGCAAGTAGCCCTTAGAAATTCAAATAAAACGCTTAAACAACTTGCAGCCTCATTCAATTTCTCTTCAAGCAGTGCCTTTTGTAAGTTCTTTAAACGTAGAACTGGACTTACACCAAACGAATACCGTAACAAGAAGTAATACCTCTCATAATTCAAGAAGACGCCTTTTAAGTATAATGGCAATTATGATAAATAAATTTTAAAAAGACTCTCCTTTAATGCTTTAAGGTTGTCATTATTGATGAGGAAAGGCTGTTATGTGAAAAAGAAAGTGTAACTTTGCAGAGAACTTAATGATACTATCAGTTTAAAATGATATTTTCCTCTGAAGAAGATAATACTTGCCCAAAGTATAAAGAAGGCACTTATCGAAGGAAAATGAAACCTTCATTAAGTATTAAGAAGGCATTTATCGAAGAGACATGACACCTTCATAAAGTATTAAGAAGGCATTTACCGAAGGGAAATGATACCTTCACAAAGTATAAAGAAGGCATTTATCGAAGAAAGATGATATATTTAAAAATATGACGAAAACGTTTTCACAAATCAAGAAGATTAATTTTCAAAAGGAAATAATTAGGCTTTTAGAAACGAAGAAATTGGTATCCTGGATACAGGTTAACAATTCGACAAATAAGAAAAGATGCTTAGCAATGAGAATGATTGCTACTTGTCTTTGCATGATGTTATCGTTTTCTTCAAACTTGTATGCTGATAACATTACCCCTGCAGAGGCTCTTAACATCGCAAGGCGTTATGTCAATGTAGACAAAAAGACCCAACGTAAGATTCTTACACGAAGCTCTTCAGCCGTCACCTCAAGTCTACCATATAAACAAGCAAGTACACCTTATTATATATATAACGACTCCAAGGGCAAAGGATTCGTAATTGTTGCAGGCAACGATGCCATGGGGCAAGTATTAGCATATAGCCATGAAGGAAACCTGGATACAACTCGGTTGAATCCAGAAGTTGCCTATCTTCTCCATGAATACCGCCAGGTTTACAAAGAACTTAATAATAATTCAAAGCTTTCTACGGCTGCATCTTCATCCCAGACAACCAGTTCACAAGATGAAATCAAGCCACTCCTCCACTCTCATTGGAGCCAAGAATCACCTTATAATAAGTACACTGGCTATTACACGGGATGCGTTGCAACCGCCATGTCACAGCTGATGTTCTATCATCAGTGGCCTGTTGCTGGCAGCGGACAACATACCTATACAACAACAGTTGACCAACAGCAACATTCTGCGGACTTCTCTAAATCAGTCTATCAGTGGGACTTAATGGACAATGACTATCGTTATGGACACTACAACGAAGCGCAAGCCAATGCTGTTGCTCACCTAATGAGTGATGTTGGTGTATCGGTTAATATGCAATATTCCAATAGTGGAAGTAGTGCTCAAAATGGTAGTGCTTTGAATGCACTTCGTACGTATTTTAATTATGACGCAACAATGATTGCCAAGGGAGATGAGGGCATTACGCAATTCACCGAGATAATTAAGAATGAGTTACGTAATGGTTTTCCTCTTTATATATCAGGCAATCCTGGAGGTGGCAGAAGCGGTCATGCATGGGTAGCCGACGGCTTTGATCGTAATGACTTGATACACATGAACTTTGGTTGGGGTGGTCAGGCGGATGGCTATTATTCGTTAAGAGCCTTAAACATAAGCTCTTCTGGCAAGGAATTTAATGGTAATGCATTGAGTTTCGGGAAGCAATTAATCATCATCCTAGCCCATCCGAATAAAGCAGGAGTGGCTAAGATTGACTACAAATTGCGTGAGGAAGCACCTAACATAGCCTTTAATAACGAAGCTGACCTGCACTTTGTAGGCGGTGAACCAACCACTTTAGAACAAAAGAAGATAGCCTATAAGAACTTTACAAATCAAAGTTCTATACCTTTCCAAGGCGATTTTGGAGTTGGTATCTATGATGAACAAGGACAGACAATAGCTGTTTTTCCATCGGATAGTCATAGCAAAGGTGGTTATACTCAGGAGTATTTTAAGATGAATGAAGGTAAGATTGTATCTGGAGGACTCGTCTTTCAAGATGTCACCTTCACGATTGATTTAAGTAGACTTCACGATGGTGTCTACTCTCTCTCACCTATTGTCTGTGCTCGAAAAGACAATGGAGAATGGGGCGAATGGGTGATGATAAAGAAGGCTCCACGCTATGTTTTCGAGGTTAAAGGGGCTAATATCACTTATCGTGAAAAGCCTTCTTTAGATGCTTCCTTCCAGTTTGCTTCATTGCCAACAACCGATGGGGAGGTGCAAGCGGGCAGCGACTTTAGACTTCATCTTGCCATTCGTAAGTTATGTGCTAAGCCTTTCGATGGTAAGATACAACTAGATTTCTTAAACGATAAAGACCAATCAGTTTATACGCATACTACTAAGAGTGTCGACTTTGATGACTTTGCAACAACCCGTTTAAACCTACTTCTTTCACTTCCAGATAACCTCCTTCCAGGACATTATCGACTACGTGCAACCATAACAAGCGACTATAGTGATGAGACTTGTATAGTAGGTGATGTGAATCAAATAGAGCCTTGTTACATTGATGTCATAAAGATTGACCGCCCTCAGGAACTCCTTTCTGATGCGATTGGATTTGTTCAGAACAATGCACAAGAGTCCATCGAGAGTTCTAATATAGATGTTCGTCGAGAAGGACTCATCAAAGTTGGATGCCTTATTTACGCCAAGGAGGATGCGAATTACAATGGTTCTGTCATATTAACTCTTATAGATAACGAAACTAAAGAGCATATTCCGCTATCGACTTACCCGAATAGTATCAATCTGGCGAACGCCTCGGATGGTGTTACCATCATGAGTGGATGGCTGAAAGACAAGGACTTAAAGCTCATCAATCATCGGCAATATCGATTAGCCCTCATCGCTAATATAGATGGTAAGGAGCTAGATTTATGGCCAAGAAAGGCTTCTCCCCTACTCGTCTCTATCGTCAATGGATCTTACATTCCAACGCCTGATGGCATTGACGAATTACATTCTAAAGAGCAAATCAGCTATTTCAATGGACTATTAGAGGTAACACATAGTGGTTTAAAACACGTTGATATCTATACCATTAATGGGCAACTCGTTCGCCATCAAACGATTAATGAGGGAGATAGAGTTGCCATTCCACTAGCTCCATCAGCCTATATTATAAAGGTGACTACCGATAAAGGAAGTTTCACGAAGAAGTTAATTTGCCATTAATTAATGATTCCCAACCAATGTCTCAAAGCTATTTAGTAACTTTGCATATCAAACAATAAGCATAATGGAAACGACAGAATTACAATATCCTAACGAAGAGAAGTTTAAGAATAACTTGGTAAGCTATCTGCAAGAACATGGTCTTGTGGATGAGATGTTACCAGATGCTATTGATATTGAAGGGAAATGGATGGAGATTGCCCAGGCGTATTTACCAGACGGAACAAGGGAGTTTTCAGCTTATCCCACAGTCTCCTTAGGCTGGATGATGTATGTTGGTATGGCTGTTGCCAAGTATTGGGATGAAGATTGGGAACTATATAATAAGGTGGAAAACCTCTATACTTATCTTCGTGATCGCATTGATTATGACCACATGGACGACTATATTTGTGAGAAAGTCCTACTTCTCTCAGCCGAAGATCATCAACGGTTAGCAAGTGTTGTAGGCGAATGTGCCGCACGAACAAATAGTCTCCTTCATCATTTAGGATTAGCTCCTGGTAGTCCAGAGGCTTTCCACTCTTATGTAGCAGCACTCCATCAGCTTTACACCATGGGGGCAGCTATGCAATTAAAGACCATGGGCTATCACATGACGAAATTATAAGTTGAAAGCCTCCACACGCTCTTCAGAAGAGCAAATAACCATGACTTTGGAATAAAGGAAACGCCTTCTTCAAATGAAAGAAGGCGTTTCTTCATAATGAAAAGAGCCTTTCCTTCTAGCAAGGAAAGGCTCTTCTTGATAGCGGGAAGCAATCTCCTGTCTTTTAAAGAATGATAGTATAGGAAACAAACCATTGTTTACTCCTATACAGAAGATTAATTCTGACTCTTCTTATGACGCTCTTTCTTGATCTTATCTTGTATCATCTGATAATGCGAAATAGCGTGCTTACGAGCACTGATAATCTGATATCTATAAACGAAACAAGTAGTGAAGAAATAGATAGTAGCCTGTATCCACAACGCTCTCACTTCAGAGAGAATGTCATTAATAGTGCCTCCCATTGATGCTATTCGTAGATAGCCACGAACGCCAAAGGTGGACGGAATGATCCAACTGAAGCCCTGCCATATCCCTGGAATACTACTTTGAGGCCAAGAAGCACCTGTTAAGAATAGGAAAGGAATGGACGTAAAGACCACAAGGAGCATGACGTTTTCACGATAGCGAACGAGACATGAGAGGGTCATACCAAAGAAGATCACAGCAAGCAAGTATGGTATTAAGAGCCAAAAGAGGTCAGTTGGGCGTGCTAACATCGTAAAGCTGAAGAAGTGCGGGACTGCCATTGTGACGTAAGCAGCCATCACGCAATAGACCATAAAGTAACAGAACGACTTGCCGAAGACTATTTTTAGGATTCCATCATAGTGCTTTCCGATTGGAACAAGGTCCTGGAAGCGATTGTTCTCACGTGCTGTACCAGCCGATAAGCCTATTCCTAAGAGCAAAGTCTGCTGTAAGATGAGGATTAAAACGCCTGGTAAGATAGCGTTACCATAGCCACCTGTAGTGTTAAAGATGGGTTCTGCGTCAACAATCATGGGTTCCGTGGTCAGTTCCTCATCCCTTTTAGTGAATGAGAAAGAGTGAGTTTTCACTTTGTCAGCCCCCATCTCGAGTGCAACTGCTTGTGCGGTTTGATAGATAGCCTTATAGGTTAACATCAAACTCATATCACAATAGACTCCAACATGCGCTTGTTCCCCCCTATTCAAGGTCTCATCAAAGTTAGACGGAAAGTATAATACGCCGTGAACAGCCTGTTTACCAACAAGGTTCTTAGCCTCATCTAGACTATTACAATAGTATGCTGCCTTTACATCAGGGGCTGCATCGAAGTCACGAATGAACTCCCTTGAGGAGGCAGTATGCGATAAGTCAACAATAGCGACAGGCACATCACGCACCACCTCATTGTTATAAATCCACGAATAAAGTAGCGGATAAGCAAGAGGAACAAGTAAGAAGAATATTAACACACCCTCATCTTTCACCGTACTCTTCAATTCTAACCACCAGATGTAACAGATAGATGAAAGGAAGTCAAGCGGTTGCTTGAGTACTTCTCTCAGTGTGGATCTTGTTTTATTATTATTCGACATAGATAATTATCAGCATTTATTCCTTTCAAGCAAAGGATATGTTCAATCAGTTATGGTATATAAACATATTCCAGCATAGCACGTTTCAAGTTCCATAGAACAAGTATGGGAGAGACCGCAAAAGCTACTAGAGCCATCACATTAACCCACGCCTCGACAAGAGGGAAGCCATTGAAGACGCAAAGCTGATAAACCATATAGTAATGACGAAGTGGTATGATCTGTGCCAGAGACTCTATCATTCCATCCATAGCAAAGAGTGGGAAGGTAGCTCCACAGGCTGAGAAACCAACGACAGCCCACAATGAACAAACGCTCATAGACATGCGTAAAGAAGGGATAAGACCAAAGACAAAGACGCCAAAGCCCTGCGATGAGAGGACAGTAAGCACTGCCATTAGGATGATCATGTGCAATCCTCCAGGGTGAGGGAAGTTCAGGTAGCCATAGACATACCACTCATATCCGAGGAAGATAGTTAAGAATATCAACGTTTGAGGGAGCAGTTTTCCTGTGACAGCAAGCATGATGTTGTTATTAGCTAGCTGCATCCATTGGTGCGCCCTACCAAACTTTAACTCTGTTCCTATCGAATAGACGGTGATGAGTAACATAAATAACACGAGGATACCAGGTACCATGATACTCGTTAAATATATGTTATAACTCATCCACGGGTTGCCTATCATGTGAACATCTAAGGCTATCGGCTGTATGAACTCCTTAATCTCTTTAGGTGTTTTACCAAGCATTTGGAGCTTTGCCGCACCCATTGCTGCCGACCCAAGAGCAGTCACTGTCTTCATATCCTTGTATAACATTCCACCTGCAACAAGCGTCACATTACTATAATAAAGAGATACATGTGGCTGGCGTTGAGCAATGAGTTCGGCTGTAGTTCCTGCTGGGATATACAAGAATCCATATATCTCATTGCGTTGAATAGCTTGTCTTGCCTCGGCAACGCTATTGTAATGAGCAACTACATGTGTACTTTGGAAGGCATCTAACTGTCGTATTAAAGCACGTGTGGTAGAGGTGTTATCATTGTCAACAACGCCACATGGGAGCTTTTCGGGTTGCCCTTCATGCATCAAGGAAGTGAAGAAGATGATGGTAACTAATGGGAAAACAACCATACAACAGATGTAGATTGGGTTATGAACCATCAATCCCACTTCCCGAGAAGAGAGTGCGAGAAGTCTTTGCACACCCTTACCAAGAGAATTGAAAAACGATTTTATGTTGAATGATAACTTCATTATAAAAAGAAAAAAACTCTTCCTTATTTAATAATCAACGACATACCAGGCTTTAGACCATCTACCTTCTGAACTGGACGAGCCTTTACTTGGAAGGTCTTTAAGTCGTATTGTCCGTTGCTCTTCGTAGCTTTCCAAACAGCGTATGAACCTTGGTCTTTGAGTGAGGTAACCCGCATTTCGATCTGTTTGTCAAGTGCTGGGACATAGACCTTGAGCTTCGCTCCAATCTTCATGTCCTTTAGTTGATCCTCACGAACATTGAATGTGCCCCATATATCATTGACCATTGAGATGCTCATGATAGGACTGCCAAATCCAACGAGTTCGCCCACTTTAGGATAGATGGTCTCTACTTCGCCATCAGCTGTTGCACGTTGAACAGTCTCTTTGAGTACTGAACGAACCACATCAACAGCCGAGCGAGCTGCCTGAGCCTGCTTCTTTGCAGCCAACTTTGCCTCCTCTCGTGCCCCACTCTTGGCTAGTTCCCATTGCGACTTAGCGACTTGTACACCTGCTTGAGTTGCTTCAAAGGCAGCCTTCGCCTCGTCACGCTTCTGTGCACTCATTACTCCCTCGTCGAAGAGTCGTTGCATACGTCCATAGGTCTTTTCGGCTATTCCGTTCGCAGCAATAGCCTGTTGATAAACCTGATAAGCACTTTCAACAGCCTCACGACGTGTTGGAGCCTCGGCTAAAGCACTCAAGGCATCGGTCGCACCAGCGGTTGCTTCAGCCACTTTCTCCTGTGCATTGGCTTCAGGAATAGCCAGTTTTGCTAGGATATCACCCTTATGCACATAGTCACCTTCCTTTACCATGAGCTCTGTAACACGTCCTGGTAGCTTACAAGCCACACGATATTCACTCACTTCAACCTCTCCTTGGATAATTTCAGGGCTGCGATCAATCGTGAAATAACCAATGACTGCAACGATGATAACCACACTAACAAAGCCTAAAACAGCTAGAAGGATATTATTATGTTGTGATTTTGCTGACATAAATATTGTTGTTTTAATTTTAAAGAACCTATTTTCACCTTTATATATTATAGCTCTCCGATGGCTTTCTGAACACTCGTTTGTGCCAACTTTACAGCTATCTCTGCATCAATTATCGCTGTGCGAGCTGTCTGCCAGGCAGTTTGAGCCGTCATGACATCGGTTACTGTCATCACACCTTCTCGAAAACCAACATTCGCACAACGTAGGTTCTCATCTGCAGCAGACATATTCTTTCGTGCCGTGGCAAGCTCCTTATTGGCATCTCTGAGCCGTAGACGACTCTGTTCAATATCAAGTTCTATCTTCTTATGAGCGTCATTTAATTCCATTTGAGCTATACTCGTTGCCGTCTTGCTAGCACGTATCTTATATCGATTCGCACCCCATGTCCATAGTGGCATCTGCACTGTTACACCAATATTCCATACTCCCGAAAAGCGATTCTGAAACCCATTAAAGACATTAGGATTCATCACTGAGTATCCACCTGTTAGTAAGATATGAGGGAGATAGAGTGCTGTAACGAGTTTAGTGTTCTGCTTACTGATGTCAACAGCATTCTGTAATAAACGCAGTTCGGGGCGTGCTTCGCTGATAGTGGCACTATCTGATGCAGCTTTTATACGATTATCAAGTTGGGAAGAAGGTGTTGCCTGAATGTCCGCATCCCCTTCGTCAGCTAATAGAATATCCCCATCTAAACTAATACCACATAATTCACACAATGCCATCTTAGCAAGTGATACACCGCTTTGAATACGTGCTAACTGTAAGTCGACAGTGTTAACTGCAACATCAACTTTCAATCCATCGGCCCTTGTAGCTACCCCTTCGCGGATCATCTTTTTGACATCGTCGTCCAGTTTCTGTGCTAAGTTGCGATATTGAAGGGCAAGTGTTTGCTTCTTCTTGAGCGATACTGCCAGCCAGTAAGCATTATCAACACCATATAGAACAAGCTGTCTTTTCAATTCGATATTGTTCTGTGCTACCTGCTCACCAAGGGCTGCCATGTCATTAGCGGCTTTAATGGCTCCACCCATATAAATAGGTTGACTGACAATAACACCACCTGCATAAACATTCCTAGTATTGGTTCGGAAAGCGTCAGTGACGGTTGTTCCAATATTATTGGCAGCCTGCGTTAATGGAGAAGCAATGCTATTCAGCACCTGACCTAACTGTTGTGCTGTCTGTTGACTAATAATCCCCTGCTGTGCAAGAGAACTTAAGCTCTGACCTAGTTGATTACCCAACTGCCCTACAGAATTAGTTCCGATGTTGGTAAGAGCAGACTTCTGTTTACCATTCAAAATCGACACTTCGCGTGAGAAATGTTGGTATCCTGCAAGCCCATCTACTCTTGGAAGGTATTTTGTTTTAGCCGCTTTATGTGTGTTCTCAGCAACATCAGCAGTCATCTTAGATATCTTCAACTGTCGATTGTTCTGCAAAGCTAACTCTCTACATTGGGCTAATGACAACACATTCTGCGCATAGGTGCTATGGAAAGTACAGAGTAGTAATACACAAGTAAATAGTCTTCTCATTTATAATTGTTACACTTTTAAATTGGAGAATGCAAATATAACCTTTTTAAATGACTTACTTGTCAAATAGAGTATGTTAAATCCTTAAATAAAAAAAAACACCTATTTTTAAGGAAATATAGAACAACTTTAGAAATAAATAACTATCTTTGCAACCATTATCTGTATTAAATACAAAGTAAGAAAACATTTCATCGTGACAAAGAAGAGCTTTTTTTATCGTGCATACGACCTCTATTATGATGGCTTCAAGCACATGACTTTAGGCAAGACATTATGGATGGTGATTATAGTTAAGCTAGTCATTATCTTCTTAGTGCTTAAAGTTTTCTTCTTTCCAAACTACTTAAAACAAAGAACAAAGCCTGGTAAAGAGGGTGACTTTGTTGAGCAACAGCTTTTGAAACGTTAGTTACAACGACTATTCAAGTAGCTTGTTTTTAACCCAAATGACATTTATTTCAATTCAAAACAATTAATAATTAACAGAGAAACAATGGAAAACCTACTCTTAACCATTGACCCAGGAACAGTTGACTGGTCGCGTGCGCAGTTCGCACTGACAGCCATCTATCACTGGTTATTCGTCCCTTTGACGCTAGGATTAGCTGTCATTATGGGTATTATGGAGACCTGTTATTACCGTACGCGTAAGGAGTTTTGGCGCTCAGCAGCCCAGTTTTGGCAGCGACTCTTTGGTATTAACTTTGCCATGGGAGTGGCTACTGGTATCATACTAGAGTTCGAGTTTGGTACTAACTGGAGTAATTACTCTTGGTTTGTTGGCGACATCTTCGGTGCTCCACTAGCAATTGAAGGAATCTTAGCGTTCTTTATGGAGTCCACATTCGTTGCTGTTATGTTCTTCGGATGGTCGAAGGTCTCTGCTGGTTTTCACCTCGCTTCGACATGGTTAACAGGCTTAGGTGCAACGTTATCAGCGTGGTGGATTCTTGTTGCCAACGCTTGGATGCAATATCCAATAGGCTGTACTTTCAACCCGGAGACGATGCGTAACGAGATGACCTCATTCTTCGACGTAGCCTTGAGTCCGTTTGCTATAGATAAGTTCACCCATACAGTCACCTCTGCTTGGGTACTTGGTGCAGCCTTCACTGTCGGTGTAAGTTGCTGGTATCTATTGCGTAAACGCCACGTGGAACTCGCTAAGCAAAGTATCAAGATAGGTTCTATTGTTGGTTTAGTAGCCTCTCTCTTAGCAGCATCTACAGGTCATGAGTCTGCTTACATGGTAGCTCAATCACAGCCAATGAAACTCGCTGCAATGGAAGGGCTTTATCAAGGTGGAAAGGGGCAAAGTCTTTCGCTTGTTGCCGGTGTTCCTCTCTGTGGACAGCCTGATTATCGCAACGAACAAGAGCCACCTTATAGAATAGGTATACCCAAAGCATTGTCTTTTATGGCGACACATGACTTCAATGGTTATGTTCCGGGAGTGAACAATATCATTCAAGGCTACGTGAAAGATGATGGTAGTAAGGAGCCATCTGTAGCCGAAAAGATTAA
>ERZ772910.1145-NODE-1145-length-13749-cov-2.955674_pt1 | contig 13749 bp, 10 predicted proteins | sample MGYA00511357_ERZ772910 | MGnify/ENA primary metagenome ERZ772910 (study PRJEB29015, sample SAMEA2738096) | human oral metagenome | biome: human oral; feature: human-associated habitat; material: saliva | place: China | collected 2193 ... | reverse complement strand
CGAGCCGAATCTGCAGAATATTCCTATGAGGACCGAGCAAGGGAGGCTGATTCGAAAAGTCTTCGTGCCACAGGGGGGATGGATATTTGTGGATGCGGATTATTCCCAGATCGAATTGCGGATTTTGGCACACATGTCGGATGATGCCGGCTTGATGGAAGCCTATGAGGAAGGCCGGGATATTCACCGGATGACAGCGGCCAGGGTTTTTCATAAAAGTTTTGAGGATGTGACACCGGATGAGCGCAGAAATGCCAAGGCGGTTAATTTCGGGATTGTTTACGGCATCAGTTCTTTTGGTCTCTCCAATGATCTTCGCATTTCCAGAGAAGAGGCGAAATCCTATATGGATAAATATTTTGCCACCTATCCCGGAGTGAAAGAATACCAGGAGAAAGCAGTAAAAGAAGCCAAGGAAAATGGCTACGCCTCTACCTTATTCCATAGAAGAAGACCGGTGCCGGAGTTTGGAAGCAGCAATTTCATGCAAAGGAAATTCGGCGAACGGGTTGCAATGAATGCACCGATCCAGGGAAGCGCAGCGGATATCATGAAGATCGCAATGATTCGCGTCTTTAAAAGGTTAAAGAGAGAACTTCCGGACGCCAGAATGTGTTTGCAAATTCATGATGAACTTCTTTTGGAAGTTCCGGAGAAGGATAGAGAAAGAGCGGGAGAGATCCTGTCTTATGAGATGGAGCATGCAGCGAAGCTGAAGGTAAGGCTGGAAGTGGACTGCCATGAGGGAACAGACTGGTATGAGGCAAAATGAGAAGAGCAGGTGAGTGCTTATGAAAATCATCGGCATCACCGGAGGCGTAGGGTCCGGCAAAAGCAGTCTTTTACAATATATTGGATCAAGGTATGACTGCAGAATTCTATTTGCCGATGCCATTGCAAAAGAGCTGGAAGAGCCGGGAGGAAGCTGTTACGAGGATCTGGTTCGCTTACTGGGGAGGCGGATTTTGCAAGAGAACGGGAAGATTGATTCCGTTCGAATGTCGGAGCTGATTTTTCATAACGGGAACTTGCTTTCAGAAGTCAATCTGATTCTGCATCCGGCGGTCAGGGGAACCATCCAATCGAAAATCGAAGCGGAAAAGAGAAGGGGAAAGGTGCGGTTCTTCTTTATTGAGGCAGCGCTTTTGATTGAATGCGGCTATGAAGAAATCGTGGATGAAATATGGTTTATTCATGCGCCAAGGGACGTCAGGAGAAAAAGGTTACAGAAGGAAAGAGTCTACAGTGAGGGGCGAATAAACGGCATCTTTGCCAACCAGTTACCAGAAGAAACTTTTTTTGCACACGCAGACGTTGTGATCGAAAACGGCGGGAGATTTGCAGATGCCTGCCGCCAGGTGGATGAAAAATTGGGGGAGAGAACTTGATTACAAGAAGCCAAAAAGAGGAAAAGGTGGTGTTCGGTCTGGATATCGGTACCAGAAGTGTGGTCGGTACCATTGGATATCAGCAGGAAAACAAGTTCCATGTCATGGCGCAGAAGGTGAAACTGCATGAAACCAGAGCCATGCTGGACGGGCAGATTCATGATATTGCAAAGGTTTCTTCCACCATCCTTTCGGTCAAGGAGGAACTGGAGAGGGAGACGGGAATTGAACTGACGGATGTATGCATTGCCGCTGCAGGACGCGTGCTTCGAACGGTGCAGGCTCTTTATGAAGAAGAGTACGAGGAAGAAAAAAATATCACACAGGAAGACATCTATCATCTGGAGTCCCGTGCGGTGGAAGCTGCTTATGCCGAGTTCGTGCAGAAATACAAGAGCGATGAGAAATTTTTTCTGGTAGGATATACGGTCAGGCATTTCTATATGAACGGCGCACCCATTGTGAATCTGGAGGGACACAACCTCTTAAAGGCAGGCGTGGATGTCATTGCCACCTTTCTTCCTCAGGACGTGGTGGACGGTTTGTATACGGCCTGTGAAAGGGCGGGGCTGCATGTGGCGAATCTGACCCTGGAGCCGATTGCGGCGATTCGCGTGGCGATTCCCGAGAAGTTCAGAAGCCTCAATATGGCTTTGATTGACGTGGGAGCAGGGACTTCCGATATTTGCGTGACGAGTGAAGGAACGATCATTGCTTATGGAATGATTCCGGAAGCCGGAGATCATCTGACGGAAATCATTGCTCAGAATTGTCTGGTGGACTTTCATACGGCGGATCAGATCAAGATTGAGGGAAGCACGAAGCCGACTGTGACCTTTTACGATGTCATGGGCCTGGAGAAGACCATCACGGCCGAAGAAATTCAGAACATGATCCATACCCAGGTGGAGTTAATGGCGGATCATGCGACCGAGATGATCCTGCAGCTAAATGGAGACAGACCGGTGCAGGCGGTCTTTGTCGTCGGCGGAGGCGGTTGTGTGCCGGGGTATACCAAGGCAATCGCCGCCAGGTTGGGAATACCGGAAGAGCGTGTGGCGCTGCGGGGGGAGGAAGTCATGAAGAATATCATCTTCCCTGAGCAGGATGAGGTGGCGCATGATTCTCTGATGGTGACGCCGATTGGAATTTGCATCAGTTTCTATGAAGAAACCAATAATTTCGTCTTTGTATCTTTCAACGGAATACAGACCAAGATCTATGATAACGGCAAGTTGACAGTGGCGGACGCCGCCATTCAGGCATCTTTTCCGAATGAGGATCTCTTCCCGAAAAGAGGAAAGGAACTGCATTTTTCCGTCAACGGAGAAGAGAGAACGGTCAGAGGAACGGCGGGAGAGGCGGCCGTCATTCGGGTCAATGGCAGACTCTCTTCCATTCACACGCATATTCATGCCAATGATGTGATTGATGTGGAACGCTCTACGGCAGGAGAAGCAGGACATTTAAGAATTGCCTCGTTAGCCGAATATATCGACAAGCTGCATGTGGAACTGGATGGCAAGATGGTGGAGTTGCCCCATTTCGCCACGGCAAACGGGGAGCCGAAATCGGAACTGTATGATATTCAGGAGGGGGATCAGGTGCAGATCAAGGAATATGATACGGCAGGACAGATTGCACAGCTCCTGGATATTCCGCTAACGCCTGAAGTGGTGGTCTTCGTGAATCATGAGCGTGCGGATGCCGATACCAAGGTCTATGAGAATTTTCAGCTAAAATTTGGAAATCGGGATGATCTGATCATGGACGCTTACCGGAATTTTCCGGATGCGGAGCAGGAAGAAGACACAGAGGAAATGTCGAAAGAGGACCCTGCTGTCGCGGAGCACAAAGCGGCAGTAAACGAGAAGGCAGAGGCATTTCACCAGGCGACGGGAGGCGTGTTTGACCATCAGGGAGGAGCCCCGGGTCCCACGCTTTCCAAGGAGCTGCATGTGATTGTCAATGATTCGCCGATTACACTGCAAGGGAAACTGGAATATATTTTTGTCGATGTATTTGATTATATTGATTTTGATCTCTCAAAGCCGGATGGCAGGAGTATCGTCACACAGTTAAATGGCAGTACCCCGAATTATATGCAGGTGTTGCAGGAAGGGGATCGAATTGAGATTTATTGGGCGAAGAAATGAGATTAGCAAGCATTGCAAGCGGTTCCAACGGCAACTGTATCTATATCGGAAGTGAACAAACGCATATCCTCATTGATGCAGGTGTCAGCCGCAAGAAGATTGAAGAGGGACTGCACTCGCTGGACCTGGATCTATCGGATATCAATGCCGTTTTTTTAACCCATGAACATAGCGATCACGTGGGAGGACTGTTTCCTCTGTTAAATAAGAGAGACATTCCGGTTTATGCAACCGGAGGAACGCTTCAGGGAATCCGGAAGTACGACAAGAAAAATACGATGGATGAGAGGAAAACGACGCTCATCCATGCGGATACACCGGTTCTATGCGGTGATTTGCAGGTGGATCCTTTTGCCATTTCGCATGATGCACTGGAACCGGTCTGTTACCGGGTGACCTGTCAGGGGAAAAAAGTCGCAGTCGCAACCGATCTGGGTTGCTATGATGATTATTTAGTGGATCGGTTGCAAGGGATGGATGCCCTTCTACTGGAAGCAAACTATGATCTTCGCATGTTACAGGCGGGGCCCTATCCGTATTATTTGAAGCAGAGGATTTTAAGTGACAACGGGCATTTGTCCAATGATGCCTCTTCCCGGTTGCTGATCCGGCTCTTACACGACCATCTAAAGGGGGTTTTGCTGGGGCACTTAAGTGAGCAGAACAACCTTCCGGAACTGGCTTATGAGACGGTACGGGTAGAGATTGAAATGAGCGATAATGCCTATCATGCCGGAGATTTTCACCTGGGTGTTGCGACCAGATTTGCTCCCTCAGAAATCCTCACAGTTTGAAAGGAAGACGCAGATGCAAAAGGTGATTGTGACAGTTGTTGGAAAGGATACCTTTGGTATTATCGCCAGAGTCGGTGCCTATATGGCGGAAAAGAGAATCAATATCCTTGATATTACGCAGACCATTGTTTCAGGATATTTCAATATGCTGATGATTGTGGACTGCTCCAAGGTAGACCTTAGCTTTGACGATATGGCGGAGGGACTGGATCAAATCGGCAGAGAACTGGGTGTGACCGTGAAATGCCAGAGAGAAGAAATTTTTGAAGCCATGCATCGTATCTAAGCTCTTTGTGAGGAAAATTCAGGCATGATGAATCAAAAAGAAATCTTTGAAACCAATGAGATGATTGAGAAGGAAAATCTCGATGTTCGAACCATCACGATGGGTATCAGTTTGTTCGACTGTGCCAGTGAGGATCCGGCTGCCTTTGGACAAAAGATTTATGATAAAATCTGCCGTCAGGCGGAAAATCTGGTTAAGGTAGGAAATGAGATTGGAAGAGAATTCGGTATTCCGATTATCAATAAACGAGTTTCCGTTACGCCCATTGCTCTGGCTGCGGGAAATTGCAGGAAAGAAGATTATATCCAAATTGCCCGCATGTTAGACCGCGCAGCGCATACGGTCGGAGTGGATTTTATCGGCGGGTATTCTGCCCTTGTCTCCAAACACATGGCAGGAGCGGATCGGATGTTAATCGAATCGATTCCGCAGGTGCTTTCGCAAACCGAGCTGGTCTGTTCCTCTGTCAATGTCGCTTCGACCAAAACGGGAATCAATATGGATGCGGTCCGGCTTCTCGGGAAACAGGTAAAGAAAACTGCCGAGCTGACAGCCCAAAAAGACTCGATTGGCTGCTGTAAGTTGGTAATCTTTTGCAATGCGCCGGATGATAATCCTTTTATGGCGGGGGCTTTTCACGGAGTGACAGAAGGAGATGCCGTCATCAGCGTGGGGGTTTCCGGCCCCGGGGTCGTCAAGAAGGCGTTGGAGAACGTGAGAGGAGCTGACTTCGAGACACTTTGCGAAACCATCAAGAAGACGGCGTTCAAGGTCACCAGGGTGGGGCAGCTTGTAGCGAAAGAAGCTTCTTCCCTACTGCAGGTGCCGTTTGGGATTGTCGACCTTTCACTTGCGCCGACACCGGCCATCGGTGATTCCGTTGCGGAAATTTTGGAGGAGATCGGTCTGGAGAAGGCAGGGGCGCCGGGCACAACGGCAGCGTTAGCACTCTTAAACGATCAGGTCAAAAAGGGTGGAATCATGGCCAGCTCCTATGTAGGCGGACTCTCCGGTGCCTTTATCCCGGTCAGTGAAGACCGGGGGATGATCGAAGCGGTGGGCGCCGGCGCTCTTACACTGGAAAAGCTGGAGGCGATGACCTGTGTTTGTTCGGTGGGGTTAGATATGATTGCCATTCCGGGAGACACTTCGGAAGAGACAATTTCCGGGATCATTGCAGACGAGATGGCAATTGGGATGGTGAACCAGAAGACGAGTGCCGTGCGCCTGATTCCGGTGATTGGAAAGGGCGTAGGAGACAGGGCGGAATTTGGCGGCCTTCTCGGATATGCGCCCATCATGCCGGTCAATTCTTTTTCGTGTAACGCCTTTGTGAACAGGGGCGGTAGAATCCCCGCTCCGGTTCACTCGTTTAAAAATTGAGATTGCATTTTTGATCAAACAGATAAAGGGATAAAGTGAGCATTAGATTCAGGAAGAAAAGTGGGTTGGAAAATAAAATCCGCCAGAATGCCAGAAGAACCAGAGGCCTTCGGCAGGAAAAAACGGGAATTTCCAGAAAAGAAAAGCGCAAGGGTAGAATTTCCTGGCTCTTTCTTTCACCGTCCCTTTTGGGAGTGCTGACTTTTTTTCTGCTTCCCTTTTGTGTCATCATCTTTTATGCTTTTGTGAACAATCCAATCCAGAAGGAATTTGTCGGGCTTCAGAACTTTGTTAACGTATGGAATAACAATGCCTTTAAGAGGGCGGGATGGAATACACTTCGATTTTCTTTTACGGCAGTGCCGCTCGCGGTCATGTTGTCTCTTCTTCTTGCAGTGATTATGGAATCCAAAATTCGAATGAAGAGCCAGTTTCGAACCTTCTTCCTAACGCCGATGATGGTTCCGGTTGCATCGATTGTCCTGATCTGGCAGGTGCTGTTTCATTATAACGGCACGATCAATGAGGTGCTCATTCATTTAAACCTGATTGATGCCGCCCATAAAATCGACTGGTTTAATACTGTGCATGCGCAGGTCATCATCGTGGTCCTGTTTCTTTGGAAAAATCTGGGTTATAATATGATTCTTTTCATGGCGGCACTTTCTTCGGTTCCGCAGGATGTGATTGAGGTAGCAGAGCTTGAGAGCGCAACCAAATGGCAGATTTTCTGGAAAATCAGAATGCGTTATATTTCCTCAACCATTCTTTTTGTAACGATTATGTCGCTTATCAATTCGTTCAAGGTGTTTCGAGAAATTTATTTGCTCACGGGGGATTATCCCTATGAATCGTTATATATGCTGCAGCATTATATGAATAATAAGTTTCAATCTTTGGACTACCAGGCACTGTCCACCGCCGCCATTATCATGTCTGCAGTCATTATTGTACTGGTATTTATTATGTTCCGTTTTGAAGATGTTTACGGCAAGGATGTAGAGGGCTGATGTTTCATTCATTTATAGAAGGGGAATATAAAGAAGCAATTATCGAGCGTGCGCCGCAGAACAGGTGGCTGGACGATCCGGTGGAAAGAGCAAGAAGAGAGGAAGAGCGCTTTCAGGTGCAGATTCCTCGCAGAGAGCTCACCAAATCGGAAAAGAGAGAGCACAGGAAGCAAATTGCGGTACACAAGAGGAAGCTGCGGATCGGAAAGATCGAAATCTGGGCAGGAACGTTTGCCTGCGCTTTTTTTGCGGTGCTTTTCCTGTTGCCGATCGTACTGACCTTTACCAATTCTTTTATGTCGGTTTCGGAGATCAATGCCAACTACGGCGCGATTTTTAAAACATCGGATACGGGCAGCCATGTTTTTGTCGAAAAAACCGTGAATTTGAAATTTATTCCGGACATGGTGACCTTTGCGCAGTATTTCACAGTGATGTTTAAATCTCCCGCCTATTTGTTTAAATTCTGGAATGCAGTCATTTATGTGGTGCCGATCGTGATTTTCCAGCTGGCGGTGGCGGCCCTGGCATCTTATGGTTTTGCCAGATATTCGGGAAGGGTGAAGGAAGTGATTTTTTTTGCCTACATCATCCTGATGCTGATGCCGTATCAGGTAACCCTAGTGCCGAATTATCTGATCTCAAACTGGCTGCATTTGATCAATACCAGATGGGCCATCTGGCTGCCGGGGATCTTTTCTCCCTTTGCGGTTTATCTTTTAACCAAATTCATTCGGAGAATCCCGGTTTCGGTGATGGAAGCGGCGGAGATCGATGGAGCAGGGGAATGGCAGGTGTTTTCGCAAATCTGCCTGCCGCTTTGTAAAAGCGGGTTGTTCTCCATCGCCATCTTGATTTTTATCGACTACTGGAATATGGTGGAACAGCCTTTGATTCTGCTTTCCGATGAAGAGATGCATCCGCTGTCGGTGTTTCTGTCTAAAATCAATTCAGGGGAAATTTCGCTTGCGTTTGCGGTTGCGGTGATCTATATGATTCCTCCGCTCTTCATGTTTTTATACGGAGAGGAGTACCTGGTGGAAGGGATCACTTATCAGGGCGGCACAAAGGGGTAATGGAGTTGAGGAAGATCTGATCCAGTTCGGCACAGAGAGGTCTGATACAGTTTATTACAGACAGGTCGATCCTGTCTGATGGGTAGGAGGAGAGAGATGGAAGAAGTGAAGGCACAGGCACCGGAAACGGAAGGGCAGAAAAGCGCGGTGCAGGAAACAGAGGAGCAGAAGCTCAGAAAAAGGAAGGATCATCTCAAGAATGCCATCATTGCGTTTTTGGTGATTATGTTGATTCTGACGCTGTTTTCGAATACATTCATGAATTATACATTGCCGGAAGTGGCGACCACCAATATTACGTCCGGTTCGATTTCTCCGCAGATCAGGGGGACCGGCACGCTGAGCGCAGACGACCCTTATAATGTGATGGTGACTGAGAACAGAACCATCGCTTCGGTTGCACTCAAGGTGGGAGCTAAGGTGAAGAAGGGAGATACCATTTATTATCTGGAAGACGCCAAATCGGACGAGATCAAAACCAAAGAGAAGGCTTTGGAAGATGCGAGAACGGCGTATAAGAAGGCTCTTTTTACCGGAGACATCGATGATGAAACCATAACGGATGTGCGGAAGGGCAAACAGAAGAGTTTAGATTCCTATCAAAAAAAGCTAAAAGAGGCAAATGATGCCGTAGATGCGGCGCAGACGCTTTTAGATATGATTGATGATCAGATTGCGCTTCTTACCGAGGCAGGTGCGATTGCACAGGCCGATCAGGCTTATGACCTTCTGACACCGGAGTATGAAGCGGCGTTAATCACGCAACAGTTAGCGAGGGCGGAAAGAGAGGCGGATCAGGACCGCATTGATCATTTAAAAAGGCTGCAGGAGGATCAGGCGCGCATCAAATCCCAGTTAACGACTTATGCGGCACAGCTGTCGAAAGATAATGAAAAGAAGCAGGCGACCCTTACCTATATGCAGACCTGTGCCAAGAAGGATCTGGAGAAGGCGCAGAAGGACAAGGAAGAGGTCACCAAAGGGATCGGAACCGAGATTGATCTCAACAGTCAGAAGGAAAACATCGCCAATCTCGAACAGGATCTGGCAGAAATGAAGAAAAAAGCGATCGGAGCGACGATTGATGCCCCGATTGACGGAACGATCTCTTCGCTAGCCCTTTCCGCGGGACAGCAAACCTCTGCAGATACGCCGGTGGCGGTGATACAGAGGGCGGGACAGGACATGACCTTCAGTTTTACGGTCAAAAAAGAACAGGCGCAGAAGCTTCATGTCGGAGACGAAGCGCAGCCGCAAAATCCTTGGCAGTACACCGAATTCTCTGCAAAGTTAAAGTCCATCTCACCTGACCAGGAGAACCCTACAACCATGCGGAAGCTGACTTTTCTCGTCAAATCACCGGAGGTGGAGAACGGGCAGTCAGTGAGCGTGAAGATGGGAGAATCGTCCAAGGATTACGATATGGTAGTACCGAATTCTTCCATTCGTGAGGACAATAACGGAAAGTTTGTCCTGATCGTTTCTTCCAAATCGTCTCCGCTCGGGAACCGTTATATTGCCAAGAGATTGGATGTGGAAGTATTAGCCAGTGACGACACCAAGACCGCCATCAATGCGGTTTTGGAGGACAGCTACGATACCTACGTCATCACGACCAGCACAGCCCCCGTAAAGGCGGGAGATCAGGTGAGACTGTCGAATGCGGATGCACAATAAACCTAAATTCCCTGGCAGAAATCAGCTGTCCGGGAAACAAAAAATACAGCTTCTGACAGCAGCTCTTTCCCTCCTTTTGTGGAGCATTCTGCAATGCTTTCGTCTGTCGCTACAGAATTCCCTGCCGGATCAGAATGCGGCGGCGAGATGGTCCAAAAATCACGATGTGGCACAAATCAGCATCTTTTTTACGGAAGACCAGAAGATTACGGAAGACAGTGTAAAAGAGCTGGCCTGGAAGCTCACGCAGGCTCTGACGGAGCAGGCAATCGGCAAGGATGAAAAGAAATCTTCCGGAAGAGAGCTGGTGATGGCATACAGTGCGGAAGGACAGATTACCCTGAACCGGGAAGGAAAGACGCTGACGGTAAATGCAGTCGGTGTCGGAGGAGATTTTTTCCTCTTTCATCCCCTGACCCTCTTAAGCGGTCAATATCTGAACACAAGTCTGGATATGAAGGACGGGATCGTACTGGATGAAGATACGGCCTGGCAGCTCTTCGGCTCTTCCAATATCGTGGGGCAGACCGTGGAAATCGGAGGCCTTCCCTTTTACATCCGGGGGGTGGTGAAAAAACCGACCGGAAGGTTGGAAAAGGCCGCCGGATTATCGCAGAGCCTTGTCTTTGTAGACTATTCGATGCTGCAGAAGTATGGCAGCTTCGGGGGAGGCGGTTTTGTCCCGAAGGACGACTCTACCGGTGTTGCTCCAGCGGGTGATACAGGAGGGAACGGACAGGTGGCTCGTCTCCGCGGCATCCTGGCTTCTCTTCAGGAGGAGGTTAGACTGGATCCGTGGGTCGGTGCTTTGGGTGCACAGGGAGTATTACGGATCTCTCATTCGCATTCGGTGGTTGCGCACAGGGAGAGTCCTCTCCTGGTCAGTGCCGTGACAACAGGAACGGCGAGCGCTACCGGGACGGGCAGTGGAGCAGGAACGGCAAGCGCTACCGGGACGGGGAGTGCAGCGGGCAGTGCCGCGGGGTCGACCACCACAGATACCGCAAGTGGGACAGGTGCTACCGGCACGGGAGGAAGCTTAAGTACAAGCACCTCGGAATCCGGACAGGCGAGCACGGGCAGCGCCACCGGAGGTTCCACAAGCGCTTCCGGCACGACCAATGATGCGGGCAGCGCCGGTGCAGGTACGAGCGGCGGTTCGGGAGGTTCCTCCAACCCTTCCGTTCATGTCAGTCCAGGACAGGGAGGTGGTAGTGATTCCGGAAGCGGAGGAGGTAGTACACCGGAAGTAGAACCCGTCGGGGGAATCAACTGCATCGAAATTCTGATGCCAAATCCTGTGGACGGTTTTGCAAAGGGACTGGTTCTGGCACAGGCAGGGTATGATCCTGCAGATGCGAAGATTGTGGACAATACGGTACGCTTTCGCAATACCGCCCTGATGAAGGTAATCGGTGAATATGGCACAAGATCCATGCAGCTGATTTCCATTCATTATCCTTATTGGGAAAATATCGCTAGAGGACTGGAAGAGGAACTGGCTTTTATTTTCATCTTAGAGTGCCTGTTGCTTGCTTATCCGACCTTGGTGCTCTGTGCCTTTGTGGTGTCGCTTTACAGAAATAAAACTTGGACGACGGCGCAACTGGTAAAGAAGGTGCAGGATAAGATCTATGATATCCAGGCACGCAGAGCGGAAAAGAAGAAGAAAAACGGATGATTCGGGTATAGCGAAAGATCTTATAGAGGAATGCACCGGTCAAAACCGGAGAGAAAGGAAGGGGAATGAAATTTCAAAAACGTTTGCTTTCGGGAATTTTAATTGCGTCATTGTCGCTGTCCATTGCGGCCTGCGGTTCTTCCGGAGGTGGCAGTACAGGAGACAAGAAGGAAGACGGCGCAATCAAGGATCAGGTATACCGGGAAACCGTTGTGCCGATGAAGGACACAGGGGTGCTTGCCAATGATATCAGCACTCTGTCCTATAGCAAGGGAAGGATCTATTTCTTTGCCACTCATTATGATTATGACCAGAAGAGCGGCATGGCTTCCGATGCTGAAAATGTGATTGTTCACATGAAAGAGGACGGCACGGATGTCAAGAAGGTAGAACTCCCCAAAGCACCGAAGGGGTATGAGTATTATTATCCGGCAACCGCTTTTGACCAGGAGGGGAATGCCTATCTGGTAATCGATAAGACGCCTGCTTATGAAGACGTAAAGGAAGATCCGCATACCAGTGATGCCGGAGATTCCGGAGATGCCTCCGGGAAGGCAAATGTGGTGCAGGACGAGTATTCGCTTGTCAAACTGGATCCGTCCGGAAAGCAGCTCTTTTCCGTCAAGCTGGGGGAAAAGGCGCTCAAGGATCCGAATATCGGCACCTATTATACCAATAGCCTTCTTTATCTGGAGGGGAAGGGACTGCTGCTTTCGGATTTAACGGGAAATTACATCCTGAGTGACCAGGACGGCAGTCTGAAAAGCACCATCTCTCAGTCAAAGGAAGGAAACAACAGCGATCAGCTCATGGTGGACAAAGAAGGCAGGCTCTATCGTTATGATACGTCAGACGCTTCCACAGAAACGTTGAGCAGGCTGAATATGGAGACGTGGAAGGAGGAAGGAGAGCCTCTGAAGCTGACGAAGGAGATGCCGGAACTCAGTTACGCCGCTCTGGTGCCGGGGACGGGGACGGATTATGATTTCGTGACCATGGGAAGCGGAAATGAGAGCGACCTCTACGGTTGGAATTTCGGAGACAAAACGGCTCATAAAATTTGTGATTTTGTTTCCTCCAACTTAATGACGCAGACAGTGGACAGCCTGATCTCTCTAGGTGACGGTAAATTTCTCATTCGATATGAAAGCACGGAACAGTCGGCTTCTTCCGGTGAGAGCGGAGAAGGAGATCCTTCCGTAATCTCTCTTTTAACCAAGGTGGATCCGAAGGATGTGAAGGACAAGAAGGAACTCATCATGGCCTATAATGATTGGATGAGTGCCAACCTTCGTGCTGCTGTGATCAATTTCAACAAGAAGAGTGACCAGTACCGCATCCGCCTAAAGAGCTATACAACGGAATACAATGAAAATACAGGAGTCGGTTCCAGCCCGTTAAACAATGATATTATTTCGGGAAATACGCCGGACCTGGTCGTCATATGCCAAAAGAAAGCTATTATGCGAAGGGGATCTTTGAGCCTCTCGATTCCCGTTTTGAAAAAGATGGTTTCCTGGACAAGACAAAATATTATACCAATGTCTTTGATGCCTATCGGTCCAGAGGAAAGATATACGAGGTCATCCCCTTCTTCAGCATTAATACATTGGCGGTAAAAAAGAAATATGCCGATAAGATGAAGCCTTGGACGATTCAGACCATGCAGCAAATGGCGGATGGCATGCATGTTTCTTACGACAAGCTATTTGGGTTCAGTGTCCCGCGTGATTCTCTGTTCCAGATGCTTCTGATGTTTAACGCCGATCGTTTCATTGATTGGGAAAAGCAGAAGGCGGACTTCCAGAATGAGGATTTCTATCAGCTGTTAGAAGTGAGCAAGAAATTCCCGAAAGATACCAAGAATGACGATTATGATCCAGATCAGGAGAACTGGTATTATCAGGATAAGTCCCTGCTGTATCCACTTTATCTGGCGGCAGCCGATTCGTATCAGTATGCAAGGTACGGTGCGTTCAGAGAGCCGATCGCCATCGTTGGATATCCGAGTGCGGACGGCAAGGGAGCAAGTTCCATTTCCGAGCAGATCAGTCTTGCCATGAGCGCCACTACCACCAGTAAAGATGCCTGCTGGGATTTCCTCTCCTCCCTGTTAAAAGACGATTTCCAGAAGCAGGGAGGGTATACGCTGCCGGTTTTAAGAAGCGAATTGGATAAGGGGCTGCAAAAAGCCATGAAGCCGAACAAGGGGGATCAGGACGCAAAGGGCGGCGACGTGATGTATTCCAATGGTGGAAGTCACGGGGTGGATACCACCGGGATGAAACCGCTCACCCA
>ERZ772910.1143-NODE-1143-length-13769-cov-3.493437_pt1 | contig 13769 bp, 12 predicted proteins | sample MGYA00511357_ERZ772910 | MGnify/ENA primary metagenome ERZ772910 (study PRJEB29015, sample SAMEA2738096) | human oral metagenome | biome: human oral; feature: human-associated habitat; material: saliva | place: China | collected 2193 ... | reverse complement strand
ATTACTACTCCCCCTGAAAGGAAGAGAGGGATCTCGCAACTCTCGCACAAACCTCCCATCTATCAGGGTGGTAAGGTACTTTAGAACGGGCGCTCTCCTTTCATCGGCAAGCAACTCTTCGTAGGTATATCCCGTGTAGCAAAGTATAGGTAAGGAGCACTCTTCGGAGAGGCGTTGTACCAATTTAAGTAGTTCTTCGGGGTAAAAGAAAGGGTCTCCTCCTGAGAGGGTTATACCGTCAAGAAGGGGATTACTATTGATCTCATCGATAATTCCTCGTAGCACCTCCTCGCTCAATTCAATACCCCCTAACGGGTCGTGACTCTCGGGATTATGACACCCAGGACAATGGTGACTGCACCCTGCCAAATAGATAGCATAGCGCAGACCGGGACCGTCGGAGATCGTCTCCTTGTATCTATTTAACAAGTGCAACATCCCTTTGTCTATAAGATTGAAAGCCGCAAACGAAGGGCGCTACCTTGGCCATAGCTGTTCCCTCCAAGGGGTGAGAGGCTAGAGCGAAGGTAGCGCGGAGATCAAATAGAGCGAGGCTAGGCAATTCTTAACAATGCTTCACGCGGTCATGCTCCTCAGCTTGTTTGGCACTATTCCAGCACTCCAGGCTACCGGTCAGGTATCCTGTAATGCGGCGGAGACGGGCGATTTGATCGCTACTGCAGACGGGGCATTTATCAAAAATCACACCTTTATATCCGCAGCGGCGGCACGTATCCACGGGGTGATTGATAGAGCCGTAGCCTATACCCTCATCGTGCATTAACTTGACAATTTTTAGGAGAACGGCAGGATTCTTCTTTGCCTCCCCATCAAGCTCTACATAGGTAATGTGACCCCCACCGGTGATGGCATGGAAAGGAGCTTCGAGGTGGATTTTCTCTGCAATCGTAACCTCTTCGCGCACATCTACATGGAACGAATTGACATAGTAATCTAGGTCATTCACCCCCGGAATAATGCCATAGCGTTTACGGTCGAGGCGCGTAAATCGTCCGGAAAGCCCCTCGGCCGGCGTTGCCAGCACGGAGTAATTAAGCTCATACTTACGCTTGTACTCTCTGACGACATCGTTCATCACTTCTATGGCATCATACAGAGTTTGCCATGCCTCCTGATTGTGTGCATGCCCCTCTCCATAGATAGCAACCATGGCATTGTGCCCTCCGATAAAGCCAATCCCTAAGGTACCTGTTGCAATTACATCCCCTACTTCATCGTTGCTTTCGAGCGTTTTTCCACCCTTCCACACATCATTACCCATCATAAAGGGGAACTGACGCGCCAAGGCGGTACGCTGGTAAGAATATCGCTCGTAGAGCTGATCGGCAACCAATTCAGACATGTCGCGCACTCTATCTAGGAAGCGACGACGAGCCTCTCTGCGTACCGTTTTCTTATCTCCATCCGGATAGCGCTCTTCAGCTTCGCGACGCGCTTCGATGGCAAGACGAGGCATATTGATCGAGGTGAACGAGAGGTTACCACGACCTACGGAGCTTTTCACTCCACGAACATTCTCAAACACGCGGGTACGGCACCCCATGGTTGCAAGTTCATAGAGGTAGCGTTTGGGGTCGTCGGCCTTCCAGAGGTCATTCTTATTGAAGGGTGTATCGAGGAAAACGAAGTTGGGGAAAAGAGCTTTTGCCGTAGTATAGCAGCTCTCTAAGAGGAGGTCGAAGTTGGGCGTAGCGAATTGAATTTTACCGGCTAGAGCAGCATCGAAATCGGCACTCGCCTTCTCAAAATCCTCATCTGAGTAGTTAATACCATCCTTTACCTTAAAGATTTGGATCGGGAAGATAGGTACTTCGCCATGTCCTAGGCCCTCCATCGTTGCCTGGAGCAACTCATGGATTACCATACGCCCCTCATCACTCGTATCGGTACCGTAGTTAATCGAGCTGAAAACCACCTGATTACCTCCACGAGAGTGCATCGTATTTAGGTTATGGATAAAGCCTTCCATAGCCTGATGTGTATCCTTGCGTGTTTGTCGATACGACTCGGCAAGAGCCACTTCCACAAAGGGAAGGTCAACCCCTGGAATTAAGTCTTTTAATCCCTCATAGAGGCGTTCTGCCTCGGCCTTATCGTCAGAGAGACGCGGATGAATCTCACGGATACGATCGGCAATAGCCTTCTCGTCTACCTCGGTAGTCTCGTCTCCCGATTTGAGTCGGATGGAGAGAGCAAAAGTAGCTACAAGGCGCTTGATAAAGGTCTTGCGTACCCCCGGAGCCATAAAGAAGTCGAAAGCCGGGATGGCCTGCCCTCCATGTTGCTCATTTTGATTGGTTTGGAATACAATCGTAGCCAATGTAGCGTAGCTCTGGATGCTCTGTGGAGTACGAACACTCCCGTTCTTGGTAAAGAAACCACGCTCGTAGAGATCCTCTAGGTCGTACTGTACGCAAGTTGTTGTCTTGGTAGGATAATAGTCAAGGTCGTGGATATGAATATCGCCAACCTCATGAGCGCGAGAATAGATATTGGAAACAAGATATTTGCGTGCATAGTCTTTGGTCACTTCGGAGGCAAAAGTCATCATCTGCCCGGAGGGAGTATATGCACTCATATTGGCATTGCTCAAGTTGGTATCGTTCTTCTCAATCTTGACAATACCATCCATGGTGTGCTTCAAGCGCGTACGCTTATCACGCTCCACGGTACGCCACTCACGATAGATAATATACTTCTTAGCGATAAAGGGATCGGCGGCCATAAGAGCCTGCTCCACCATATCTTGTATATCTTCTACGGCTAGAGCACCATCTTTGTGAGCACGTGCCACGCTCTCTATACGCGCTACAATTACGTCTACACTCGAAGGATCGGGACGAACCCCACCTGCCCGATAAGCCTTGTAGATCGCCGAGCGAATCTTTTCTGCTTCAAACAACTGACGACTGCCGTCGCGCTTCAAGATGTAGAGTTCTTCCTGTTCCATAATACTTAGTTTTCTTGTTCCCTTTTTCTGTTCCGTCTCTATGCTTATTGCATGCTCTCTCTCTGAGACGATTCTAATACAAAGCGGTCTCCAACAAAACTCCTCCCCATCCTCTTGACAACGCCCACGCTCACGGGCTTAGCCAATAAGGGACTAATCATCTAAGAATCAGCAAGAGAAGCATCTTTGTCTTAGGCCTTGCAAAAGCAAAAGTAGCTATTTCAACCGGATAAAAAAATAGCCCGACAATCTTTTTCATGGCAGAAAATCCTCTTTCCTCACAGCAATCCGCTAGGAGAGAATAACTTATAATATGCTGGAAACGCTCGCTAATATAAAAAAGGGAATTGGCTGATTTTAGAAATTCTCTAGGGCAAAAAGTTGGCGAGAATTAGCTGAAATTGCCTCCTCTAACTGGGCAGGAAATAATCCAAAAGCACGTGCCACTTCTGCAAGGGTCTCCGGCAAGAAAGAGGGCTCGTTGCGTTTACCCCGATGAGGCACCGGAGCGAGATAGGGAGCATCGGTCTCCAAAAGGAGCCGATCAAGTGGGATGCGAGCGATATACTCTCGCAGCGTGGACTTCTTGAATGTGACTACGCCATTGATTCCGATCATAAAGGAGGGAGAGAAAGCGATCAGCTCCTCCAGCTCCTCCTCACTCCCCGTAAAACTATGGAAGACCCCTCGGAGACGCACCTCCCCACGGTAGGCGGACAACAAATCCAGCATCTCTCGGTGGGCACTACGCGTGTGCAAAATAAGAGGGAGATCCTCCTCAATGGCCCACTCCACTTGGGTACGAAGCACCTCTTCCTGCTCCCGAACGAAACTCCGATCCCAGTAGAAATCGAGCCCAACCTCCCCAATAGCCACCACCTTCGAGCGATAGTTGCGTACAGCCTCGTGTATCACCTCCAACTGAGAGGGGAAGTCCTCCCCCACAGAGGTAGGGTGCAACCCAATGGCAATAGAGGTGTTGTGGGGAAAATCCTCGTGGGTTTTGAGGAGACGAGGCAGGGACTCTACATCAATATTAGGGAGAATAAGGTGCTCTACACCTGCGCTACAGGCACGCTCCAACACCTCCCGACGATCTTCGTCAAACTCCGGCTCAAAGATATGAGTATGCGAATCAATCATAGGTCGCGCATCGCCATCTTCTGAATAAGATCGACCAAACGCTGCGAAGCCTCCGGATAAGAATTACTCATTCTTGACAAGAGATCCAAAGCCCAATCGGACTGCTCCTGGATCTCCTTTCGAATAAGTTCGGGGATCCCATACGCATCGTAGAAAGCCCGCACAGCACGGTATTTTTCCTCTCGCTGCTCTTTGGGGATGGCAAGAGCTGCCTTCAGTTGCTCCCACTCACCCCTCTCACGAGCGATCTCTTGTGCCTTTATCAGTAGCCAAGTCTGCTTATTCTCAGCAATGTCCCCTCCTATCGGTTTGCCAAATGTCGCTTCCTCTCCATAGACATCGAGGTAATCGTCTCTTAATTGGAACGCCATACCGGCATTGATCCCGGCACGAATCAAATAGGAACGATCACGCATACCTGTATCGGCAATATACGCTCCGATCTCTAGAGCCGCTGAGAGTAATACGGCTGTTTTCTTGCGAATCATACGCTCATACTCCGCAAGTGTTACATCCGAACGCGTCTCAAAGTCCATATCCATTTGCTGCCCCACCATTATATCCTGCGACATGCGATTGAACACTCCCATAATCGCAGGCTGAAGAGCCAGAGGATACTCTTGGATCAGCTTGTAGGCAAGAGAGAGCATGGCATCCCCCGTTAGGATAGCTTGAGCGATACCGAATTGAGCAGGCACGGAGGGGCGGTTGCGACGCATCTCTGAGTGATCCATCACATCATCGTGCAAGAGCGTGAAGTTATGATAGATCTCAAGAGCCAATGCTGCCTTGATGAAATCCGCACGATCTTTGCCATACATATCTGCCACCATCAGCACAAGGAGGGGGCGCACTCGCTTACCTCCTCCCTCAAAAGCATAAGCCATGGGAGCATAGAGAGGCTCCGAGATTTGTGTGCGACAGTGTGCGACCAAAGTCTGTAGCTCGGTCTCTATATAACTAAGGTTGTCTTGAATTGTGGTCATATTGGGGTGGAACAAAAAAAGCCCCCTGCAAACTCCCCTATCACGGGAAACTTGCGGGGGACAACTATGTGACTAAATTTCTAAGAGAGGGGACTTCGCTGTGCCATAAACAATCGGCAACAAGTATCCTATCTCTCCTCTACACTCAGATTATTGGAGCTTGAACTGGATAGGAAGCGTGTACTTTACACGTACGGGCTTACCCCCCTGCTTACCAGGCTGCCACTTATCCATCTTGTTGATAACGCGAAGGGCTTCCTTATCGAGAGAGGCGTCTACCCCACGTACTACGGTAGCCTTCGAGATCGAACCATCTTTCTCTACAACGAATTGGACAATTACCTTTCCCTGTACGCCGTTTTCTGCAGCAATTTCGGGATATTGGAGGGTGCGAGCAATCCACTTGAGGAGAGCTTCTTGACTACCACCGGGAGGTACAGGATTGCTTTCTACGAATTCGAAGATTTGCTCTTCCTGCTCTACTTCCTGAGGGGGAGCCTGCGTAATAACAGGTGCGGGGGGAAGAGGTTTCTTTTCGTCCACAGAAACGAGGGCAATCTTAACTACCTCTGTATTATTATCCACAACCTTAAATTCCTCTGGTAGGGCAACCTCAACGGTTTCCACAGGAGTTTCTTCGGGCGGAGTCTCAGGCTCCTGCTGTTGGTCTGGGATGAACATAACATCCTCCATGTCGGCAATATCGACCTTATCGGTACCATCATCGCCCATAGCATCTAGAGAGTGCCACTCAAGAGCGACGAACACTACAGAGAGGGCCAATACCAAACCCATCAAGAAAGAAAGGCTCTTCCCTTTCTCCAAGTTTGCCTTTGGCGATTTCTTTACTTCCATACTATAATCGTATTACTAATTGCGATACTCTGTTGCTTGCCCGACAAAAATACGAAGATTTTTCTATCCACACGTACTTTTGCCCCTCAAGAGCATAATTTTTATTTTTGAAGCCCCCCTCTCTTTAAGCTAAGAAGTAAAAAGAAGGGACAATAAATAGGAGGCTATCCTCGTTTTAGAACTAAAAGGTTCTCCCTCCCTAAAAGACTTAGAGAGAGGACTTAGAATACAGATTACAAGCCCTATAAGAAAGGAATTTGCCTATGGACTACGACTACCTCTTAGTAGATAAAATCAAAGAGGACCTTGGCGCCTCTCCCACCCAAAGCCTAAAACATCGTACCATAGTAGCATTACTCAAATGGTATGCTCGTCTACCTCGGTAGGGGTTAGGCGGGATCTCCAAACATTTGATGCATAGCCTCAAGGCGTGCAATAGCCCCGGCCACAAGTCGGGGCGCTCTTTTTTGCCAAAAAGCCTCCATCTTTGTACGCACCTCTTCGTAGCTCTTCCGGCGATCTAGGTGCGTCTTTGAGTAAAAGCAATCTGCATAGCAAACCAACTTCTCCTCCAGGGTCTCAGGGAGGTAACTTCGCCCGACAGGCAAAGGCAAACGGAGGGCAGTACGCTCCTCTTCGCTTACTCCGGAGCCCGTATGACGCTCACACACTCGGGCATGCGCTTCTAACCCCCAGTCTCTTCTCAACAGACTCGCCCCCAAATAACCATGACGGATGTAAGGCTCTCTCCCATAGCAAGAGATAGTCGTCGCATCTGTATAAATGATGCCGATATCATGCAACATCGCCGCTTGATAAAGCAGCTCCCGATCAATCTTTGCATCCGAATAACGATCTGCCAACGCCAGAGCTAGGCGAGCAACGCATTCACTATGCTCCACCAGAATGTGGTACGCCGTCGTTCCGGGGCGGTAATAGTGAGCAATAATCTGGTAGGGATCTAGTTCAGTCATAAGGAGAAAAGAAGAAAAAGCAATCTATAATAAAAAGAACTCCCCCCTCATCTTCCTCTTATACGTACTCTCACTGAGAGAGAATAAGAGGAGACGAGAGGGAAGCTATTCTTTTACATCTGCACGCTAAGAGCGACTAGTCTCTTCTAGTGCAAATAGTATGTAGGCAAGTCTACTTATTAGCAAACGCCTTGACCAACCATTGCCTTAGCCACCTTCATGAAGCCGGCAATGTTTGCGCCCTTAACGTAGTTGATGTAGTTACCTTCGCGACCATACTCAACACATTGTGTGTGGATGTCTTGCATGATCTGGTGGAGCCACTTATCAACTTCTTCGTTGCTCCAAGAGAGGTGAGCTGCATTCTGAGTCATTTCGAGACCAGAGCAAGATACACCACCGGCATTTACAGCCTTACCAGGAGCAAAGATTACCTTCTTTTCTACATAGTATTCGCTAGCTTCTGCGGTACAACCCATGTTAGAAGTTTCAGCAACGAGCGTTACGCCGTTAGCAACAAGTGCCTTTGCATCTTCTTCGTTCATTTCGTTTTGTGTAGCACAAGGCATTGCGAAGTCTACCTTTTGGACCCAAGGCTTCTTGCCAGCGAAGAACTGTGCATTGGGGAACTTCTTCACGTAGTCAGCAACAACGTCGTTACCGCTAGCACGAAGGTCGAGCATGCATTGGAACTTTTCTTCTGTATTGATACCATCGGGGTCGTAAACATAACCGTCAGGACCAGAGATAGTAACAACCTTGATACCAAGTTCAGTAGCCTTGCGAGCTACACCCCAAGATACGTTACCGAACCCTGAGATAGCAAGAGTCTTGCCCTTATAGTCGATACCATTTTTCTTACACATGTTTTGTACAAAGTAAACAGCACCAAAGCCTGTAGACTCGGGACGAAGACGTGAACCACCGAATTCGAAGCCCTTACCGGTCATCGTACCTGTGTGCTCACGAGCGAGTTTCTTGTACATACCAAACATGTAACCAACTTCGCGACCACCTACACCGATGTCACCGGCGGGGATGTCGGTATCGGGGCCAATGTTGCGCCACAATTCGGTCATGAAGCTTTGGCAGAAACGCATGATTTCAGCGTCGGTACGACCCTTAGGAGAGAAGTCAGAACCTCCCTTACCACCACCCATAGGAAGTGTAGTAAGAGCGTTTTTGAATGTCTGCTCAAAACCGAGGAACTTCAAGATTGAGAGGTTCACGGTGTGATGGAAACGGATACCACCCTTGTACGGGCCAATTGCGTTGTTGAATTGTACGCGGTAACCGATGTTTACATGTACCTTACCGGCGTCGTCTGTCCAGGGCACACGGAACGTGAAAATACGGTCTGGCTCAACGATACGTTCGATGATACCATACTTTTCGAATTCGGGATGTTGGTTGTACACATCCTCGATTGAGAGGAGAACCTCTTTAACTGCTTGGAGGAATTCTTTTTCGCCCGGGTGCTTAGCCTCCAATTGGGCGAGAATCTCATTTGTCTTCATAGCAAACAAAATAATAATGAAGTTTCTGCCCACAAAGATAGGCATATTATCCACACAAAGCAACTCAGAAATAGGAGAAAAATCAATCCGAATCGTTTTTCGACAACGCACCAAGAGGAGTCTCAACAACCACAAAGCGCACTCAAAGGAGAGAAAGGAAACACTGGGACATAAAAAGTGTAAATAAAACACCAAATAGATACTATTGCGCCATCAATCTCAGCACATAGAGATGTGAAAAATCTCTCAAAAGACAGAAGAAAAGGATGAAAGAGAAGCCCCTTTTGCCTTAATCGGCAAGAGTGTATAGAGCACTCGGGGTAGAGCGTTTAAGTGGCTCCAAAACGAAATGGGAAGGAGGGATGATTCCACGGCGGAACAACACTTCTTCAAAAGTCTTGCGACAAAGCTCGGGGTGATTGTTCTCTCGACTCAAATGGCAAAGCCAAACACGCTCTAGCTCAGGATGGTAAATGTCGCACAAAAACTCCGCACTTTCTATATTACTAAGGTGCCCGCTCCCTCCGGCTACACGCTCTTTGAGGTATTGAGGGTAACGCCCTTTCCAGAGCATTTCGGGGTCGTAGTTCGCCTCAAGAATCAGGTGCCGAGCCAATGCCGCATAACGATGCACTTCTGCAGTAACATGCCCCACATCGGTAGCCAACGTGAGGGAGAAATCGCCTCGCCGGAAGTAATAACCCACATTTTCCGTACTATCGTGCGGCACATTAAAAGGCACTATTTCAAATCCTGCCAAGCAAAAAGCCTCGCCTACCTCCACAGTCGGACGAGGCAATCCCTCCATCTTTTTGTAGTAACGAAGGGAATCAATTGCCTGCTGAATCGTCCCTGTCGTATAAACAGGGAGATGATACTGCAATGCCAAGGCGCTAAGTCCTTTAATGTGATCAGCATGCTCATGGGTGACCAAAACCCCCATGATATGCCCTGCGATAGGGATCCCCTGAAAGGCCAACGCCCGAGCGATGGTGCGGGTCGGAATACCGGCATCTATGAGCAAGCCTCCCTCCCCCGAGGAGAGGTAGTAACAGTTGCCACTGCTACCACTGGCAAGACACATAAACTGCACCATCCGCGAGAATCCCTAGAGTCAGTTTAAGTCTTAGTTTTGAGTAAGTTCGCCACAGATTGAGATCTGCATCTCTACCCCCACCTCTTGGGGAGAAAGCCCCTTACCCAAGAGATACATCAACTTTGTAATGGCACTCTCCGTGGTCATATCAAAGCCCGAAACAACCCCTACTTGCCCAAGGCGAATCCCCGTATCGTAGCGACCCATTTCTACCTTTCCGGACTCACATTGCGTAACATTTACAATCACAATCCCTCGCTTTACGGCATCAGCCAATGCCTCAATAAACCAGTCGTCTGTGGGGGCATTACCACTACCATAGGTTTCAAGTACTACGCCCCGCAACGTAGGAATGGAGAGCACAGCCTGCACCACTTCCGGAGTAATACCGGGGAATATCTTGAGCACGCACACATGGGGATCAATACGAGTAGAAACCTCTAAATCAGCCTTTTCGCCCTCAGGTGTGCGATAGATATGCTTCTCGTTATAGCGGATATGGATACCTGCGTATGCCAAATGGGGATAATTGTTGCTAGCAAAAGCCTCAAACTGATCGGCACTACATTTGATTGTTCGATTAGCTCTGAGGAGATATTTGTCAAAGAAAATGCACACTTCAGGTACCATGGCTCGCCCATCAGCCTGACGTTCTGCAGCAATTTGTAAGGCTGTTATTAAATTTTCCTTACCATCGGTACGCAGACGCCCCACAGGTAACTGACTTCCGGTAAATACCACCGGTTTGGCAATTCCTCTAAGCAAAAAACTCAACGCCGAAGCGGTATACGCCATGGTATCAGTGCCGTGTAGCACCACAAATCCATCGTACTTATCGTAATTCTCCCCGATAGTATGAGCAAGGCGAATCCACAGATCCACCGTAATCGCAGCAGAATCAATGGGGGGATCGAATTGAATGGAAGAGATCTCGAACCCCAGTCGCTGTAGTTCAGGGATATGGTCTTGTAGATATGTAAAGTTAAATGCGCGAAGTGCCCCCGTAGCAGGGTCTTCGATCATGCCAATGGTGCCTCCCGTATATATGAGTAAGACGCGAGGAGTGGTAGCAGTAGGTGCGACTTTTTCCATCAGATAGTATTGTGTACAAGTATAACGCTTGCAAAGGTAATGCAAAATCGTGCTACTCCTCCCCTATTCTCCGAATAATCTGCGCAGGACATCCTGCAACTATCGTACGGGGAGGCACGCTACGAACCACCACGCTACCTGCAGCCACAATACTTCCTCTACCGATGGTTACTCCCGAAAGGATAGAAGCTCCAGCCCCGATCCACACATCATCTTTTACCACAATGGGGTAAGCATATTCCCCTCCTTTAGCCCGTTCCTCCGGCTCTATGGGGTGCTGCGGAGTGTAAAATCCTACGCGAGGAGCGACAAGTACTCGACTGCCAATTGTGATGGTAGCAGAGTCTAAAAAGATTACATCGGTGTTGATAAACGTATCCTCTCCGATAGAAACGTGAATGCCATAATCCACAAAAATAGGAGCAATGAGCCGACTTCCCCTACCAATGTGAGCGAAAAGCTCCTGCGCAATCTCTGTATGCTCCCGTTCATTCTCGGGAGTGAGAGGCAATTGATTGTATCTGTGGCACAAAGCGCGTGCCCGATAGTAGGCATCCCGAAGCCAGGGATCTTGGGAGGCAGAAAAGAGCTGCCCATCCAAGGCTCGCTGCTCGGCTTCGCTCTGAGCGATACCGAATTGGTGATAAACATCCTTTCCCTCAGACATTGAAGCGGAAATGCATTATATCACCATCTTGTACGACATATTCCTTCCCTTCCACACTCATCTTACCGGCCTCTTTTACGGCAGTTTCACTCCCCAAGGCAATGTAATCGTCATACTTAATCACCTCGGCTCGGATAAAACCTTTCTCAAAATCAGTATGAATAATGCCGGCACATTGAGGAGCTTTACTTCCCTTGACAAATGTCCATGCACGGGTTTCATCGGCTCCGGAAGTGAAATAGGTCTCTAGGTTCAGAAGGGCATAAGCAGCTCGGATAAGACGATTCACACCGCTCTCTTCCAAGCCTATCTCTTCCAAAAACATTTGTCTCTCTTCGTAGGTCTCTAGCTCGGCAATCTCACTTTCGATCTTGGCGGCCACGATAAGAATACCGGCCCCTTCGCTAGCTATAGCCTCGCGCACCTTTTCTACATAGGCATTGCCATTCACGGCCGAGGCTTCGTCTACATTACAAACGTAGAGCACGGGTTTTGCCGTTAGGAGGAAGAGATCGTGTGCTGCCTCTTGCTCCTCTTTCTTCTCGAAGTGTACCGTGCGAGCGTTCAAGCCCTTCTCCAGAGCCTCTTTGTAGGCTTGGAGTACCGAAACGACCAGCGCCGCTTGCTTGTCGCCCCCGGTCTTCGCCTGCTTCTCGAGCTTGGCTAAGCGGCTCTCTACGGTCTCCAAATCCTTGAGCTGCAACTCGGTATCGATAATTTCCTTATCTCTTAGGGGGTTTACCGAGCCATCTACGTGGGTAATATTATCGTCGTCAAAACAACGCAACACATGCAGGATAGCATCTGTCTCTCGGATATTCCCTAAGAACTTATTCCCCAGACCTTCGCCTTTGCTTGCTCCTTTTACGAGACCGGCAATATCCACAATCTCCACCGTGGCTGGGATCAAACGCTTGGGATGATCGATCTCGGCGAGCGCGTTGAGGCGCTCATCGGGCACCGTGATAACGCCCACATTGGGCTCTATTGTACAGAATGGGAAGTTGGCAGATTGTGCCTTGGCATTAGAAAGACAATTGAAAAGGGTAGACTTACCGACGTTGGGTAGCCCAACGATTCCGCATTGTAGTGACATTCGTTATTGTATTAATCGCACTCTTATTGACTACAAAGGTACTGCCATTCCGCCAAATACCGACCCACCCCTCCAAGGGGAAAGTAGTCTCTATGCCTTGAAAACTACTGCCGACTATTTTTTACTTCTTCTAAAGCCAGCTGACAGGCTATATACTCCGAACTTTCCATATCGTATTGGGCAAGTACATGCTCTATTTCTGGATCAAAGAAGAAGATATTCTTCCCCAAAAGTACTTGTCCTGCATTATTTTTTGCTCGATAGGAATGTACAGCTTTATAGCCGATGAATTCAGAAGGGCTCTCCAACATCTTTTTCAATTTAGCAGCCTTATTCATCATTATATCCGTAAGCGTTTTCTCTCTGGCTACGGACTTTTCGCACTCTCTCCGGGCTTCTTCATATTCATTCTTCACAAATTGACTCTCCCCAAGAGAAGAATATGATTCTGACCATATGGACATACTTGATTTGGCATGTTTTATATCAAGTTTTACCTCCTCCAATTCCTCTGAATATTGAAAAAAGTCAAACATTCTCTCGAAAAGTTCTGGATTATCAAAAGGGGCAAATGCACTATCCAATTGCGTTTCCACAGGCTCGTAACTATCAGCGATAAAAAGAGTCTTTTTCATCTCTTTCTTGATAAGTCTATTTGCTTTGTCCTCATTAGAGGAGCATGATACAAGTAGTACCAACAGCAATGCAAGAACTGAGACCTTCTTCATACTATTTATTCCTCCTTATAAATCTTCTCCATTCGCCTCATTAAATCCATTCTCGTAGTATATTACAATTGAGTATTCACCTGAATACCTTTCTGTCCTCCGAAGAAAAGTAACCCAAACTACCCTTTTAAGAGAATCTTCGTCTATTGGTAATTGGATATAAACAGCTTGATATTTCTTCTTATGTACAACCAGCTCGTAGGAGAGATCTTTACTCTCCGGTAGGGTATCTACTGATAGAGGTAGGTATTTAGGATTACGCTCAAATTGCTCGCAGAGCTTCTCGTACCTTGTCTTAATCTGAGATTCATCAAACGAGTGCTTCTCACCTACACAAAGTCTCCACACTTTACCATTCTGAGTATGAACAAAAATCCGAACTTCAGCCCCATTAAACTCTCCTTCTAGGCAATCTAGCCTTTGATTGTACACAAAGCCTTTAGTTTTCAAATTTTGAATCATTGCAGACTTAGTTCCTTCCACGGGAATACCCAAAAACTTCGTAACATTGCTCTGTGCGTATACAGCTAAAGATACAGTAAGCAATAACAATAGCAGTAAAATCCTTTTCATTCGTTCTTATATGTTTCTAGTTCCTTATTTATAAATGTAAAATCCCGAAAAAGCACAGACTTTCGCCATAT
>ERZ772910.1142-NODE-1142-length-13770-cov-2.939993_pt1 | contig 13770 bp, 10 predicted proteins | sample MGYA00511357_ERZ772910 | MGnify/ENA primary metagenome ERZ772910 (study PRJEB29015, sample SAMEA2738096) | human oral metagenome | biome: human oral; feature: human-associated habitat; material: saliva | place: China | collected 2193 ... | reverse complement strand
TCAATACAAAGAAGCGTTCTTCTTCGTTGGAATAAACGCCTAGTTAGATGGCTAATAGGCGTTTCCTTCTTTTGTGTAAAGAGCTTGATCGTATCGAGAAAGCGTATTTATCTGATTTTAAGAGTGATAAGTGTTAATGCTGCAAGTATAATCGTTACGATGATGAAGCGCAAAGTTATCTTGCTTTCGTGTACTGCTCCATGTGGTACTTTTATCAGATACTTGCAGTCGGGGTCTAATTGTGAGTCCTGAGTACGGAAGTTATCATGAATAGGAGTACGCTTGAATATACGCTGCTTAACGCCTTTACGCTTACCTAATTTGTAATACCAAACTTGTACGATGACACTCAAACTCTCAACGAAGAATATTCCACAGAGGATTGGGAGCATCAATTCCTTATGTATGATGATAGCTCCTACTGCAATGATACCGCCGATGGTTAAGCTACCAGTATCTCCCATGAAAACTTGGGCAGGGTAAGCATTATACCAAAGGAAACCTATCAGTGCTCCAATAAATGCCATGAAGAACACTACTAGCTCCTCCGTTCCTGGAATATACATAATATTCAAGTAGGCTGCATATTGTATGTGGCTACTGACATAGGCTAAAATTCCGAGAACAACACCGATTATAGCGGAGTTTCCAGCACACATACCATCCATTCCGTCATTAAGGTTTGCTCCATTAGAAACGGCTGTTACAACGAGAATGGTCATGATTACGAATAGAATCCAACCACCAGCTGTTTTATAGTCTCCTAAGAATTCAACTAGTTTGGAGTAGTCTAAATTATGTGACTTTACGAATGGTATTGTCGTCTTTAACGTTTTCTCAGCCTTAGCTTCATGTTTAACAACTATTTCCTGACCATTCTGATTAGTCACTTCTAGATTCATGTTTGCTTTAACATCAGGCGATGCCCAAAGAACAACACCTACAATGAGTCCGATAGTGACCTGTCCTATAATCTTATACTTACCTTTTAAACCCTCTTTATTGTGCTTGAAGATCTTGATGAAGTCGTCCATTCCACCGAGAAAACCCAACCATATAGTTGTAATAATCATCAATATCAGGTAGATGTTACGCAATCGACCAAGCAAGATTACAGGTACTAGTAGAGCAATAATAATGATGATACCTCCCATGGAAGGTACTCCAATCTTCTTAACACCGAATGGGTCTATGCTAGCATCACGTTGAGTCTCAGTTATTTGTTTGCTTTTAAGATACTTGATAAATCGTTCTCCGAACCATGCAGATATAAGCAATGCTAATATCATAGCCAATATGCCACGGAAACTAATGTACCCCCATAGATGGGAGCCACTTATACCGAACTGATCTAACCAGCGGAAGATATAATATAGCATATTACTTGTCTTTATTATTTTTATTTAATACCAAATATCTCACGGATTACTTCGTGGTCATCAAAATGATGTTTCACGCCATTGATTTCTTGGTATGTTTCGTGTCCTTTACCTGCTACTAAGATAACATCTCCCTTCTTTGCCATCATTGAAGCAGTACGTATTGCCTCTTTACGATCAACAATGTTGAGTACTTTCTTACGTTGTGTAGCATCAAGTCCTGCCATCATGTCATTGATAATAGCCTGTGGATCTTCATCACGTGGATTATCACTAGTAAGGATAACAGTGTCACTTTGCTTAACAGCCTCTTGTGCCATCAATGGACGTTTACCCTTGTCACGATGACCGCCAGCACCACATACAGTTATGATATGTCCACCCTTATTATCCAAAACATCATGGATAGCAGCCAAAACATTCTCTAGTGCATCAGGTGTGTGTGCATAGTCGACAATGGCAGTGAAGCCTTCTGGGGATTGAATAGGCTCAAGACGACCATTCACACTCTTCAATGTGCTAAGTGCGAGGAGTATCTCATCTGTTTTCTTGCCCAGCATCTTTGCTGCACCATATACAGCCAATAAGTTGCTAACATTGAATTTACCAATAAATTGAACGCCTACCTCTTTTCCATCAATCTCCAGGTACATGCCTTCGAAATGACACTCAAGAATTTTTGCACGGAAGTCTGCCATGCGTTTGGTTGAGTATGTCTTGATGGTAGCTTTCGTGTTCTGCACCATGATCATCCCATTCTTGTCGTCAGCATTTGTTATGGCAAAGGCATGCTTTGAAAGACCATCAAAGAACATCTTCTTCGCATTTCGATAGTTCTCGAAGGTTTTGTGATAATCGAGATGATCACGTGTAAGATTTGTAAATATAGCTCCTGTGAAGTCTAATCCACTGATACGGTGCTGATGAATCGCATGGCTAGAACATTCCATGAATGCATATTCACATCCAGCTGCAACCATATCTGCTAGGAGTCGATTGAGTTCTATTGGATCTGGAGTTGTGTGATCGGCTGGTATTGCCTTATCATCGATATAGTTGCATACGGTAGATAATAACCCAACTTTATAACCGAATTCACGGAACATATTATATAATAAGGTGGCAATCGTAGTCTTGCCATTTGTTCCTGTGACACCAACTAACTTTAGTTTATGTGATGGGTCTCCATAGAATAATGTTGCAATTTCACCAGCAGTTTTCTCCGTTGATTCAACCTGTACGTAGGTAACATTCTCATTCAGAGTGTCTGGCATGTCTTCCAATAATACAGCCACCGCACCTAGTTCTATAGCCTTCCCAATAAACTGATGACCATCTACTTGTGTTCCTTTCATGGCAATGAATAGATGACCATTAGCAATCTTTCGGCTATCAATGTTTACACCAGCAATTTCAACCTCGGTACTCCCTTTGATGGTAGTAGGGTTGATGTTCTTGAGTAATTCGCTTAATTTCATATCTTTGTTCTATTATATCTTTGTTTATTGTTCACTAGTATGTTAACCCAATCTAAGTGAACATTGCATACCATTTTTTATTTTGTCGCCAGGTGCCAAGCTCTGTTCTATAACACGACCTCTACCTGTAATGCGTACTTTAATACCTCTCTTTTCCATTAGATAGACAGCATCACGAGCTCCCATACCACGTACGTTTGGTACTAGATTCCCCTGATTTATGTCTTCCTTATGGAAGGTAAGAGTCTTACCATTCTCTGTGGTTGTTCCCCAAACTGGGTTTCCGAAGGGATATGCACCATTCCATCCGTTTGTTACATTAAAGCCAAGTGCATTTAAAACATAGTCTGTTGCTAATAGATTTCCTATCTTTGCTGATGGGATAAGTATCGATGATTTGTCACGTGCATCGGTAACATTCAATTTCAGACTCTGTGCCATTATACCTTCTGCTATATGGTGGAAAACGACGCCACTCATACCACCACCTGAAGCTGGTAATCCGCTCTTTTGAATACAAACGACACAACTATAACGAGGTTTGTCTGCAGGGAAGAAGCCTGCAAAACTAAGTAGATAGTTTACAGCACCAGCCTTATAACCAACTGCCCCTTTGGACATCTGGGCTGTTCCAGTCTTACCAGCAACGAGGAATTTGTCTGATCCTGCTCTCTTGCCAAGACCTTCTGATACTACTTCTGTTAGGATTCTTGTAATATCCTTGATGGTACTTTCTTTGGCAATATGTTCTTTTACTACTTGTGGCGGATTGTCATAAATTACTTGACCATTCTTTACGATTTGCTTTACAAAGCGTGGTCTCATCATTTTTCCACCATTAGCAATGGCATTGTAGAATGCCAGGGTTGAGATTGGAGGAATCTGTGTTTCATATCCGATACTCATCCAAGGCAATGCTGTTGCACTCCAGTTGTCATATTGCCCATGGTGGTTCTTATGTGGCATACGTATCTTAGCAGGTGATGAGCCCACAATTGGTATGTGAAAATTAGTAGCGAGTCCGAGGTCGTAAATACCCTGAACAAACTTCTCTGGATTCTTGTGGTAATGTAAGTCAATGATACGACTAACACCTATATTCGAGCTATATTTCAATGTCCATGGCAATGTTAACGTACCATAGCCACCACGTGTCCAGTTATGATCTTTCATGTCTCTACCATACATTGGCCATACTCCTGAACCTGTTTGAACAGTATAGGTAGTGTCGACCAAACCATCGTCTAGGATTGCCATAATAGAGGCTGTCTTGAATACAGAACCCGGTTCAAGTAAGTCGCTAACAGCATGATTTTTTACTTCACGATACTGTCCATCGCTGCATTTATCCATATTGACGATGGCTTTCACATCTCCGGTAGCAACTTCCATAACGATAGCAACGCCCACATTACCATTCACATTAGGATCTTTGAGCTCGTCTATTAAGGCTCTTTCTGCTAAGTCTTGCATACCAACATCAATGGTTGTTATGATGTCTGCACCATCGACAGGAGGCGTATCTGTGATGTTTAAGTATTTATTACGAACTTTGCGACGATGAATGATACCATCTGTTCCACGCAATATAGAGTCATATGATAACTCAAGTCCGCATCGTGCTGTATCTTTTGCACCGAACATATCACCAACGGTACGCTGTGCCAATGAACCAAAGGGACGTCGACGAGCATTGAATTCTTCCCAATGAAATCCACTCTTAAACTTAGATAGATGTAATATAGGTAAGGTCTGTATTTCTTTGAATGTATTGTAGTCTATGCGCTCATCCCATATTGGCCAGTGCTTACTCATCTTATGATATCCTTCTAAGAGTTGCTTTTTGAAGTCTGCAGCAGAGCACTCTGGGAAGATGTTGTTAAGACCTTTGCTGATGTAATTTATACTATCGATAAATGCCGTATCATTGCCTGCTTCTTTAAGAGCATTGAAGTCTAAATACACTTTGAACTCTGGTAGAGAACTAGCCATGAGTTGCCCATCACAACTAAGAATGTTACCTCTTGTTGGTTTTACCCTTACACTATCTTTCTTTTGCGTAGAAGCAACTTCCATCCAATAAGATCTACTAGCAGTCATCGTGTAGATGGTTTTCCCAAGTACAGCAAGTGCAATCAGCGACATCACAATAGCGATGGCGCTGTAACGTGGGATAATCTTTCTATTATTGAACTTGCTCATTTTATTTACTTCTCTGGAACATTTATTATATAAGGTGGGCGATCTGACATTTTCAGAACGCTGTCTTTTCTATTCTTTAGCAACTCTAGAATATGACTTTCTCGAGACTTTTCTGTGAGTTGACTACTACTTGATAATGCTCTATATTTTGCATCTTCTAGCTCTGTGTTAAGTTTATCAATCTCTATCAGATATTTCTGAACGCTGTATCTATTAGATATGTATATAATGGTGAAGCCAACAATGACGAGGATTAACCAAATGTTATTGCGTAACAGATGGGCTGAGAGAATATCGCCACCAAGTATCTTTCTCAAGGTAAAGTTGGATGATTGAGGCTGTTCATCCTCGCGCGCTTGTTCTGCGATTGCTGCTTTGAGAATCTTAACCTCAGCTTCTTCCTCTTTCTTCCATTCCTCTTCTTGATGTCTTTTCTCTTCTTCCTTTATCTGTCGTTTTGCTTCTTTCTTTCGCTCTTCTTCATCTTGAGCAGGGATGTCCTTAACTCTCTTCTCTGTTAATATATCACCTTTAAGGTGGGGAAAGTTTGTTCCTTTATTACTATCTGTAACCTCTAACGCTATTGAAGATGACTCTTTTCTCTCATAGATATCACCTTTGGTGAGTGGATTAATGACCGATTCAGATTTGTCATTATCCGTATTGTCTCTACCACGAAAGCTTTCAGCGGTTACATCTAGATTCTTTATGTCGTTCTTGTTAATCATTTGCTTTCTTTTCTGCTATTCTTAGTTTGGCACTTCTACTACGTGGATTCTGCTCTTGTTCTGCGTTACTTGCTGTGATAACCTTGTTGTTTATTAGTTTGAAAGGAGTCTCTCTCTTCCCATAGAAATCTTGCTTTACCTTTCCTTCAATATTCCCCGATTTCATGATATTCTTAACCATTCGGTCTTCTAAAGAATGATAGGTGATTACTGAAAGACGTCCCCCAGGTGAAAGCAAGTCAGTTGCAGCAAGTAGCATTTCACGTAAAGCATCCATTTCATGATTGACCTCGATGCGTAGTGCTTGAAACATCTTCGCCATGTCTTTCTTCTCTCTTGCATGAGAGAAAAATGGTTCGACGATGGTTAGCAATTCATTTGTACTTTTGAATACCAGCTGTGCTCTTGCCTTGACGATAGCTGATGCGATACGACGGGACTGTTTTATTTCACCATAGAGATATAATATGTTCGCCAGTTTCTCTTCATCTTCTTCGTTAAGAATATCTGCTGCTGTGCGTCCAGCACGCTTATTCATTCTCATATCGAGGGGTGCATCGAAACGGAAAGAAAAGCCACGAGTCTCATCATCAAAATGATGACTACTGACTCCCAAGTCGGCTAATAAACCATCTATATGGTCTATGTTGTAATAGCGCATCCAGTTCTTTAGATATCTAAAGTTCGAACGAACGAAAGTGAAACGATCTGTTTGATTGTTGCTTAACCCCATCTTGCTAATATTCAGCTCGGCATCTGCATCTTGATCGAAACTATAGAGACTACATCCCTCTTTAAGGCGAGAGAGTATTTCACGACTATGACCTCCACCCCCAAAAGTCACATCCACATATACCCCATTAGGATGAATGTTCAGCCCCTCAATACTTTCGTTGAGGAGTACAGGTACATGATATGTTTCTGCAGTTTTAATCATCTTTTCCGTTTATTGTGGCTGTCTATTTGTCTGTATTTAGTAAACTACTAGAGTCGAAGTCTCCTGTTTCCATGGTTTCTTCCATGGCTTTGCTAAATTCTTCTGCCGACATAAAAGGTTGTTTGGAATCGCTTGTTGACCAGATCTCTATACAATCATCCATCCCTGTAAAGCGTATTTTTTGGTTGATGTTAGCCATTTTTAGATATCGCTTAGGGATAAGGAATCGTCCACTATTGTCCAGCGTGATAATTTCTACATCAGTAACAAACTGACGATAAATCATCTGGTCTCGTTTATTCCAACGGCTTAATCGCTTGCGCAAAGTATCCATACGTTGATTCCAAACTGATTGGGGGTATAGTACAAGGCACGCTTCAAAGATGTCTTTGCGCAGTATCAACGAGTCTTCGCCAGATGCGTTTAGCACCTTGCGGAATGTAGCAGGCAGAAAAGCTCGACCTTTCGTATCTGTTTTTGCTTCAATATTTCCTAAGAACCTCATGCGTACTTCTTATAAAACTCGTATTTGGCTTCAAAGTTACATATTTTTCCCCACATATCCCCACCATACTCCACTATATTTTATAAAGGCTCTTTTTTTTGTGAAAATTAACGCTTTTTTTTGGATAAAGACAGTGTCCTAAAACCAGTTAGACGCATACTTTTTTTGTCTAAATTGCATATTTTTCGACAAAAAAGATAGCTAATTCAAATGGTTTCGTTATTTTTGCATGTTATTACGAGGATTTCCGATAACATGAGTAGTTCGATAGAGAAGACAATAGACATCGATAAGATACTTGTTGATAAAATGGGTGCAAAGGCAAAGTTTGTACCTTCTTTTGTTGTAAAGTGGTTGAAGCATATTCTTCATGAAGATGAAGTCAATCAGTTTCTGTGGGATAATAGAGGATTGACAGGAACAGTATGGCTCAAAGCATGTGTATCATATCTTGACATGACCTTACAAATTGAAGGTCTAGAAAATCTACCAGATAAGAACGATGGAAAACTTTATACATTTGTTTCTAACCATCCTCTTGGTGGACAAGATGGTGTAGCTCTAGGTGCTATTATCGGGCAACATTATGATGGGAAGTTCCGTTATTTAGTGAATGATTTGCTTTTAAATCTTCCAGGTTTAAAGCCTGTTTGTATTGGGATTAATAAAACGGGTAAACAGAGTAGAGATTTCCCTCGTATGGTAGAAGCAGGTTTTCAAAGCGATAATCACATGTTGATGTTTCCTGCAGGATTGAATAGTAGGAAGATAAATGGACGTATTCATGATCTTGAATGGAAGAAGACATTTATTACAAAGAGTGTCGAATATCATCGTGATGTAGTACCTATCTTTTTTGGAGGTAGAAATTCTGAACTCTTCTACCGCATAGCTCATTTTAGTGATAAATATGTCAAAAAGGTGAATATTGCAATGCTTTTCCTTGTCGATGAAATGTATAAAAATGTTGGGAAAACATTTCGTGTAGCTATTGGGAAACCTATTCCATGGCAAACATTTGATAAGTCAAAAACACCGATGGAATGGGCTAAGTTTGTAGAAGATAAGGTGTATGAATTATAGTTCTATTCGATGAGGCTAGTGATAGTTAAGGGATAAAACTGAATGAGAGAATTAAAGAGAAAGCAAAAGAATAGTACATATATGGAAGAAGAAATCATCCAACCCATCAGTAAGGAAGTGCTCAAAAGCGAGCTGACAGTAGATAGGTTACTTCGCATGACCAATAAGAGTCATAATGAAATCTACGTCATAACAGCTAAAAATGCACCTAATGTAATGAAGGAAATCGGTCGTCTTCGTGAGATTGCATTCCGTAATGCTGGTGGTGGTACGGGTAAGTCAATGGATATTGATGAGTTCGATACAATGGATAGATGTTGTCGTCAGCTTATTGTCTGGAATCCCGATGCTGAGGAGATTATAGGAGGCTATCGTTATATCTTCGGAAGCGACTGGGAAATAGCTAATGATGGACAACCAGTATTGGCAACAAGTCATATGTTTCATTTCTCTGATAAATTTATGAAGGATTATGCACCATATACTGTTGAATTAGGACGTTCTTTTGTTTCCTTAGAATATCAAAATGTTCGTCGCAATGCAAAGAGTATCTTTGCTTTAGATAACCTTTGGGATGGTCTTGGAGCATTGACAGTCTTGAATCCAGATTGTAAGTATTTCTTTGGGAAGATGACAATGTATCCTTCTTATATACGCCGTGGTCGGGATATGATTCTATACTTTTTAAAGAAGTATTTTGATGATAAGGAAGACTTAATTATACCGATTAAACCATTAAAAATAGATACTCCACTTGATGAATTAGACGCTCTTTTTAATGGTAAAAACTTCAAGGCTGATTATAAGATACTGAATAGTGAGGTTCGTAAATTAGGTTACAATATTCCACCACTTGTCAATGCATATATGAATCTATCGCCAACAATGAAGCTATTTGGCACAGCTATCAACTATGGATTTGGTGAGGTTGAAGAGACGGGAATCTTAATTTCTGTTGATGAGATATTTGAAGAGAAGCGTATTCGCCACATCGAGAGTTTTGCGGATGAGCATCCTGAGTCGTTAGAGTTTACTAGTGGCGCAAATCATGTTATTTATAAGGAAAAATAGGGTGGGGTTATATTCTTTGTGAATAGTTCCTTTTACTTATATGAAAAGGGTAGAGAATCCTTGAAAAGGAGGTTCTCTATTTTTTTTATATTATACTTTGAAATCATTTAATAAAGTTAATGAGTGAGAGAGTTGAACTTAGTTTCTACCCTTTTCGATGGTTCTCTCTTATCAAATCATTGGTGACTAATATTCTGCGAAAGCATCTTTTTAAATTAAAAATAGATTAATAAGTTATAGAAAATAAATTATTTAATTTATAATAATAGATTATTTTCTAGTGTGGTAAGCAATCTAATCTTGTTTACTTGGCGTTTTCTATTAATAAAGTTAACGCTCTTTATGCTTTAAGTAGATGAATGAAAAGAGTACATCAAAGAGCCCCTTATGTGACTCATTCAATGCACTCATATTCCTCAAAAGTGTTTTTTAGTATCTAATAGATACTTGTTATCGATGGAATCGTAATATTTTATCGGATAAATAAAAGCTCTCGATACTTAGGTAGTGTCCATAACTCATCACTAACAACCAACTCAAGCTTATCAATTTGATACCTAATCTTTTCCATCTTAGGTGCTATCGTGTTATGGTAAGTTATGGCTCTCTCACGTTGATTCTCAATCTTATTAGCTACCTTGCGAGCATTTACAAGCTCTTCAATTCCACTTTCTATGAGCATAGTACGTTCTGCTATCTCACGGATGATCTTGATATTTCGCTCACTAAGTTGCTTACCTTCAACGTCTCCAAAGACGTCCATCATATTCTGTACATTCTTAGCCAATTGACTCTGATAGTGCGTTGCAACAGGTATAATATGGTTCATTGCGAGATCTCCCATGACGCGTGCTTCTATCTGAATCTTCTTAGTGTATGTCTCCCATTTAACCTCATTTCGAGCTTCTAATTCATTGTGACTCAAAACATGCGTTGCTTCAAACATCTTGATGGAGTCGCTATCTAAATAACAATCGAAGCATACAGGACAACTTGCCTCACAATCTAGTCCACGTTTAGCTGCTTCTACTTTCCATTCGTCAGAGTAGCCGTTTCCATCGAAGCGTATAGGCTTGCACGCTTTGATATCTTCACGTATAACATCAATAATTGCAGAGTTCTTCTCTTCTCCCTGTGCTATTAACGCATCTACACGATTAGCAAAGTTGTCAAGAGCTTCTGCTACAGCAGCATTTAGAACAATCATTGCTGATGCACAATTAGCCTCTGATCCCACAGCACGGAATTCAAATCTATTACCAGTAAATGCGAATGGTGAGGTACGGTTTCTATCGGTATTATCAATGAAAAGCTCAGGTATCTCTGGTATGTCAAGTTGCATACCTGTTTTGCCAGTGAGTGCAAACAAATCGTCTTTATCAGCTTTCTCAATGTGATCAAGCAGGTCGCTAATCTGTTTACCAAGGAAAGATGATATGATAGCTGGAGGTGCTTCATTAGCTCCAAGGCGGTGATCATTGGTGGCACTCATAACAGATGCTTTCAATAAACCATTATGTTTATACACAGCCATCAGTGTTTCTACAATAAAGACAACAAAGCGGAGATTATCAATAGAAGTTTTTCCTGTGGCATGTAAGAGTACGCCCGTATCTGTACTTAAGCTCCAGTTATTATGTTTACCAGAGCCGTTAATACCACCAAATGGCTTCTCATGTAATAGAACTCGGAAACTATGTTTCTTCATTAATGACATCAGAAGCATATTGTGGTCTACAGCCAGGTTACATTCTTCGAAGATAGGAGCTAACTCAAATTGTCCTGGAGCAACCTCGTTATGGCGCGTTTTACATGGTATTCCCAACTCAAGAGCCTGTATCTCTAAATCTTTCATGAATGCCTGAACACGTTCAGGGATAGTTCCAAAGTAGTGATCATCCATCTGCTGGTTCTTTGCAGAATCATGTCCCATGAGTGTTCTACCTGTTAGCATTAAGTCAGGACGTGCGAAGTAAAGGTCTTCATCAACAAGGAAATATTCCTGTTCCCACCCTAGATTACTTGTAACTTGCTTTACTTCGGGGTAAAAGTATTGGCAAACTTTAGTTGCAGCAGTGTTCACAGCACGTAAAGCCTTTAGTAGCGGGGCTTTATAGTCGAGTGCTTCTCCTGTATAAGATATGAATATTGTTGGGATACAGAGTGTGTCGTCAATAATAAATACGGGACTTGTCGGATCCCAGGCAGAGTATCCTCGAGCTTCAAAGGTATTTCTTATACCTCCATTAGGGAATGAACTTGCATCTGGTTCTTGCTGAACAAGGAGCTTACCAGAAAACTCTTCAATCATTCCGCCTTTCCCATCATGTTCAATGAAAGCATCATGTTTCTCGGCAGTACCTTCTGTCAATGGTTGAAACCAGTGGGTGTAGTGGGTAACCCCATTCTCTTCTGCCCATTTTTTCATGCCTTGTGCCACTGCATCTGCAATGGATCTATCTAATCGGCTACCATTATCCATGACATCAACGAGCTTCTTGTAGATATCAGCAGGTAGATACTTGTACATTTTAGCACGATTAAACACGAATTTCCCATAGAACTCTGAGGGACGTTCTGTTGGTGCATTGACTTCTACTGGTCGCTTCTTGAACGCTTCCTCAATAGCTTCGAATCTTAAATTTGCCATATCTTTTACCTTAAAGTGAAACTTCGTGTTGCAAAAATAAACATTTTCCTTATATCTTGCAAAGTATTTAAGAATATATAAGGTGCAAAGTTTTTGATGTAATAATTTGATAGTTTGTAGCAGAGAAGAATACTATCTCTCTTACTTTGATTCTCTTAGCAGGGCTGTTTTTATGTGATTGTTTAATATAGAGGTGTTCGTGTTTGACAATAAAAAAGTGCATATCTGCTCACGCAGACATACACTTAGCCACTTAACTAAATAACTCAAAAAATTATTTGACTCAAAATATTCTTTAGGTAGTCTTCGTCACGAGGACAATACCTAAGTACTTAAATTTGACTATTAACTTACTAATAACTATTTAAACGTAATTTGATTGCTACTCAATAATAGCTTTGAATTAACGATTGCAAAGATAAGATATTTCTCAAACAAGTTCGTCTATATAAATAGTTTTTGTTTGTTATAAGTGTAATTTATTATTGTCAATAGTTTAAAAATGCGATTCAAACAACGATTTTATCCCTTTTCATCGAGTTTTTATATTGTTTCTTGTCTTTGAATCTTATGTGTTTGTTTATGTTGTTGGTGGCTCAATGACCTTCCTTCTATAAATGGTTGGCGCAACCCCAAAGCGTTTTTTAAAGGCTTTACTCATGGCCGCAAGGTCACTATACCCACATTCATAGGCAATCTCGGATATATTCTTTCTTTCGTCTTCCAGTAGTTCTTTACAGTATTTCATTCTACACTCACTCTGCCAAGATAAGAATGTTTTACCTGCAAATTCATAAATATAATAAGACAATGAAGAAGTACTAATACCGATTGATTCGGCTGTTTTTTCCATTGTTAGGTCAGCTTCCGATAAAGGAAAGGGTCTCTGTTCTAACCAGGAGTCTATCTTTTCTTTGATACTATTATCTGCATCTGAAATATTGTGTTCTATTGCCATTAAGCTCTTATGAAAGCTGAGATAGAAGATTGTTGTGCAAATGACAAATCCAATGATGAGCACCCTTAAGATAATGTGATAGCTCATTGATGGTACAATCTGACCGATAGTCATGGCAAGAAGTAATAACGCCCATGCTCCATAAATAATACTTCTGAATTTTACACCTCGTTGCTCTCCTCTTTCTTCAACTATTTGCCTCTTATATCGAAACTGTTGGTGTATAATTTCGACAAGCATGATGAGTTTACAAAAAAATAATCCCATAGAAAGGGTTATCCTTGTATAAATCTGCAAGGGAAATGGATGATTTAATACATCTATAAGTTGTGTGTAATTATGTATTTCTAACCCTTGCCCCATAACTTTAAATAAGATATGCGGAACGATTAAGGTCGCTGGAACGATATTATAAAATAGCCAAGCATAACGATTCTTATAGATTTGTCCATTGCTAAATGTTGTACAGGTAGCAAGGTAACTCTCCCAAAGTAGGTATAGAATTAACATCGATGGAACGCAAAGAATCTCAGTTTCATCGTTATGTTGATGTATGAAGTAGCTACACAGATAACCTACTAAGAAGAGGTAATTAATTATAATTACTCTGCGTTTAATGGTCAATGGCCCACTCCTAGCTTTACGATATTTACGTGCAACTAAAGCGAAGCATATCAGTGTGATTACTAGTGTAACCAGCGTTATTGTATAACTTATAATCATGGTGTTGTGTGTTGTTGTGGGCGGCAAAGATAAGGATTTAAACTGATACTACCTTA
>ERZ772910.1141-NODE-1141-length-13774-cov-2.599023_pt1 | contig 13774 bp, 10 predicted proteins | sample MGYA00511357_ERZ772910 | MGnify/ENA primary metagenome ERZ772910 (study PRJEB29015, sample SAMEA2738096) | human oral metagenome | biome: human oral; feature: human-associated habitat; material: saliva | place: China | collected 2193 ... | reverse complement strand
CCGAGAGCCATCAATAGACACAGAGGAAGGTAGACAGTGCAAACATAGTAACTACACCGTCCTGACAAATGCCGAGAAGCTTTCTTGGGTCTGAGCAAACGCCACGGCAAATGACGGCAGGCTTACTCAACCTGAGCAAATGCCAAGACATAACAGATGTTAAATGCTCAATCTGAGCAAACGTCCCAACAAACGACGGGACGAAAAAAATTATTGGTGTCCGGTAAACCAATATCTGAACCCTTCACTACAGATGCAATCGCGTATAAACCGTTTCAGTCTATAAGTTCGCTTTCAGGAATGTGGTGCATTCCTCGAATGAGTTGAACGTGTTCTGCTCGGGAACAACATGCGGTATGAGTTGCATCTTCTCAAGAAGGTAACGCGGTTGTGGCTGAATGATAGTCATCAGTACAATCTTACCCCTCTGCTGAAGTTCCTTTATTGCCGATTCCATTGCATACACACCACTTTGGTCCATGAACTTCACCCGCTTCATTCTCAATATGACAATCTCCGCATCATCAGGCACAGCCGCCATAACTTTATTGAAACCGTTGATGCTGCCGAAGAATATCGGACCATGAAAACGCTCGATGAATATCTTGCGCTTTATATCATCTGGCAGCCCGGCTTCATCAGCCCAAGGACTCTCCGGTTCAGTGGCGTTCATCGTTACGTAGCTGCCTTCGGCAAGGTCGCTCATGCGTTTCATGAACAACACACAGGCAATGACCATGCCGATGCCGACAGCTGTCAGCAAGTCGACAAAGACCGTTGTGAAGAACACGACGACGAGCACGAAGGCATCAGCCTTTGGAATCTTGCGTATATCGCGGAAACCGCGGAAGTCGATGATACCCCAGCCTACCGTGATTAGTATTCCGGCAAGCACCGATAGCGGAACATACTTGACCAATGTTCCTGCTCCGAGCAATATGGCAAGTAGGAATAGCGAGTGAATCATTCCCGACAACTGTGTGCGTCCGCCTGATTTAACATTCACCACAGTCCGCATTGTAGCGCCGGCGCCGGCTATGCCACAGAACATTCCTGAAACGGCATTGCCTATACCCTGACCAATCAGCTCCTTATTTGAGTTATGATGTGTCTTCGTGATGTTATCGGCTACGACCGACGTGAGAAGTGTATCGATACTTCCGAGACCGGCAAGTGTCAGTCCCGGTATTATTGCAGCCTCTGTTAGTGCCCACCAGTCAAGCCCGGCAAGACTCACCTTGGTAAAGAACGGCATTGGCAGACCAGAAGGAATCTCGCCGATGGTCATGCTCTTGTCGATGCCTGTAAACAGTGACACGAACGTAAGAACTATGAGGGCAACAAGTGTCGCGGAGACTTTCTTCGTTATAAATGGAAATAGCCGTACAACCAATATTGTGGCTATACCTAAGAGCAACGGTATGACTGTTGTCATCTCGGCAAGCATAGCAGGAAACTGCGCCACCATATCTACCACAAGCACCGGCGACTTCATGCCTATGAGAGGATAAATCTGCTGCAGAATGATGATCACTCCAATGCCCGACATGAAACCTGACAGAACAGGATAAGGTATGTAGCGCACATATTTGCCGATACGGATTATTCCAAACAATATCTGGAAGAGTCCGCAGAACAAACCTGCAAGCGACATGGCTATGAGCACCGCGTCGAAACTTCCGCCACCTGACACCCACGCTCCGCTGACGAGTGATGCCGTAATTACAGTCATCGGACCAGTCGGTCCTGAAATCTGACTGTGTGTTCCGCCGAACAATGATGCGAAGAAACCAAGCAGTGTGGCACCGGCAAGACCTGCAAGTGCACCTATCGACGACGATGCGGGCGACTCGATACCTCCAAATGCCTGAATGCCAAACGCCAATGCCAAAGGCAACGCAACGATGCCGGCAGTTATGCCGCCGAAGATATCTCCTTGAATATTTTTAGCTAATCGTGAGTACATAAAAAATCACTAATAATGTATTGTCTTTGAATTAATACAAAATTAGTGATTTTAAAATGTTCTTTTATTCCTTCAGTGTATCGAAAGAATATAGATGTATGTATTTTTGACAATAGTCAATACCGATTATGCCTCAGCTGCTGCTAAGAGAATCTCGCTAAGCGATGGGTGAGCATGCACAGTATGTGCAATATCAGCGATACTGCCGCCGCTGTTCATCACCACGGCAATTTCGTGTATCAGGTCGCTCGCATGAGCACCGAGGATATGTGCCCCTAGGATGCTGTCATCGCCGGCAACGAGAATCTTCGCAAGTCCATCGTCGGCATTCATTGACAGCGCCTTGCCATTAGCACGATACATTGCCTTCTTAACCGTATACTCCACAGCTTCAGCCTCAAGCTGTTCTTCGGTCTTTCCGACCATAGCGACCTCAGGAACGGTGAATACTGCGCTCGGAACAATGTCTGAGAACTTTGTATCGACACCCAAGATATGATCTACGACGGCATAGCCCTGGAATGTAGCGGCATGCGCCAATTGAAACAGTCCGTTGGCATCACCTATAGCATACACTCCGCTGACCGAAGTCTGACAATGCTCGTCAACTGTAATACCGCGACCCGTGAAGTCGATACCGATATCAGCAAGGTTCAACGCGTCAACATTGGCTGCACGACCTACTGCCATAAGCACCTTGTCAGCTTCCACGCTCTGGAGTTTTCCCTTTTCTTCGAAGTCGACCACGAGCGTCGTTCCTTCATGGATTTCCTTTGCCGCCGCCGAAGTATGGAACACGATGCCTCGTTTCTTCAGTGCTGTACGCAAGCGCTTGGCAATGTCGCGGTCGAAATTGGGAAGCACTTCCTTGCAGAACTCCACTACCGTCACCTCCGAGCCGAAAGCATTGAAGATAGAAGCAAACTCAAGTCCTATAACGCCACCGCCGATGACGCAAAGGCGTCGTGGCACAGCATCAAGGCTTAACATCTCCGTGCTTGTGAGCACACCCTCGGCATGAGCACCGGGGATAGGCAGGAATTTCGTGGTGCTGCCGGTAGCGATGATGATGTTACGGGCTTCGTATCTCGCCTCACCGACGCTGACTGTATTCTTGTCAACAAAACGTGCCTCACCCTCAACAAGCGTTATGCCTAGTGTCTTCATCAGTTGCGCAATACCGGCACGCAGCGATTCTACAATCGCTCCCTTGCGTTCCATTGCCTTCGACAAAGAGAATGCGACCTCGCCGGTTGCAATGCCTTGTTCGCCGGCACTCCTCACCTCGTCAAGCACCTCTGCCGTGTGGCATAGACACTTCGTAGGTATGCACCCCACGTTAAGGCAGGTTCCACCAAGAAGATTCTTCTCAATGATAACGACCTGCTGCCCCTTTCGCGCAGCACGTACAGCAGCTTCATAACCACCAGGACCTGCACCTATAATGATGATATCTGTTGTCATAGCGTCCAGAATGTGAATTTTGGTTCCTTCACTGCCTTGACATCATCAAGACGGCGTATAGGAGTTTTGTGAGGAGCTGTCTTCACTTTCTCACGCTCATCGCGTGCCTCAACGGCAATCTGCTTCATGACAGCGATGAAATCATCGAGAGTGTCTTTGCTCTCCGTTTCCGTAGGCTCTATCATCATTGCCTCGTGGAACAACAGCGGGAAGTAAATGGTTGGTGCATGGAAGCCGTAGTCGAGAAGGCGCTTTGCCACATCGAGTGTCCTGACATAGTCCTCATCATGCCTGCCACCGTATTCCTCTCGTAGTCCGTCGAACACAAACTCATGCTTGCAGAGCCCTTCGATAGGCAGTGCATAGTGGCTCTTAAGGCATTCCTTAATATAATTGGCATTAAGTACAGAGAGTTTTCCTGCCATAGGAACATTCTCTTTTCCTAACGACAGCAGATAAGCGTATGCCCTAATCAGAATACCGTAGTTGCCCAAGAATGCCGAAATCGTACCTAACGACATATCGTCCTCGATGATGTTATACCTGCCGTCTTCATTCTGTACGACCTGCGGGTTAGGCAGGTAGTGCTCCAATCCCTCGCGAACACCTACAGGACCGCTGCCCGGACCGCCTCCGCCATGTGGCGTAGAGAACGTCTTATGCAGATTGATGTGCATCACGTCAAAGCCCATATCGCCCGGACGACACACGCCGAGCATCGGGTTCAGGTTCGCTCCGTCGTAATACATCAGACCACCGCAGTCATGTATCAGTCGTGCTATCTCCGGTATCTTGCGCTCGAAGATACCGAGGGTGTTCGGATTGGTCATCATCATTCCTGCGATATCAGGTCCAAGTAATGGCTTCAAGTCCTCCACATCGACAGTGCCGTCAGGCAATGAACGCACTTCAACGACCTTGAATCCTGCAACAGCAGCCGACGCCGGGTTGGTGCCGTGGGCGGAATTGGGTACGATAATCTTTGTTCGCTCCATGTCGCCGCGCTGTTCGTGGAATGCCTTGATGACCATCAGTCCCGTCAGTTCGCCATGTGCTCCGGCAAATGGGTTAAGCGTAAAGCGCGAAAGACCGGCAATCTCCGACAGTGTCTTCTGCACTTCGTCGTAGAGCTTCAACGCTCCCTGAGTGTATTCCACAGGCGTAGCAGGATGAATATTGAATCCAGGCAGAGCTGCCAACTCATCATTTATCTTAGGATTATACTTCATTGTACAAGAACCAAGAGGATAGAACCCGTTATCCACTCCGAAGTTATTTCCACTATGATTTGTATAATGCCTAACTACTGTGAGCTCGTCACATTCTGGAAGTTCCGCATCCTTTTCTCGTTTACATGATGATGGCAAATTATAACTTCCAAAATTATTTTCTGGTAAACTATAAGCACGTCTACCAGGATGAGACAACTCAAATATTAGATTGCCATATAACTTATTATTCATTGCAACTTATGATTTAGACATTATATAACTAGAATAATTCAATAAAGGAATTAACCTCATCCTTGGTACGCTTTTCAGTGACAGCAATAAGAAGCTTATTATCATCAGCTTTAATACCCGGAAGGAAGCCTTTCTTTATCGCTTTTTCAAAGAAAGCATCTCGATTTTCCATTTCTATAAGGAACTCATTAAAGAACTCTCTATTGTAAACTAATTTAGCTTTACCTGTACTAACAAGTTTTTCACATAGATAATGAGCAGCATCGTAACTTGTCTGCGCTGCCTCTTTCAGGCCTTCTTTTCCCATTATGCTCATGTAGATAGTAGCATAAAGTGCCATCAAGCTCTGGTTAGAACAGATGTTGGAAGTAGCCTTCTGTCGACGGATATGCTGCTCACGTGCTTGCAAAGTAAGGGCAAATACGCGTTGCCCACGACTATCCACTGTCTTACCAACGATACGTCCTGGGAGTTTACGCATTAACTTCTGAGTAGAACACATATAACCAGCATAAGGTCCACCAAAGCTCATTGGTAATCCAAGACTTTGAATATCACCAACAGCAAGATCTGCTCCCCATTCTCCAGGAGTCTTAAGCAATGCTAGATCAGAAGCAACACTATTGATGATAAACATAGCTTTATTCTCGTGACAAACATCAGAGAAACCAGTAAAATCTTCTATTATACCATAACGATTAGGCTGTTGAACGATAACACCCGCAATACCTCCTACTGCCATTTGCATTTTCAATTCATCAAGCGAGGTAGTACCTTCTGTCGTCTCAATAGCCTTGAGTTTAACTCCATGAAAGAACGCATAAGTCTTTAATACCGCTATAATATTCTCATTCAAAGCAGCAGAATAAAGGATAGTATCAGCTTTTTTACTATTATCGAAAGCCACCATCATGGCTTCAGCTGTAGCGGTAGTTCCTTCATACATTGAGGCGTTGGCAATATCCATACCTGTTAACTCCGCCATCATACTCTGAAATTCAAAGATATAATGAAGCGTTCCTTGAGAAATTTCGGCTTGATAAGGCGTATAAGAAGTGAGGAATTCTGAGCGACTCACAAGATTTGGAACAGCACTTGGGGTATAATGGTCATATACTCCCCCACCAGCAAAGCAAGTAAGCATATTGTTCTTTTTACCGAGTTTATCAAAAAAAGAACGTATCTCAAGTTCGCTCATAGCATTCGGAATATCGTATTCTCCCGTAAAGCGAATCTCTTCAGGTATTTCCGAATAGAGCATTTCAAGATCATTGAAGCCGATTCGCTCTAGCATTTGCCGAACCTCTTCATTTGTATGAGGAAAAAACTTATGGTTCATTTCGTATAGAGTTGTTTAGGTGTATGATATAGATAAAACCATTTATCAGGTATTCTTCTTAATAAGAACGTAATTAGAAAATAATCCTTATCTATCTTTAATCTTCAGAACAGAACTCTTCGTAAGCTTTGGAATCCATAAGATCTTTCAATTCTGATGTATCAGAAAGTTCCACCTTTATAATCCAATTATCAAAAGCATCTTTGTTTAGCAAACCTGGTTCATCCTCTAAAGCCTCATTGATTTCTAAAACTTTACCAGAAACGGGAGCTTTAAGGTCGGATGCTGCTTTCACACTCTCTATTGCGCCGAAATCTTCATCAACTTCAATCTCATCATCTACTTCTGGCATATCGACATAAACGATATTACCTAACGCATGCTGTGCATAATCAGTGATACCGATATAACCAACATTACCTGCAACTTTAACGAACTCGTGTGACTCTGAATAATAGAGTCCTTCAACTACTTTAGTCATAATAATTTATTTTTTAGGTTTTTAATTCAAATCATATCTTATAAAAGCATTACTTCTTATAATGCTTATCGTAGAATTTCTTTTTAGCAACCACTCCAGAGAATGATTTCTTTCGGATTTGTATCTCTAGCTTATCGCCCAACTGGATAGAACCATCAACCAAAGCTACAGCACAACTCTTTGGTGTGGATATTAAGCGATAGCCAGTTGTTACCACGCCTACCTCTTCTCCATCCTTCAGCACCTTATATCCATGACGAGGAATAGCATTGGCATCTAGAACTATACCACGAAGACGCTGGCTTACTCCCTCTGTTTTCTGCTTTTGAAGTGCTTCTTTTCCTATGAACTCTTCTTTATCCAACTTAACAAACATAGATAAGCCAGCCATGACAGGAGAGATTTTATCTGTTAATTCATTACCATACAAAGGGAGTCCTACCTCAAAACGCAATGTATCGCGACAGCCAAGCCCACAAGGTGTAACGCCAGCCGCTATGAGTTTATCCCATGCTTCATTGATATATTGGGGAGAACCATAGATTTCAAAACCATCTTCTCCTGTATAACCCGTGCGAGAAACAATAATAATTTCGTCACCTACCTTTACTTGTCTCACTTCATAGAACTTCAATTCTTTCGTACTAAGTCCTAAGACGCTCTCCATTTTCTCTTCTGCTTCTGGACCTTGTAAAGCTAATTGTCCGTAAGCCTCACTCTTATTTTCTAGAATAACATCATATCCTTTCGCATTTTCCTCAATCCATGCCACGTCCTTTTCTATATTTGACGCATTGATTGTCATGAGAAATACTTGATCATCTAGTTTGCAAATACAAGTATCATCTACTACTCCACCATCTGGATAACACATCATTCCGTATAACACCTTGCCTGCAGGTAGCCCCGTCACATCATTTGTGAAGATATGATTGATATATTTCTCTGCATCATGCCCAGTAACAAGCACTTCTCCCATGTGAGAAACATCAAAAACTCCACAGTGTTCTCTTACAGCGTTATGTTCTTCCGTAATGCCAGTATACTGAATTGGCATATCAAAACCAGCAAATGGTGTGATTAGTGCGCCCAATGCAACATGTTTGTCATATAGGCAAGTTCTTTTGTTATTCATATTTGTTTAGGTTTTAATTTGTACTTCTCAACGATAAATTATCGATTTAGGTATTCATCTTATGGATTGCGCAAATGTACAAAGAAATAAACTCACCAACAAGCTTAACCTGTTAAAACATCGTTAACAAAGTTAAACTATGAATAAGCAAACTTATATCTATATAATAATAAAAGGTGAGAAATTATTAATTTGTATTTTTGCAACGCAATTCTTAGATGTTTAGGATATATTTATGAAGAAGTTACAGCAAGTATTTATATTGATTACATGTATTTTGGTAATCGCAGTAGCAGCCGTACAACGAGATGGAAAGCTATGGGGAGATAGCTTATTTAATAAAGAAAAAACTGCAAAAACCAATAAAATTGATACGCTCCGAACATTAGATGATGGCACAATCATTATTAATACCACTTATCTTGCTAAGGACATAAAGGGATTCGGCGGGGCTGTTCCACTGGAAATCTATATTAAGAAAGGTAAAATTGATAAGGTAAAAGCATTAAAAAACTCTGAGACGCCTGATTTCTTCCAAGAGGCGAGCGCATTATTGACCCGTTGGGATGGCAAAACGCCGAAGCAAGCACTCGCAATGAAAGTAGACGGTGTGACAGGAGCGACCTATTCGTCCCGTGGAATCATAGGAAATATGAAGGCAGGACTACTATATGCTTCTAAAAACATGGAACGCCCTTCGCTCTTCGATAAGATGGATTTGCGGGCAAAGTCGCTTATCGGTTTACTGGTTGTCCTAATGGCGGCTATCATTCCTCTATTTGTAAAAAATAAACGCTATCGCATTTTCCAACTTTTATTAAATGTTGCCATCTTAGGACTATGGAGCGGAACCTTCATTTCATGGTCGGTTCTTGTCGGATTCATGTCTGGTGGTATCAATTTTTGGCTATCACTCATTCCCATCGTAATGCTCATTACCGCCTTTATCTACCCCCTATTTGGCAAAAAGAATTATTACTGTTCAAATGTTTGTCCCTATGGTGCAGCACAAGAATTAGTAGGAATGACGAATCATCATAAATGGAAAATGAGCAAACGACTGGTGCAAAACCTAGATCACTTCCGTAAAATTTTATTCTGGGTTCTAATGATTCTGATGTTAGCAGGCGTATGGTCGAAGTGGATGGACTATGAATTGTTCGTTGCCTTCATCTTCCAATCAACAGGTTGGATTGTCATTCTCATTGCAATCCTATTCCTTGTATTGTCAATCTTCGTACCGCGTCCCTACTGCCGCTTTGTTTGTCCCACAGGTTCTCTCTTTAAGTGCAGTCAATATTCAAGTCCTAAAAACAAGAAATAAAAGATATGAAGACTTCAACGATTCTCAATGTAGCACTCGCCATTGCACTTGTATTCCTCGGCTATAAGCTTGCAATAACTGGGGGTGAGAAGGCGCAACAACAGGACACCTCGGAAGTGGTTCTCAACAATATTCTCAAGCGAACATCTGTCCGCTCCTATCTAGATAAGTCTGTTGAAGAGGAAAAGATAGAAAAGTTGCTCCGGGCAGGGATGGCAGCCCCAACGTCCAAAAACAAACAACCCTGGCACTTTGTCGTTGTTACGGATAAGAGTTTGCTGCAAAAACTTTCTAAGGCCAATCCTTCCGCAGAGATGGTCGCTAGAGCTCCGCTAGCTATCGTAGTTTGTGGCGACATGAGTAAGGCTCTCGACGGCAATGCACGCGAGTTTTGGGTTCAAGACTGCTCTGCAGCCTCGGAGAATATTCTCCTAGCAGCTACGGGAATGGGACTCGGAGCCGTATGGACTGGAGCCTACCCGGCAAAAGAACGCTACACTGCTGTATCTGAGGTCCTTGGACTGCCGGAGTCATTAATTCCTCTTAATACTATTGTTATAGGTTACCCTGATACTGAGGCAACCCCAAAGGATAAATGGACAGAAGAGAACATCTCATACAATATGTATGGAGAAGAGTAGAAAGATGGCTAGTGGTATGCCTACAATGATGATGGGTGGCAGAAACTAAGATCTTAAACTGACACAACAAAAGTCTGCGCCTAAGAGTCTGTCTCGCAATGGATAGGCACTTAGGCGCAGAATCGTATAACAGAGAGAAGATTACTCCGTGGGAGGCAAGAGGCTCGTGGGGATACTCTTGGTATTCTTGACGCCCAATTCGCGTAATTGCTCCATCTGATGGATAAAGTTTCCTCTCCCCTCGCTCAATTGTCCTCGTGCCTTGCGCAGGCTCTCTGTTGCCTTTACCATCTTATCTTCCGTCTCTACAAGAGTAGCTGCATAAGTGCAAAACTTGTCGTACATGGCACTGGCACGCCGTACAATCTCTTCCACATTTTTAATTTGTCGATCGCGCTGCCACATATCTTGCGCCATGCGCAGTACGGCTATCAAATTGGTACCATTGATGAGGACAACCCCTTTCTTGTACGCCGTTTCCCAGAGTGCAGGATCTTGTGTTAAAGCCAGAGTATAAGCCGGGTCGTTGGGGATAAATAAAACAACAAAGTCGGGAGCCCCCGTTATAAACTCGGGGTAACGCTTGGCCGATAGCTCCGCAATATGCTTGCGCACACTATCAAGATGCTCTTGGGCAAAATGCTTGCGCTCCCCATCATCCTCTGCGGCTATGTATCTGCTATAAGCCGTAAGACTGACCTTGCTATCGATCACCATAGCTCCGCCATTAGGGTAGCGCACGATCACGTCGGGACGCAAAGCACTCCTCTCTCCCGCAGGATGTAGAACGTCTCCTTGCTCATCTCGCAAAGTCTCCTGCACCATGTACTCCTCACCACGTCGCAAGCCACTCGACTGCAAAATGTTCTCAAGAATCATCTCTCCCCAGTCCCCCTGCACTTTGCTATCCCCCTTGAGGGCTTTGATAAGGGCATTCGTCTCCGTGCTTAGCGTGCCGCTCTGCTGCATAAGCTCTCGGATCGTACTTTGCAACGAAATACGTTCGCGCGACTCGGCACTATAGGTCTCCTCTACTCTCTTACCGAGGCGTTCTATATCCTCTCTCAGGGGACGAAGGGTCTCCTCGTTGCGTACACCTAAGGTTTTGGAGCGCTCTTCTACAATCTGTGTAGCAATCTCTTTGAACTGCAATTGTAGCTCCTTGGCTTGGTCTTGATTCTTCTGTTTCGCCTCTTCGAGAGCGCGTTGCAGATGCTGGCACTCTACCTGCCAACGATAGCCCTCGTGCTCTAGGTTCTCCTTTTCGCTCCGTAACTGCTCAAGAGCACTTTGCCTTTGCACACTCTCCTCAGTTACTCTTCGGATCTCCTCTTTTTGCACGGAGATTAGAGTACGCGCCTCTACTATTTCGGCTTGTTCCTGCTCTCGTTTTCCCCTGATAGATAGGGAAATACGATGCTCTCTCAAGAGCAAAAAGGCAAGACAAAGGACAATAACGATTGCTGCGATAAGGGAGTAAATCATACTACTTTAGGGTCTCATTCTACAGTCTCCAAAGGTACAATATTCCACTCCATTCTTCCATATAAATACACATTTTAGGCCAATTTGTGTATCTATCTATACCTACAATTCATCAATAAGAGCTACTTTTGCACAGCTAAAGAATAACTGTGCATGAATAAATATACGAATAACGACGTTAACAGGAACCTACTAAAGGTAATCGAAGACTCCTTCAAAGAGAGTTTTGACTTACCGGCATTTACCGACTACGATACAAACGAAACCTTTACCTATGGCAGCGCGGCACAGGAGATTGCTCGCCTCCATGCCCTCTTTCGCACGGCAGACCTCAAAGCAGGAGACAAGGTAGCCCTCATGGGGGCAGACTCGGCACGCTGGTGCATTATATTTATTGCCACTATTACCTATGGTGCGGTAATTGTTCCCATCCTGCAGGATTTTAACCCGCAGGATGCTGAGCGCATTATCGATCATAGCGACTCTCGCATACTTTTCCTAGACCAGAAGCTCCGCACCTCCATAGACCTCAATCGTTGTCCCCAAGTAGAGATACTTCTGGGGATAGAAGAGCTGGATATAGTACACGTTGCCAAGCAAAAAGAGGAGAACGAAAAAGCCCTAAGAGAGTCTATTGCGCACCGCGAGCGATGGAAACTCTACTCCGAGGGCGGCAGCTTTGCCCGCGAGAGCATCTGCTTTGCCCAGCGAGATAATAGCGAGGTAATGTACACCAACTATACAAGTGGTACCACAGGCGTAAGCAAGGGGGTACTCCTTACCGGACAAAATATTGCGGGTAACGCCCTCTATGCTCACCGGCTCGACCTCATGTATCGGGGGCATCGCGAGTTGTGCTTCTTGCCTTTAGCGCACGCCTATAGCTGTGCATTCAATTTGATAACCCCCATCACCATGGGGGCGCACGTGACCATATTGGGTAAAGTTCCCTCTCCCCGTGTTATCATGGCTGCCTTTGCCAAAGTACGCCCACAACTCATCATCACCGTACCCCTCATCCTAGAGAAGATATACAAGCAGGCAATTGCCCCCAAGCTAGAGCAACCTCTTATTAAGTTCCTCACCCACATACCCGGGCTCAAAAGCATCGTGTACAAGAGTATCCGCCGCAAGCTAGAACACGCCCTAGGGGGCGAGTTTCGCGAAGTGATTGTAGGAGGAGCTGCCCTATCGGAGCAGGTGGGCTCCTTCCTAAAAAAGATCCGATTCCCGCTAACTGTTGGGTATGGAATGACCGAGTGCGGCCCTCTTATCAGCTACGAAAACCACAAACACTGGGTGCCAGGGAGCTGTGGAAAGCCTCTTACCACAATGGAAGTACGTATCGTTCGCGAAGAAGGGGCACCTCTCAATGCTCCCGGAGAAATACAAGTACGAGGTATGAATGTATGCCAAGGATACTACAAAAATCCGGAAGCCAATGCGCAACTCTTTACCTCCGATGGCTGGATGCATACGGGAGACCTAGGTACCTTAGATCGGCATAACAACCTATTCATACGTGGGCGGTCTAAGACTATGATCCTCTCTAGCAATGGACAGAACATCTATCCCGAAGAGATAGAAGAAAAAATCAACAGCTTCTCTCTCGTTGCAGAAAGTTTGGTGATACGTAGAGCAGATAGGCTGGTAGCCCTCATCGTACCCGATCCAGAGGTTGCACAACGCGAAGGGCTTAGCCCGGAAGCTGCCTGGCAACGAATCGAGGAGTTCCGAGCACAACTCAACAATCAAGTAGCTGCCTACGAAAAGGTTACTCGCTTTGTCCTCCAAGAAGAACCCTTCGTCAAGACTCCGAAGCGAAGCATCAAACGATTCCTCTACGAAGAGAAGACTAATTGAGCCCTTAACCAATAGGGACATCATACTATGGAAAGAGGCAATTCCTTACGGGATTGTCTCTTTTTGTTTTCTCTGCCCCTTAGAAAGGCAATAGCTCCCAAGGATTTTAAGCCATTCCTCAAAGGGTTTTCTTTTCTGCCCTAAACTACACTTCTATTCCAGCCAAAAACACCTCCTCATTCTGCCTGAAAATTCCCGACATTCTACCCTAAAAATAATTTGCTATAGGCCTAGAAATTTTTTGCTGCAGGCCTAAAATAAAATCCTTCTCCACGAGGCCTATCTTTCTAGCCCCCAAAGCCCTCCTAAGAATTGTACTATCCAAGGACCCATTTCGCCTCCATTCCTCGCCCAAACAGCATCAGGACGAAAAAAAATCTGACGCACAGAGCAAAATTCTTTTCCGTCATAAAAAACTAAGAACCAAATATATAGGGAGAAACTCGCCTCTTAGGAGCTAGTAAGAGAGTAAAAAAGTAGCCCTAAGGGTATTGTGCATTAGAAATTAAGTAGTACCTTTGCATTCGGAAATCGATAACGCCTATTAGGACTGGCCGATTAGCTCAACTGAATAGAGCATCTGACTACGGATCAGAAGGTTGCAGGTTTGAAT
>ERZ772910.1140-NODE-1140-length-13778-cov-3.001530_pt1 | contig 13778 bp, 10 predicted proteins | sample MGYA00511357_ERZ772910 | MGnify/ENA primary metagenome ERZ772910 (study PRJEB29015, sample SAMEA2738096) | human oral metagenome | biome: human oral; feature: human-associated habitat; material: saliva | place: China | collected 2193 ... | reverse complement strand
TTGCTGTTAATTTTTATCTGAAGAATGCAAAGAAAGATAAGAAGTTTAAGGAAAAATGGGAATTCTACAATATCTTCACTACTCATTATTCTACCTTACAAGAAAACATACGGCATTATCTACTGTTTTTTAAGCATTTCATAGAAACGGTAGGACTAAACAGCATGGACTGCAATGATTTCAAAGACTGCATGTTTACTTCAACATTTATTACAGCAGGACAGGGTAGTCCACTAAAAGAAGCTTTTGAGTCTATACCTCATAAGAATGCTAGATCATTAATGATAGGCTTTGAGTTACAAAATAATCCTGATAAAGTAGAAAAGTTAGTGGAATTCTCAGACTTCATTGATCAGCTCCCAATAATGTTAGAATATAGATGGCAAATAGCGAGTAATTATGGAAATCCTCATATAGAATATATTGTAGGCTTCGATGTTGAGCCTTCCTTTGACACTGCCAACTCTTAAGATCGCCATAAAAAATGAGAATCCTTCAGATTTCTGACACTCACAACCGACATCAGCTGCTGACAGATTTGCCTGCAGCTGATGTCTTGGTGCATTGTGGCGATTTTACCGATATGGGTACCGAGCAGGATGTACTCGACTTTTTAAATTGGTTTATCCAGCTTTCTTACCCATATAAACTTTTTGTTACGGGCAATCACGACCTTTGCTTATGGGATGCCGAGAATATCGAGGATCTGCCTGGCAATGTAGTCCTCCTGCAAGATAGAAGTTGTTATATTGGCGGCATAAAGTTCTTTGGCTTGGGCTATAATCATCAAGAAAATCTTATCCCTACTGATATAGATATACTTATCACGCATGAGCCTCCCATGATGATATTGGACAAATCGGGTGGAACACATTGGGGAAACCTGCCTTTGCGCAATAGAATAAAAGAGGTAAAACCGCAATATCATCTTTTCGGGCATTCCCACGAAGCGTATGGCATAGTGCAGCAAGGGGAGACCATCTTCTCGAACGGCTCTGTTCTTGACGACCAGTATCAATTGTGCCATGTGCCACGGTTGATAGAGTTATAGCATGGTCTGCCCTGTCAAACCAGTAATACTTATCCCAGTGTGATCTCTATTTGTGGTTCAAAATTGTGGCAATAGATGAAATCGGTTAGGGCGAAGTTGGTGTGTTCAAACAAATGATTAAATTGATGACACTACTGTCCCGTTAAAGAGGACTAATAGTTCTTTGAATTAATTGAAATACAGTCTTTTGCAAGAGAATTCTATGGTGCGACGATTTGAAATTGTACTTTTGCAGTTATCTATAATACTGCACGATGAACAAAGACAAATACGTTTTCGCCCAATTAATAGAATTTCTCGACAATAACAAGTTTCGCCATTTGGTTGACAAGTATGATGGAAACCGCTATGTGAAGCATTTCACTTGTTGGAATCAGTTTCTTGCTATGATGTTTGGTCAATTGAGTAATCGAGAGAGTTTGAGAGATCTGATTGTTGTTTTTGAAGCACATAGAGCAAAGCAATACCATCTTGGATTAGGGCGTAAGCCTATTGCGAAAACGACATTTGCTTCTGCCAATCAGAATCGTGACTACCGTATCTTTGAAGACTTTGCTTTCTATATGATGGAGCAAGCCAGAAAGAAACATGTGACTGATATCTTCAAGTTGCAAGGCAATGTGTATGCTTTCGACTCAACGACCATTCCTTTGTGTTTGTCGGTCTTTTGGTGGGCAAAGTTCCGTAAGAAGAAGGGAGGAGTAAAAGCACATGTGCTATATGACCTCGAATCTCAGGTTCCAGCTTTCTTCCACATCTCTACAGCATCCGTTTACGACTCAAGGGCAATGAAAGAAATTCCTTATGAATCAGGTTCTTACTATGTGTTTGATCGTGGATACAATGCATTCAAGGAACTTTTCAAAATACATCAGCAAGAATCGTTCTTTGTTGTACGAGCCAAGAAGAATCTGCAATACAAATGCTGTAAATGGAGGCGCAGGTTGCCAAAGAATATATTGACAGATGCTGAGATTGAATTCACTGAATACAATTCATACCGGAAGTATCCGGAGAAACTCAGACTCGTCAAATTCTATGATGAAGAACAAGGTAGGGAGTTTTCCTTCCTGACAAATGCTTTTCATCTAACAGCTCCTGAAATAGCCAACCTTTACAAGAATAGATGGCAGATAGAACTGTTCTTCAAATGGCTAAAGCAGCACCTCAAAATCAAGAAGTTTTGGGGTACTACAGAGAATGCTGTGAGAATCCAAATCTCATCGGCAATTATAGCCTATTGCCTTGTTGCTATCGTACAACATGATTTGCAACTTAAGCGATCGACTTATGAGGTTCTTCAGATTCTAAGCATTTCTCTTATGGATAAGACACCACTCGTTGATCTCTTCGAAAGGACTGATTTCAATAATGTCAAAGAACTCGATTGTCCCCTCTTTCCAGGGTTATTTGATTAATATATAACTTGTCCCGATTTTAACGGGACACTAATGTTATTATGCAATAAGAAGAAGTTAATTATTGATTACTTGCTATTATTGACTTCAGATTATTCAGGCTCATCACACCACTTTGACGCCATACCGCTGCACCGTTCTTAAAGAGCATAAGGGTTGGCACTGATTGGATGCGATACTGCATTGACAGGTCCATGTTCTTATCGACATCAATCTTTATAACCCTGACACTCTCGCCGAGTTCATCCTTCAGCTGTTCCAATACCGGGTGCATCATCTTGCAAGGACCACACCATGTTGCAAAGAAGTCTACCAATGTGAGACCTTCGCCTTTGATTATTTCATTAAACTTTTCCATTTTCTTTTTTATTGTAAAATATGTTTGACGATGCAAAGGTACGTATTTTATGATAGACTGACAAATGATTATTTCTATACCGCTATAATTTTTATCTATACCGCTATTGCTTTGGAATAGTTTTCTTTTCTTTTTTATGTAATGCTAATGTCGGTTCGTGGTAATTTTCTCCGAAAAGCCTTCTTCGCCTGCGTCAGTGTCTTTGGTGCCGGCCGGCGTAGGGGCGTGATTTATCACGTTCCGCCCAATGCGTTGGGTTTATTTCTCGAGCATTGGAGAGATATTGTTTTCACGGACGTAATACGGAACGTGATAAAATCATGCCCCTACGATATATATGAATAAATTCAACAAAAAGCCTGTTCTGACCACACATACAGCCGATATTTGCCGGCGTATTGCCGTTCGATGACAAAAAACGTTTATTTTCAGCATTACATATAAAATACTGATAACCCCAATTCGGTTTAAGGTGTGGTAAGATTTGCAAAGGGCAAAGAATTGTACAAAAGAAAAGGGGCAGCTCCTCATAAAGGAGTTGCCCCATATTTTTATTTACTGTTATTTACTCACTAATTACTTATTGATGTACTTTACAGTCTTTGTTGTTCCGTCAGCATACTTAATGCTCTTGATGACTAGCCCCTTGCCAGCTTTGGACAACTTGCGGCCGGAGAGATCGAAGTATGTTTCATCTACAACTTGCCTGTTGTCAGATTCTTCAATAGTTCCGATACTTGTCGGATCGTCAGTTGAGCATACTGTTTCAACATCACCGCAGAAGAAGCTCTTGTCATCGCTCCAATAAGCACCTAATAACTTCAATCTTACGGGGTTTTGAATTTCTCCTTCCATATAAGTGCCATCAAGCTTAGCAGTATTGCCATCAAGTGTGAAAGTTATAGACTGTTCATCTGACACCACAAATTTTCCTTTCTTGTATTCCATATAGCCTACGCGGAGACCATATTCACCATCGTCGAAATTGCCATACAGAATGTATTGACCTGCAGGAATAGTGATTTTGTTTCCTTTTTTAGTACCTTTCACCCAGCCACCTGCTTGGTCGTTCTTGATAAATGAAGCGTAAGAAAGCACATACTTCAAATAAACAGTCTTGCCGTCAGCATCAGTAATTACTTTCAAATCGCCAGGTTGATGGTCGTTTGCTATTAAGTTTGCATAATCAAGAACCGTGAGCTCATTCCCGTACTTATAAAACATTTTACCGCTAACACGTTTGTAAACTATTTCAGTGCCGGCTGGTTGTTGGGTAATAACTTCAGGCTTGTCTTGTGCCTGTGCATTAATGCCGATGAATGCTCCGATAGCAAAGAGTAGTAATTTTTTTCATAATGATAAAGGTTTAAAGTGTTACAATCTTTCATGGGATACCCCCACGATAATAATCTTTTAAAATAGAAGAAGCTTATACGACATCTATCTTGTTTGCTTCCTTTTATGCGCCTAAAGATAGAAAATAGTTTTACAAGAACAAAGTGTAGTATCGGTTTTTACGTTTTATTAACATATGATAAGGAAGAATAAAAGTCATAAAAGGTGGAGTCTACCTTTCAATAAGATAGGTCGCAAGCAAAGATTCTTATTGCATTTAAAAATACGAGTATTGTATTTGGAAGTATCAGAAAGAAAAAAGCTCAACACTTTGGGGTGTCGAGCCTTTCTACCCCAATTCGGGATAAGCAGTTCTTCTTTTCCTCAAAAAGGAGGTTTTATGCCATGCTGACATGGCAAATCATTGTCTTTCGTTTTCTATTTCGCTAAAAAATGCAATGATGAATTTTCCTTACTACATGCAAGGTTTTTATCTGACAAACAACAGCTCGCGATACTTCGGCAAGGTCCACAGCTCATCGGCAACAATCAGTTCGAGTTTGTCAATCTCGTATCTGATGCTCTCGAGCTTTGGCGCTACAGTGTCGTGATATGCAACGGCTTTCTCGCGGCAGCTCTCAATGCGGTTTGCCACTTTGCGCGCTTCTACCAGTTCGCCGACACCGGTGGCAATGCGCTGGCTACGCTCGGCAATCTCACGGAGAATGGCGATGTTACGTTCAGAGAGCGCCTTGCCTTCTTCTGTACCGAAGATATTCATCATGTTCTGGACGTTACAAGCCAACTGGCTCTGATATTTCGTGGCAACAGGGATGATGTGGTTCATTGATATATCGCCGAGTACACGTGCCTCAATCTGCACTTTCTTCGTGTAGGTCTCCCATTTTATCTCATTGCGAGCAAGCAGTTCCTTCCTGTCGAACACCTTCATCACCTCGAACATCGCCACGCTGTCGGCGTCGAGATATCGGTCGATGATGAGCGGAACGGACTTCTCTGTGTCTAATCCGCGTCGTTGTGCCTCGAGCACCCACTCTTCCGAATAGCCATTACCGTCGAAATGCACCGGTGCGCAGGTTTTTATATCCTCCCGAACGACGTCGAGTATCGCCTCGAACTTATCCTCGCCCTTGGCAATGAGAGCATCGACACGTGTCTTGAAATTTACAAGCGCCTCAGCCACGGCGGCATTCAGGGCAATCATTGCCGATGCACAGTTTGATTCAGAGCCCGGAGCGCGGAACTCGAAGCGGTTGCCGGTGAAAGCGAACGGTGATGTGCGGTTGCGGTCGGTGTTATCGATCAGCAGTTCCGGTATTTCGGGTATATCGAGTTTTGTAATTGATTTGCCTGACACGGCGAGGAGGTCGTCCTTGTCAGCCTTGACAATATGCTCAAGCAGTTCGGTCAGTTGCTTGCCGAGGAATGACGAGATGATGGCAGGAGGCGCTTCGTGACCGCCCAATCGATGGGCATTCGTGGCAGAGACAATAGATGCCTTCAGAAGTCCGTTGTGCTTATACACAGCCATGAGAGTCTCTACGACGAAGGTCACGAAACGGAGGTTTGTCTCAGGCGTGTTGCCCGGGGCATGGCATAGAATGCCCGTATCGGTCGACAGCGACCAGTTGCAGTGCTTTCCCGAACCGTTGATTCCATTGAACGGTTTTTCGTGGAGCAAAACGCGGAAACCATGCTTACGTGCAACTTTTTTCATCAGCGACATGAGCAGCATGTTATGGTCGACAGCCAGATTTGCTTCTTCGAATATCGGTGCAATCTCAAATTGGTTAGGCGCAGCCTCATTGTGGCGTGTCTTACAAGGTATGGCGAGTTCGAGAGCTTGTATCTCGAGGTCTTTCATGAACGACTGCACGCGGTCGGGGATAGTGCCGAAATAATGGTCGTCCATCTGCTGGTCTTTCGCAGAGTCGTGCCCCATGAGAGTGCGACCGGTGAGCAGGAGATCGGGTCGTGCGGAGTATAGTCCTTCGTCGACGAGAAAGTATTCCTGCTCCCAACCGAGGTTGCAAGTAATCTTTTTCACCTCTGGGTCGAAATACTTTGCCACGGCTGTGCCCGCCGTATTGACGGCACGGAGAGCCTTGAGCAGCGGTGTCTTGTAGTCGAGAGCCTCGCCGGTGTAGGAGATAAAGACGGTAGGAATGCATAGAGTGTCGTCGATGATGAATACAGGCGATGTGGTGTCCCACGCAGAATAGCCACGCGCCTCGAATACCGAGCGTATGCCGCCCGAAGGAAAACTTGATGCGTCGGGTTCCTGTTGTAAGAGCAGCTTGCCAGAGAACTCCTCGATCATTCCGCCCTTGCCGTCGTGTTCTACGAAAGCATCGTGCTTCTCGGCTGTACCCTCCGTCAGAGGCTGAAACCAGTGAGTGTAGTGTGTCACGCCATTATCGTCAGCCCATTGCTTCATGCCTTTAGCCACTGCATCGGCTACGTTACGGTCGAGACGAACGCCATTGTCGATGACATCAATCATCTTGTCGTAAACTCTACGGTCAAGATACTTATACATCTTCTGACGTGTGAAAACTTTCTTGCCAAAGAACTCCGACGGACGCTCTAACGGAGATGACACATCGAGAGGCTTTTTAGTGAAAGCCTCTCCTACAACTTGGAATCTGAGATTTACCATACGTTATATTGTTTATCGTAATTGTCCTAACTCACGGTTTTGCACTGCAAATTTAATCATATTTGCAGAGAATCAGTCAAGAATAATAAAGAAATTCTCTATTATCCATATATTTTCTATCAAAAGGTAAGTAGTAGGGAAGTGACATTGCTGAACAATATTCCTTATCGCAATGCCTTAATTAGATTTGGGCTGAATCAGCTTATCGCCGCCCAGTTGATATTCGTTTTGCGCAACTCGCGCAGTCTGTCCCATAACATGGAATACTCCGTTTTGTTGCATTCGGGGTCTACATCAATGATCTTCTGAGCCTCGTCGCGTGCCAGCTGCACTATCTGTCCGTCGCGTGCTATGTCAGCGATCTTCAGGTCGAACGCCAGCCCACTTTGCTGCGTTCCCTCGAGATCGCCAGGACCACGCAGCTTCAAGTCAGCCTCAGCAATCTGAAAACCGTCGTTCGTGTCGCACATTATGTCTATGCGCATACGCGTTTCCTTTGCCAGCTCGTTGCCCGTGACGAGAATGCAATAGCTCTGATCTGCGCCACGTCCCACACGACCGCGCAACTGATGCAGCTGCGACAGCCCGAAACGCTGTGCCTCGAGGATGACCATTACCGATGCGTTCGGCACGTTCACACCTACCTCTATCACGGTCGTTGCTACAAGAATCTGTGTCTCGCCGCGGGCAAAACGCTGCATCTCCGCATCCTTTTCCTTCGGTTTCATCTTACCGTGTATCTTACTCATCTTATAGTTTGGGAATACATCCATAAGGTGATTATAGCCTTCTTCGAGATTCTTCAGGTCGATCTTCTCGCTTTCCTTGATGAGAGGATAGACGATATACACCTGACGCCCCATAGCAATCTGCTTGCGTATGCCCTGATAGAGCGAGCCCATCTGGCTGTCATACTTGTGTATGGTGTATACGGGTTTACGTCCTGGAGGCAGTTCGTCGATGACACTCACATCGAGGTCGCCGTAGATTGTCATCGCCAATGTACGCGGTATCGGCGTTGCTGTCATGACGAGAATATGCGGCGGTTTCTCACTCTTCGACCATAGTTTTGCGCGCTGAGCCACTCCAAAGCGGTGCTGCTCGTCGACGACAGCAAGTCCCAAGCGTCGGAACTCCACCGGCTCCTCTATGATTGCATGCGTGCCGACGAGGATATCAACCTCGCCGGAGGATAATGCTGAGAGAATCTCCTGACGGCGCTTGCCTTTGACACTGCCTGTCAGCAGTTCTACACGCAACGGCATATTTTCCAGAAACCCTCGTAGTGTGGCGAGATGTTGCTCGGCGAGAATCTCTGTCGGCGCCATGATACACGCCTGATAGCCATTACCTATAGCCAGAAGCATGGTCATCAGTGCGACAAGTGTCTTGCCCGAACCGACATCGCCCTGCAGCAGGCGGTTCATCTGACGACCGGAACGCATGTCCTCGCGGACCTCGCGAATGACACGTTTCTGAGCACCGGTGAGTGGAAAAGGCAGATTATTCTTGTAGAAATCGTTGAACACATTGCCAACCTTGTCGAAGATATAACCGCTGTAACGCCGGCGATGGTCGGCAGCATAGCGGAGAATATTGAGCTGAACATAAAACAGTTCCTCAAACTTCAACCGCTGCTGTGCCTTCTGCACATCCATCGGACCGGCAGGATAATGAATCAACTGAAACGCTTCTGTGCGTGATATGAGGTGCAGAGGATTGACGATGAATGGTGGCAGCGTCTCGGGCAGTCCTGCCTTGCCCACTTTCTCGACGAGTGTCTGGGTGAGTTTCTCCATCTGGCGAGACATCAGTCCCGACTTCTTCATCTTCTCGGTGGTGATATAATAAGGTCGCATGGAGCGTGTAGCCGGCTCCACCTCGTCGGTTTTCTCTATCTCCGGATGAGTGAACTGATAACGACCGCCGAAGACAGTCGGTCTGCCGAACACCACATAGTCCTCGCCTACCTTGTAACTCTTTCTCACATATTGCGTTGCCTGCCACCATACGAGGTCTACCACACCATGTCCGTCGGAGAAATGAGCGACAAGACGCTTCTTGCGCGGCGTCATGGGAAACTCCTCAAAACTGAGTATCCTGCCACGAATCTGCACAAACGGCATTGTACCTTCCAACTCATCAATACGATATATTTTACTGCGGTCAACATATTTATAGGGATAGTATTCCAACAGGTCGCGCCACGTCTGGATATTGAGTTCGCGGTTTAATATTGCCTGACGCTGCGGACCTACGCCATGCAGGTATTTTATGTCTTGAGAAAGGAAGTCGTTTGAAGCCATTACGCCCTCTGTTTATTTTCTGCGAAATTAAACATTTTCCTCGATTTTCCAAAAGGTTTTATAACGAAAATGTTAAAAAACAGTGTTTTTCTCACTAAAAAGCAACGGATTACAATTATTTTCTTTACCTTTGCATAAACGAGTGCGTGAACTCACGTATAATCACGAATGAATAAATTTATTATGGCTACACTTAAAATAATCAAAATATTTTCGGTAATCATATTGTCGTTTGTCTCTGTCTCGCCCGTATCGGCGCAGGACTTCATTGCCCGCCAGGCACCCGTTGACAGAAAGGTTAAAGCCGTAGATACACTTGCCTTGAAGCGTATCCTCGAGCGCGAAATGGAGGAGAACCCGTCATACGAGCTATATGAAGAGTGGGATAATATGTATGCCCACAAACAGATTCCTGTGCCGGATTCTTACAAAATCGACCTTCGTCATTTCTGTATGCCAACAACAAGCCGTGCCATAACAAGTAACTTCGGTGCACGTTGGGGCAGAGCGCATAGAGGTCTTGACATAAAGGTTTATGTCGGCGATACCATTCGCGCTGCGTTCAGTGGAAAGGTGCGCGTAGTGAAATATAATGCAGGAGGCTACGGAAAGTATATCGTTATACGTCACAACAACGGTCTGGAGACAATATACGGTCACTTGTCGAAGCAGCTTGTTTCGGAGAATGAGATGGTTCGTGCCGGCGATGTTATCGGCCTTGGCGGAAACACTGGACGAAGCACCGGTTCGCATCTGCACTTTGAGACTCGTCTGTGCGGTCTTGCTCTTAACCCTGCGCTTATGTTCGACTTCCGTGCTCAGGACGTCACTGGCGACTATTACGTTTATAATCACGCCACATACGAGCGTGAGAGCGCAGAGGCAACACGCTTACGTGGCGTTATCGGCAACGGAGGATACACCCGCGAGGATGTTCTCGGCACATCATACATGGCAAACAACTCCAAATCGGCAAAGGAAGAAGTTGATGAAACAACGGAGAAGCTATACCACAAAGTTACTTCCGGCGAGACACTTTACTCTATTGCACGTAAGCGCGGAGTTACAGTGGAGAAGCTATGCCGCCTGAACAACCTTAACAAAAAGTCGAAGATCAAAGCGGGTAACATCATCAGATATTCATAACAAGGAAGCCGACGGCTTTAGGTACGGAACTAATACGAAAGGAACATTCTCGCTACGAGGATGTTCCTTTTGTATTTATCGCAAATCGTTCTTTTGATTCTGTTTTATCCCGAATCGGTCATTAGAATCCTTGACTGATTTTGTTCGATTGTTGAGCAGATGTGCTACCGTTTCATCGAAGGCGTAGCGGGCTACGGCGAGATGAAATGGCAGCGCAGATGTCGGCAAGCGGACGAAAGCAGGCAGGAAGCATAATGGTAATAACAAATCTAAGCAAATGCGGTCTAATGACCGATTAGGGTTAAATTCAGGTTATATTCTTTTCAGTTCAATTTTGGTTTATTGCTTTTGTCGTATTTTGTTTTCTATGTTGTCTTATTGTTACGTTCTTTAGGTCGTACGTTCAGAGTTCATGCCTCACGACAATTTACTGAACCGGCTTAATACTATATTATATAAGGTGGAAGTTGAGTAAGATATTATTTCTTACCCAACTTCTTTGCCAACACCTGCATCCAATATCCACCAAGAACCGAACGTGCGCGGAAGCCACGCGCATCGCTCTTCTCTGTGTGATGCCAGTCGGATGTAGGCCAGCGTGTGACAGTCTCATTCACATACTTATACTCCACATCCATGAATTTCCGGAAATCCTTGACATCCTTCGCCATTGCTGCTGTCCAAGCCACCCAGTCGCCCTTCGTTGTATCGTCGCGACTGTCGAGTGGAAGACCGTACTTATTTATTTTCTTCAGGTAGAAGGCTATCTCTTTACCGATAACATCGCCTGTGTATTTGTCGTTATACAGATTCCAGTCCCAGAGCTGATCCCAAACCATATTATACTTCAGACTCCAGCCGGTGTCAGGTCCGTCGAACTCCATACGGAAGAATTTGCCGTCAGAAGACTTTGCATGGTCAACGAAATAGTGAGCATATTCGCGCGCGATATTCATATATTTATCATAGTCGGCTGTGTTTCCGAGCATTTTGCACATCTCTGCATAAGCGGCGATGCCCATTGTAGCCTTTACGGCAAGGTTTGAATTACGTGAACTGAACCCCTTGAAGTCGTCAGTACAGAGTTGGTTTGCAGGATCCTTACCGTGTTCAACGAGATACGTTGTCCACAGAGTAAGAATATCCCAGTACTTACGAACGTAGTTGATGTCGCCGTCGAGCTTTGCTATCATCGCTGTAAGTGTGATGATATTTGCATTCTCCTCAAGCGGCATTGTAGAGCCATCATTCTTCTTCGGGTCACCATATACGTTGCCGTCAGCCATGGGGTATGTACCGAGATCGTGAGCAGAGAATGCGTATGGCCAGCGTCCGGAACGTGCATATTCGAGGATAGAGGTGACCATTGCCTTCTCGAGCTGTGGGTTATAAGCAAGGTATAGAGGCGACTCGGGATAGGTAAGGTCAACTGTATTCACGCAACCGTTAGAGTCGTTTTCCTTTGAAAAGAACAGAAGGTTGCCTTCGTCGTCCTTGAACAGCTTATGAGCTGCATTGACATGGCGATAAGTGCCTGAGAGAAGCTCTGCATACTTCACACCACCTGCAGCAAGACCATCGTCATAGATTGTCTTATCCTGCTGACGACAACGTGCCATGATAGTGTTGTATTCTCTTGCAAGACGCTCGAACATATCGTGTATTGAAATCTTACCATCGTGAGCCCAGTAGCCTTTATAGCGTTTGTACATATACTGAATGTCTTCAATCTCATCGTAGCCAATGAGAGCGAAGCTGCGGTCAGACTCTACGATTCCGAAGTTGTGGACGTAAGCCAATGTGGGCATCTGCGAAAGCTTGCGGCTAACGATTTTATGCTCTGAAGCCGGTAACGTGCCTGTCTTTGCAAACAGTGTCTTCACCACATCTTCCTTTCCGATAGCGACGTCGCCATTGACATTAGGTATATAGAGATAGCCCCAATCAATGCAGATATGGTCGCCTTTCTTGGCGAGTATAGGCTGCTCTACGGTTCCTGTCTTCATATAGGTAATCCCTTTCTTGAGTTCCAGCGTGGTCTCTGTAGGCTGCGATGCCTTGTTCACTGCTATCAGCGGACTTGCGCCGAGGAAGAACTGTACGTTGTGTGTCTTACCGTCGTTTGAGCGCACCTGATAAGAGATATAGTTGATAGGCGAAGACAGAAGCTCGTAGTCATCGATAATCTGTGGCGCTGTGAATACAAGGTCAAGGTCGACCGGACCACACTTGAATGTGTAGTATGTGCTTGTAGCCAACACATTGATGCTCTTCTGCTTTGCCATCTGCAGGTTTGGAATATTCTTGGCGACATTCTTGTAGACACCGAAGTCGGTGTAAGCACCTCCGGTAGTATTATGTGTGTGGGTTGCTATGATGTTACGTCCCGGTTTAAAGAGTCCCTTGTCGACTTTCAGGCGTACACCGCTGAGCCATTTCTCGCCTGTGTCGGCAACCTTTACGCCGTTGACATACATGAAAAACACATCATCGTGTGAATATATAATGTAGAGGTCGTCGTTGGCTTCCTCTGCCGTCAGGTCGAAAGAACGACGAACATATATGTCGGAGTTTGTCTGATCCCAGAGAGTGTTGACATTCTCTTGGTCGCGTGAGCCAAATGCGCCCTGTGCTTCGCGCCAGTCAGAATCGTTAAAATCAGCCTTTTCCCAGCCATCAGCAGGATGACGGCGTGTCATCTTTGCTGTCCAAGCTCCTTCGTCTGCCATAGGGACAATTGATTCCAGGACCTCGTGACTGCCTGTTCCCATGAAGCAATAGGTCACTCCATCGACACGGAGCAGTCCGTCAATAGGTTTCTCGGCATTTGTCCAATGACGAGAAGAGCCTTCGTTCAATTTGTCGAAAGGACTCCAGATTGAGAAATAAGGGTCGGATACAATTAAAGGAACAGAAGGCATACGGAGAGCTGTTGGCTGATAAGGCTCGAACATCTCCGGTGTCTGCGAGCGCATATACATGCCGCTACATACTGCCAAAACGAGCAGGAAGGTTTTTTTATTCATCTTAGTTAGTAATTATTTTTTGGTTTTAATATTGTGTTGTTTTGGTTATATATTATGTGTCTAAGTCTAAATAGGGTTTTCAATGATTTTGGTTGTTAGACACAAAGGTATAACATTTTTTTATAAAACTGCAAAAAAATGTGTCGAAAAATTACACCTATATCAAAAAATCATGCTTCTCTTACAATAAAAGAACTTTTTCCGCATCATCCTGACTAAAGAAGGTTAAACACTAATCGGTCATTAGACCGCATTTGGGTTTATTTATCAGCATTTACCGGCAGGCGTAGGGGCGTGATTTATCACGTTCCGCAATCACATAGGAAACAGACAATCACGCCAATGCTCGCGCAATGGACTCTGCACTAAGGCGGAACGTGATAAATCACGCCCCTACGCCTGCCGGATTGCCTGTTTCACAGAGGATTGCGGGATGTGATAAATCATGCCCTTACAGG
>ERZ772910.1139-NODE-1139-length-13781-cov-11.192919_pt1 | contig 13781 bp, 13 predicted proteins | sample MGYA00511357_ERZ772910 | MGnify/ENA primary metagenome ERZ772910 (study PRJEB29015, sample SAMEA2738096) | human oral metagenome | biome: human oral; feature: human-associated habitat; material: saliva | place: China | collected 2193 ... | reverse complement strand
CTTATTTTATCCTTAGACTTACAAAATTACAAAAATAAGGAGGAAAGCCCAAATATTCCCTTGCTTTTAATCTTGTTTTTAATATCTACTTACAGAAATAGGGATGCAAATGATTTGCATCCCTATTTAATATCTCAACAACTTTCTGTGCTGTTTATAATTATATTTATCTTTTAGTGAAGATCATTGTTATTATCTCACCATCATCTACATATTGTAAAGTCAACTTGTCACCATCAACTTCACCCCAAGCAGTATAAATATCTCGTTTTATTGATATTTTTTTACCATTTAAAACATAGGTAGCATCTCCTTCATCGTGGTCTCGCTCAGTAGGATTCTTATCAAGATCTTCATCAGTTATTATTTTAACTACTGTATTTGACTTGAATTCTAATACTGTCATTGAGGTGATTTTATTACCTTCTTTTTCTAAATATTGCCATGTAGTACCTACAAGATTATTAGATGTTTCTTCCTCTTTATCTGAAGAACAAGCTGTGAATAACATCATTGGCAAGAGTGCCAATAAAATCAATAAATACTTTTTCATAATTTTTAGTTGAGTTATAATTTTATACAAATGTAGTCATTATGTTCTAAGAAAACAAATGATATACAGCCTAAGACTAACTATATCAACTAATTTAACTATTTTTATATATGAAAATAGGGTTCTTCCGTTAAATGTGTGAACGCTTTTCGTATCGCTTTAACGGAAGAACCGAAGTTACTCATTAAATCCAAATCGGTCATTAGACCACAATGTTTCAGGAAAACCATTTCATTTTAGAACTTCGAAAATGCAGATAATGGTTTGAAAAATTATTACATAATTTCAAGTAAAACATCAATAAATAACGATAAAACCACATACAAAAAGTAGGTTTGTAATCAACAGGAAATCAATTAGTTATAAAACAGCAAAGTTAAAGGTGCTTAATTGGACTTCAAAAGGGCGTTAGTAAGGGTCTTAAAGGGCACCTTTTGCAAGCCAAAAGGGCGTCTTTTAGAAGCTAAAAGAGTATGTATTGGTTTTGAACAGCATAAAAATAGTTTACAAACTTCAACTAATTACTATTCATAAAACGAATTGCACGAATATCCCTAATCAATGAATATTCGTGCAATTAGCGTAATTCGTAGTCGAAAGCGAGTTATGGTAGTTTTCCTTCTTTCCCTCTTGAGCGTAAGATTGACCATACACCGAGGGCAATAAGAGGAATACTTAATATCTGTCCCATATCGATTGGCAGACCTGCCTCAAATGCTTCTTGTATCTCCTTCGTGTATTCAATGAAGAAACGGAAGGTGAAGATAAGTGTAAGACAGAGTCCGAAATAAAGTCCTGTACCCACTTTCTTAGGATATTTCCTATATATGAAATAAATAAAAAGGAAGATAATTAAGTAGGCTATTGCCTCATAGAGCTGTCCCGGATGACGTGGTTTATCGTCTACATTATAGAAGATAAAAGCCCAAGGAACGTCTGTTACCTTACCAATAATCTCTGAATTCATCAGGTTTCCAAGGCGAATAAAGCAGGCTGTGATACCAGATACGATACCGAAGAAATCAAGTACTACCCACGTATTCATCTTCGTCCTGCGAATATAAAGGAAGAGGGCAATCAATAATCCAGCCACTCCACCATGGGATGCAAGCCCTTGATAACCCACATACTTCCATGAACCGTCAGCCATTTCACGAATAGGAATAAAGATAGTCATGATTCCTTTCCAAGAAGTGAGGAACTCCTCTGGTTCATAAAAGAGACAATGACCCAAGCGGGCACCAATCAGTACGCCAAAGAAGACATAGAGGAAGAGTGGATCAAACTGTGATGGAGGGAATTTATGACGCTTAAAAAGCCACTGCATCATAAAATATCCCAAGGCAAGACCTACTAACCAACACATTCCATACCAACGAATAGGAAGAGAACCAAGCTGGAAAATCACTTCACTTGGCTGCCATGCAATATAAAGTAGATTGTTCATAGTTATGCTATTAAAAGTGAAGATAGCACCAATAATTATCCCCTCTCTGAGCAGAGAGGGGTTAAATAGGGGCTATACATTAAATCTAAAGTGCATGATGTCACCGTCTTGTACAACGTATTCCTTACCTTCGATGCCAAGTTTACCAGCCTCACGAATAGCTGCCTCAGAACCATATTTAATGTAATCGTCGTACTTAATGACCTCTGCACGAATAAAACCCTTCTCAAAGTCGGTATGGATAACACCCGCACACTGCGGTGCTTTCCATCCCTTATGGAAGGTCCATGCCTTTACTTCCATCTCACCAGCGGTGATAAAGGTCTGGAGGTTGAGCAGATGATATGCTTTATTGATAAGTCGGCTCACACCACTTTCTTCCAAGCCAAGCTCGTCAAGGAACATTTTCTTATCCTCATAGCTCTCCAAAGAAGCGATATCTTCCTCTGTCTTAGCAGCGATGATCATTGCTTCAGCACCTTCTTCAGCTGCAATCTTCTCAATCATCTGACTGTATTCATTACCTGTCTTCGCACTTGATTCGTCTACATTGCAAACATAAAGTACAGGTTTTGTTGTCAGGAGGAAGAGGTCGTGCGCTGCTTGCTGTTCTTCCTTGCTTTCAAACTCAACACTACGAGCATTCTTACCCTGCTCTAAGACTTCCTTATAAGCCTCCAAGACAGATACCATTACCTTAGCATCTTTATTGCCTGCAGCAGCAACTTTCTGCTGTTTAGCAAGCTGTGCCTCGATGGTTTCAAGGTCTTTAAGCTGCAACTCTGTATCGATAATCTCCTTATCTTCAATCGGGTTGACTGCCATACCACCCTCACGTACCACGTTATCGTCCTCGAAACAGCGGATTACATGAATGATAGCATCGCACTCGCGGATATTACCAAGGAACTTGTTACCCAATCCTTCACCCTTTGAAGCACCCTTAACGAGTCCTGCGATGTCGACAATCTCACAGGTAGCAGGTACGATTCGTCCCGGATGAACAATCTCAGCGAGCTTATTCAAACGCTCGTCAGGAACGGTAATTACGCCGAGGTTCGGCTCAATCGTACAGAAAGGGAAGTTAGCTGCTTGTGCTTTGGCACTGCTCAAGCAGTTGAAAAGTGTGGACTTACCTACGTTTGGCAGTCCTACTATACCACATTTTAATGCCATATCTTAAATAAACGTTTATTTCTTTTGTACAAAAATAAAGCTAACGAGCGCAAAGGAAGTTTCCTTTCTCTTTATCGTATGCTGCTTATTTTCTGCAAAATTACATAATTAATTCGATATAAGCGAGAAGAAGTGGAAATAAGGTGGAATACATATGAAGTCAATCTCATCTCTATCATACGATTATAGGGGCATAGCGCCTGTGTTACGTTATACCCCTATAAGTATAAGGAATAGTTTTATATCGTACGTTATAAGCCCTTATTCTTTATATATAAGATAAGAACTTACCTGACTTTTTGCTATTTTATCTCTGATGTAATCGGACTATTGATACCCTTCATAGAAACAAGGAAAGCCTTAGCTGATCCGAACTTCAAATTCATATCAAGACGAACAGGGATATGGTTGCTGTCGTCCGTTACATAGAAATTAGCTATTTCGCGCCACTTATCATCCTCATATTCATAATAGGTGAGACGCAAACAACGATACTTATGATTATTGTCGGCCTTGATATTCTCCTTACCACCATAAACTATACGAGCGGCATGGCGGCTGTTTCCATCTACGATAGGGAACTTCACTACCTCACCTTTCTTCCAGTTCTCTGGATTAAAACTACGTGCACGAAGGAAGATACTCATCATATCGAAACAACAATCATCGTATGTATTCTCCATCCATTGATGTTTTCCTTCATTGTTGATTCTATGTTGGCGTAGCTTACATTTACCATTTGGATAAGTATAGAATATCTCATCCACCGTATATCGCTTTCCTTCCCTTGCTCCCTTACGGAAGTAGAGTGGCTCCATCTGCTTTGAATTATAAGTAAGTAACGTGTCTCGTAATATAAAGTAATCATCAAGCTTACCATTACCACGTGTCGTTAACGAAGCACGATAAGCCGGAATACCCTTATAAGTAGAGGAAACCGTGTACCAAGAAGCCGTACCTGCCTTTACCCAAATAAACTTCCAGTTATAATAAAGGTTGTAGGTAAGATACTCTCCACTGCTAAACGCCGTGTTACGGAATGTACACTGTGCGGTGGCACTGACGGCAATCATCGCAAAGAGACAAACTATATAAATCTTCAACTTTTTCATATTCTCCGTTTTATCCGTTCAACTTTAATATTATTCTTTATTTCTCTTTTAAAAGAAAAAAGAATGTTTTAGTATGATAGGCTGTGGATTAGTGCAGAACTTTTCAGCTATTTTCTTGCCAGAATAGTTATCAAACTTAGAGGTTACTTTATTAACAAGTTATCCTCATTTCTATCGTTTGATATTCAGGTATTATACTGAGTTATCCACATTATCCACAATTGATGCAAAGATAATAAGTTTATATCTTTTTTGATATGAAAGTTGTGTAAAACTTCTATAAAACTGCATTAATAACCTTGTGGATATCCACATAGAAGCCTCTTCTTCTGTTCTTGTGTGGATATCCACAGAGTTATAAAATAGTTATCAACATAGTTTTCCACAGAGTTATCAACAGTTATTAGTTCAATATCTGTATAAGTATTGTTTAGTAAATGTTCCCTTATAAATTAATCATTCGTGTTTTACGATGTATTATAATAGCTCTAATCACTTTTTATGCCATCTTTAAGCGTTGTGCTGATGCCCAGCACATTATGTGCGGAGCGTTAACACCAATGTTGCTAAGCACTAATTACATTGCCATATAGTATTGACTAAGAAGTAATTTACTTTTATAAACGAGTTATATTACTAAAAGTAAATAAAATGTAGTTGATGTTTTTCATGTTTATAGTTGGTATTGAGATAAAAAGAAATTCACAATTCAGAATCAAGATTACTCTTTATTGCTAATGTTATGTTTAGGATTTTCCTTTCATAACACCCAAAATAAGTAATCATAATTATGAATTGTGAATTATCAATTATGAATTACCAAGGTAATTATAATTATGAATTACGTCTTATAAGTCATCAATCAATGCAGTACTCTTGGCGTAAGCAGTACTCTTAGCTTCGAAGAAGTCGGTCTTTACCATATTAGCATTTGAATACTGACCAACCCACTTCATGTTCTCTGGTTCTTTTTGGTTGTCGTCATAGAGGAAACCGAAGCCAAGTCCAGACCAGCGAAGATTACCCAAATAACGGATATAATCAGACACCATCTGAGCGTTAAGACCCTGCACATCATTACCGATAACGTATTGACCCCATGCTATCTCCTGACGTACACCCTCACGCATCATATCCTCATAAACCTTTATCTTCTCTGGAGTAAACATATCAGGCTCCTCTTTCTTCAGCTCAAGAATAATGCTACGGAAGAGCCAGAGATGCGTATTCTCATCTCTATTGATATAGCGAATCTCCTGTGCAGACCCCGACATCTTACCATTTCGGCTAAGATTATAGAAGAACATAAATCCGCTATAGAAGTAAATACCTTCAAGGATGAAGTTAGCAATGAGTGTTTTCATCAAGCTGAACTTATCTCTTTTCTCATGGAACTCATTGTAACAGTCGCCAATAAATTTATTACGGTTCAAGAGGTGCTCATCGGTCTTCCACTGATAAAGAATGTCGTTACGCTCTTCAGGACTACAAATAGTGTCGAGCATGTAGCTATAACTCTGACTATGGATACACTCTTGGAACGCCTGAATATGCAGACAGAGGTTTACCTCGTTTGCAGTGATATACTCACTAAGTGTTGGGAGGTTATTGCTCTGAAGCGAATCAAGGAAAACAAGGAAGCTCAGAATCTTATCGTAGGCTGTACGTTCAGCCTTTTCAAGACGTGGATAATCCTTAAAGTCTTGTGAAAGATTGATTTCTTCTGGAATCCAGAAGTTATTCATTGCCTGTCTGTACCAGTCACTTACCCATGAATACTTCATATTATTGAAGTCATTCAAATTAGTAGTATTGCCACCAATCATTCGTCTCAAGCGCAAGTCGATATCGCCTGAAGGATTGAATAAGGTATTACGTTTTAATTGATTGTCCATTATTTCTTATATATTAAATCCATTAATTGTATTAATTCATAATTCACAATTCATAATTCATAATTATGATTAGTGATGTAAACTTTATACTAATTTGGTTATTTGACCCATTTATAAGTTTACTAAACTCTGTTATTATTCTAATATTCAACAAAGAAAGTAATCATAATTATGAATTCTGAATTATGAATTATGAATTATGATGAGCAGCTCTCACACTCTTCCACCTCTAATGACTTACTACGCACATAGTAGATAGTCTTAACACCCTCTTTCCAAGCAAGTAAGTAAAGGTCGAGTATCTGGCGCATTGTGAAGTCATTGGTGATATAGAGGTTCATACTCTGTGCCTGGTCGATATGACGCTGACGTACACCAGAAGCAAGAACACTCCACTTTTGGTTGATAAGATAAGCACTCTTATACATCCAGTAGGTCTCATCTGAAAGCTCAGGAGCAACACGTGGAAGCATACTTCCCTTCTTCTCTTCTAAGAAGAAACGCTTCATGATTGGGTCTAAGCCGGCTGTTGTACCTGCAATAATACTTGTACTGCTGGTTGGAGCAACTGCAAGAAGATAAGCATTACGCATACCCTGCAAGGCAACTGTCTTACGAACATCCTGCCATTCAGCACTGTCATAACCACGCTTATCAAAGTAGATACCTGTTTGCCAGTCACTTCCCTCAAAGAATTGATAGCTTCCCTTCTCCTTAGCAAGGTTTGAGCTGGCAAGAATAGCTGCTCGGTTGATTGTCTCGAACACCTTATCCATAAACTCCAAATGCTCTTCACTCTCCCACTTAATGCGACGCTTAGCAAGAGCATGGTGATAACCACTAATACCCAAGCCAATAGAACGATAACGCTGGTTGGTAAGCTGTGCATAAGGAACAGGATAGAAGTTAAGGTTGATAACGTTGTCGAGTGCACGAACAACGGTTGCAACCTTTTCTTTCATCTTTTCCTCATCCTCCAATGGAAGTCTACCAAGTGACAAACTTGCCAAGTTACATACGACAAACTCACCAGGACGAGTAGTTGTTACAACAACTGTATCACCATCCTTTGTCTCTACTTCCTTAGATACTGTCTCAATAGGAGCCATGTTCTGAGCAATCTCAGTACAGAGATTAGAGCAGTAAATCATTCCCTTATGAGCGTTAGGATTAGCTCTGTTCACTATGTCACGGTTGAATGTAAATGGTGTTCCAGTCTCAACAGCAGAACGAAGAACCAATCTAACAATATCCTTAATGCTAATAACACGACGTGAAAGACGCTGATCATTCACACAATCAAGGTACTTACGTTCCCACTCTTCGCCATAACAATCCTCAAGACAGTAACCCTTGATACGCATAATTTCGTTAGGACAGAAGAGCGACCAGTTCTGATTCATATCTTCCTCTGCCATCTTCCAGAATAAGTCTGGATAGCAAATTGCTGGGAAGATGTCGTGTGCCTTCATACGATCGTCACCGTTGTTGGTACGAAGTTGCAAGAATTCTGGTAAGTCTTTGTGCCATACATCTAAGTAAACGGCTACAGCACCTTGGCGCATACCCAACTGATCAACAGCTACAGCAGTGTCATTAACGAGTCGCATCCAGCGGATTACACCACCTGCTACACCCTTGAAACCACGGATATTACCACCGGTTGCACGTACTTTACCGAAGTACATACCCATACCACCACCAAACTTGCTCACCTGTGAGAAGTTGTCCAAGCTACGATAGATACCATCCAAACTGTCTGGTACGGTGTCAATGAAGCAACTTGAAAGCTGATGACTTGGCTTACGAGAGTTAGAGAGGGTAGGGGTTGCCATCGTTACTTCCAACTTACTGAGCAAGTCATAGATACGACGTACCCACATAAGACGGTCTTCCTTCTCTGGCATAGCAAGATGAAGTGCAATTCCAAGGAACATTTCCTGTACACGCTCAATCACTTTACCAGAGTAATTCTTTATAACATAACGCTTTAGAAGTAGATCAAGACCTGAATAATTAAGGAGCTTATTGCGTTCAGGGTCAATGAAAGTAGCAGCCTCGTTGATTTCTTCTTCACTATAGTTCTGAAGAATATAATCACCATAAAGTCCTTCTTCGGTCATATATTTAACCTTACGATAGAAGGTCTTGAGTCCCAACTCTTCCTCCAAACGGGTGATTTTCTTCTCAGAACGATAAGAAAGAATACGTGCTGAAATCATCTCCCATGCTGGAGCCTCTGGTGTTGTCAATTCTACAGCAGCCTTGATAAGTGCATCAATTGAGTCTTTCTGTGACATACCAGGCTTAGTGAAACTTGAGAACTTCTCCTGAAGAGTCACCATACTATAAGAACGCTCGCGGTATTCTCGTGCTACACTGTGCAATACATCAGCCAACTCACGATCGTCAGCAGTCCACACAATGTAATTAATAGCTTGTCGCTGCTCATTACGCTGATAGCGGAAGAGAATATAATTCTTCGCTTCATCGTAATGACCATGTGCCATAAGACACTTCTCTACACGGTTCTGGATATCCTCCACAGTGCGCAGTTCAGGGTTCTCTTTGATGAACTGCTCTACTTCGCTTACCATTCCGGCTATCTCACTGTCTGAAATATCCTTTCCGGTGCTGATAAAACTCTTTTTAATGGCTATTGAAATCTTTTCGTTATTATAGACTTCTACTTCTCCATTACGTTTTGTTATATTCATTACTTCTTTTTTTATAAAGTTTTCTATTTTGTACTACTTCAATTCGCTATTGAGACTTACTTATTTACGTATAAGTAACATATTATTAGTAACTTACGCCTTTTAGCGGGTTTTTGTATGGACAAAGTTAAGAAAAAAAACTGAGATGATAGTTATCCAAAACGGAATATTTTGAGAACAAATTTACTTTTAATTGTTTTCCAAAATAGAAAAGAATTAATTGTTCTTTTTGTTTAAAATTGAAATACTTTTAGCTGTTCAAAATCTCTATTTATTGCTTACAAAAAGCACTTATTTCGCTATCTAAAATTATAGTTTATCTCTTTATCAAATAAAAATCGCCTTGCTCTTCTGCTTGATAAGCTTATTCGTCATCTGATGACTCATCCGTAAGCTTTGGAGCTTTGAACTTGACAACTGTTCTAAAACCACTGATAGGACTAATCTTTCGCTTTCTCATTTCGTCACTTGATAACAATGTAGCCTTATTGTCTTTGTGTTCAACAAGGATAAAAGCAAAATCCTCATAGTGTACACGTAGACTATCAGACACTATCTGATGGTAGGCTTTCCGGTATTTCTCCTGCTTCATAAAGGAATCTGAACGTGAGCAGAGGAAGACGATGCGGTTGTCTATCTTGAAATAATGTGAAGGATACATATCATCAATAGACCATTCTCCACCCATAAACATATCGTAATAAGCTGGTTGGATAACAAAAACGTCACTGTTGATATAGACACCATTTGTATAAACACCGTGGTCTTCGTATCCATATCCACATTTAAGAATAAACGTACTATCCTTAGGATATTGCTTAATAAAACGATGAATACATCCCAAAAAGGCTGATTTCATCTCTGTGGTGTCAACAAGAACAAGACTATCTAATGGATTATTGTCTGTTGATTTTTGACAAGTCTTATTACAACAGGAGGATAGGAGAGTAAGAAGAAAGACGAAGAAGAGTGCAGTTTGTTTCATACTTTTATGATATTGAAGTCTTATATCTTTGTTCTTTAAAATCTTTCTATATTCTATTCAGACTGCAATCCATCTTCAATACGCTGAATAATCTCTTCTGGAAGAATATTATTCATACAAGCGAAGTCACCCCGATGGCAGGGCTTGTTACCAAAGACAGAGCAAGGACGGCAAGAGAGTGTATTGATTTGAACAGCATCTTCTTCCTTCTGTTGCCAACCCATAAAGCCACAATAAGGATGGGTTGCACCCCATACACTTACCACGCGTGTACCAGTGAGGGAAGCAAGGTGCATGTTAGCACTATCCATTGAAACCATAGTGTCGAGATGACTCATAAGGATGAGTTCTTTTTCGAGTCCTTTAAGGACGTTAGCAACGCAAAGACATTGTGGATATTGTGCTGCCCATTGGTTCAATACTTCTATTTCATGTTTACCACCACCGAAGAGGAAGATACGCCAAGAAGGGTGTGTTTCAGTTAGTTTTCGCACCACAAGTTCCATCTTTTCCTGTGGATACATCTTACCTGCATGGGCTGCAAAAGGGGCTATACCTATCCAACATTCCCCTGCTTGTTTTACACTTATTATATTAGGGAGAAGCTGTAAGTCGCCACCTTCGGTTGGGAAGATACTTGTAAATTCTGTTTTGATAGGATAACCTAATGCTTCGAGTACGTCAGCATAGTTTTGAAAAGAGGTAGGCTGCTGTATGAAAACCTTATTTTCTTCCCGACAGAGTAGCTTCTTTCCTTGCTTATGCTTATTGATATGTGCCACAGATTTACTATCGAGAAGGAAACGTAAGCGGAGGTAACGTGTTCGAAGCACGTTATGGAAATCGGCTACAGCTGTAAATTGCTTTGCTACCAACCGACGGTAAAGTGCGTTAAGTCCTCTAAAACCTTTATATTCTTCTTTCAAATCGGCAGCCATAAAGTCGACATTTGGTGCTAAATGCTGAAAGAATGGCTGTGCAAAAGGACGAGAAAGCACACTTATTCTCACATCTGGATACTGCTTTGCAAACGAATAAACGATGGGAACTGTCATAGCAATGTCGCCCATAGCAGAGAATCGAATGATAAGAATATGTGGGGTTTTCATAGGCTAACAGAAATGAATAAGCAGGATAAAGAATAGAGGAAAAAGGTTATGATTGATAAAGATAAGCAATAAGATATGCTTATTCAATAACTAATAAAGCGCATTGATGTTTACTCTGAGCGAGTAATTACACCCCTCCCTATGCAGAGTGGGAGGGGCATCATATTATTTCTTGTTGTAAAGAATCGGATTGGTAGCAGGGTCGTTGTACATCTTCATCTGACGATAAACCTTCATGTACTTACGGCCATGTTCAATGTCATCGAGCAATTGGTCGATGGCAAGGCTGAGATCCTTCTGTTGTTCGAGGAGGATATTCAGCTTAGACTTACATTTCTTAATGTGCTCAGCTGAAGCATCCTTGCGCTCAGTCTGCTCCTTCATGTGATAAATCTTCAATGCAAGGATAGACAGACGGTCAACTGCCCATGCTGGACTCTCGGTATTGATAGTTGCTTCTGGGAGTGGAGTCACGTCAGAGTAGAGCTGACGGAAATACGAGTCAATCTGCTCAACAAGGTCTGTACGGTCCTGGTTAGAGCGGTCAATGCGATGCTTGAGACTCATTCCTTCTTCTGGGTTGATATGTGGGTCGCGGATAAGGTCCTCGAAGTGCCACTGTACTGTGTCAATCCAGCATTTCAGATAGAGACGGTTTTCAATGGAATCTCTGTCGTAAGGGTTATTAATCGGCGTATCTACGTTGTCCGTAATATGATAATCACGGATTGCCTGATTGAAAATCTCGTTACAATGTTTTGTAAATGACATTCGGTTTTTATTTTTCTGTTTATTCTGCAAATATAAAGTAAATTCCTTAAAGGACAAAATAAAAACTCTTGTTTTTCATTGTTAATCGCTTAATCTCAAATCAGTCATGATTGCCTAAACATATTTTATTTTCTTATTGAGTAGCTTGTCTGTCTTTACAATGCAGGAGTAGTGGTCTATATCAACTCACAAATACAGATAAGATGCGATAAGAAATATCCCTTTTAAGTGGATTTCATGCGCTTATAAGCTCCTCTGAATATGCCACATATCTATACAATAAGTTTATATTTCGGTTGCTGTCATTTTAACAATTAGTATTAACTACTTGTAAATTAGGTGTTTATAAGCTTATGGATAGTGACAGAAGTGACAGGAAAATCATCATAACGTACTAACTATCTATAAATGAAATCCATTTTCATCGCTTCATTTGGAATAGGAGAGGATAAAACTTCCTCCACACTAATGATATTTATGTACACCTCAATTCCATATTTGTGGACGAGTTATAATTAACCTTTTAATCATCGTATGGAAGTTCAGCACATATGGTGCGGATGCTTAGCACGTATGGTGCGAACGCTTAACACCAATGGTGCGGATGCTTTATAAGCTTGCAAAAAGCATACTACACCTAAAATGTAAAAGGCAATTAAGAGTGTTTTACGATGTCGGATAGAATACGCATGATGAGTGACAATAAACAACATCATTGTATTTTCGTCTTAATAATAATAAGGTGTAGTAGTTTATAAAATCAGTTTAATTCCATGTAGTGGCATAAATAAAGTTTTGAATAATCTGATATAATTGTTTGATTTATCGTACAATTAAGTGTAAAAACGCCCAAAAACATGCACAAAGCTATATGGTTTGTGCAATAGATAGTGTATTTTTAATAAAAAAACTTGCACACATGGAAAAAAAACAGTTCCTTTGCAGCGCATTTTGAATTTGGAAATCAATATTAAACATTTTAAAACTTACAATTATGTCAGAAATTGAATCAAAAGTAAAGGCTATTATCGTAGAGAAGCTCGGTGTTGATGAGGCTGAGGTAAAACCAGAGGCAAGTTTCACAAACGACCTCGGTGCTGACTCTTTGGATACAGTAGAGCTCATCATGGAGTTCGAGAAGGAGTTCGGTATTTCTATTCCAGACGATAAGGCTGAGAAGATCTCTACAGTAGGCGACGCTATCTCTTACATCGAGGAGAACGCTAAGTAAGGTTTACTCAAGATAAAAGTACCAAGCAAAGCGTATGCCTTTGCTTGGCTTTTTTTTTAACTTTACTTTTTTAATTTATATTTCACGCATGGAATTAAAAAGAGTAGTTGTAACAGGTCTTGGCGCCGTTACTCCATTGGGTAACACTCCAGAGGAGACTTGGCAGAACATGCTGGCAGGTAAGAGTGGTGCTGCTCCTATTACACATTTCGATACAACCCAGTTCAAGACGAAGTTTGCTTGTGAGGTAAAAGACCTTAACATCAATGATTACATTGACCGTAAGGAGGCTCGTAAGCTCGACCGCTACACTCAGTTGGCTATGATTAGTGCTATTCAGGGTGTTAAGGACGCTAACTTCGACTTAGAGAAGGTTGACAAGAACCGCGTAGGTGTAATCTACGGTGTAGGTATTGGTGGTATTAAGACATTCGAAGATGAGGTGAGTTATTACGCACAGCATCCAGAGAATGGTCCTAAGTTCAATCCTTTCTTCATTCCGAAGATGATTGCAGATATTGCTTCTGGACAGATTAGTATGCTGTATGGATTCCACGGTCCTAACTATACAACAACATCTGCTTGTGCTTCTTCAACTAACGCTTTGGCTTCAGCATTCAACCAGATTCGTCTTGGTAAGGCTGATATTATCGTTAGCGGTGGTGCTGAGGCTGCTATTTGCGCTTGTGGTGTAGGTGGTTTCAATGCTATGCATGCACTTTCTACACGTAATGATGATCCAGAGCACGCTTCACGTCCATTCTCTGCAAGCCGCGATGGCTTCG
>ERZ772910.1136-NODE-1136-length-13807-cov-4.869255_pt1 | contig 13807 bp, 12 predicted proteins | sample MGYA00511357_ERZ772910 | MGnify/ENA primary metagenome ERZ772910 (study PRJEB29015, sample SAMEA2738096) | human oral metagenome | biome: human oral; feature: human-associated habitat; material: saliva | place: China | collected 2193 ... | reverse complement strand
GCTTGTTTGCCTTCGCTGATGCGCATTTCAAGGTCGATGCTGTCGCCCTCCACCTTGGTTTCTACAGGATCAAGACGATAGAACACATAACCATTGTTGTAGTATTGCTTACCAATCGCATCTTCGTCTTCGCTGAGTCGCTTGTTGAGCAACGTCTGATTGTAGAGATCGCCCTTTTTGATGCGGAGTTGTTGCATCAAAGCATCAGAAGGATAAACAGTGTTGCCCACCCAAGAGATGTTTCGGATGTAGTATTTCTTGCCTTGATTAAGATTCAAGTAGACATCCACGTGTTTGGGATCCACTGTCACCACCGAATCGCTCAGCACCAAGGCGTCGCGATAACCCAAACTATTCATTTTGTCGATGAGAAATCTCTTGTCTTCCTCATACTGCTCAGGACGGAATTTGCGTGATGCGAAGGTAATCCACTTTTTGAAGGTTGAGCGGTCGCTCGTCTTCTTCATGGCGTTTTTCAAAGGAGTCACCAATTCGGGGTCTACTCCCGTGATGTGAATCTTACGAATGAGAATTTTGTCGTTCTTATTCACGTTGATGTCCACAATCATGTGATTGTCGGCAGTCACATCTTCGTGTTGCACCACCTCCACTTCGACATTCTTGTAGCCCTTTTCTTCAAAATACTTTTGAATGCGGAGTTTCGTGCGGTCCACGAGGTTGGGCGTCACCTGATTGCCCACACGCAGGGGCACACGTTGCTCCAATTCTTCGCGCTGCGACTTCTTCAAGCCGTTCCATCGCAATGCCGAAATACGAGGCTGGGCGGTGAGTTTGAAATGCAGGTAGATTTTGTCGCCGACAATGCTATCTGCCTCCACTTTCACGTTGGAGAAAAGACCTTGCTTCCAATAGTTCTGCACGGCACGCGAAATATCATCGCCAGGCACGGCATAGGTGCGGCCTACTTCTAGGTCGGCGATGTTCACCAATAGGTCGTTGTCATAGCCCTTTATGCCATCTACCACGAGTCCGCCCAAGACATATTGTCGAGGTTGGAGAGAATAGACGATTTCGGGCTTGGTCTGCGTGTTTTGTGCTGCGGCAGCCAAAGGCGCCACCGACAAAAGCAGACTTAAAAGGGAGGGGTGCAGATATTTCATAAACGAGATACGTTCGGGAGATGGTCTGTTGAGAGAAGCCTAGCGCGGCATGCACCACGGCATCGGCAGGATAGTAGGATAGAGCAGCTCAATGCAGAGCCTATCTCTGGGAGCAAGACTAACCCTCGTGGGAAGTCACCTGCTCTGAAGTTTTGCCAAAGCGGCGCTCTCTATTTTGATAATCTGCGATGGCAGCATAGAGATGTTCCGCCGTAAAGTCGGGCCAATAAGTTTCTGTGAAGTAAAGTTCGCTATAAGCGCACTGCCAGAGGAGATAATTGCTCAAGCGCAGCTCGCCTCCGGTGCGAATGAGCAACTCAGGGTCGGGCATAAAGCGCGTGGTGAGCTTGTCTTGGAACGCTTCTTCGGTGATTTCTTCAGGAAGAAGTTCTCCGCGTTGCACTTGTTCTGCCAGTTGTCGTGCCGCCTCGGTGATTTCCCAACGAGCGGAGTAAGACAGGGCGAGCACCATGGTCATGCCAGTGTTGGCAGCCGTGTTTTGTTCACAGCGCGACAAGGCTTCACACACAAACTCAGGAAGTCGACTGCGATCGCCTATGATCTGCAAGCGCACATTGTTTGCCATGAAAAGTTCTTCTTCGAGACTCTCTATAATGAGTGCCATGAGGGCAGCCACTTCATGCGAAGGACGGTTCCAATTCTCCGTGGAGAAGGTGTAGAGCGTGAGATATTTCACTCCCAACTTAGACGCGGCTTCGGTGATGTCTCGCACCGTTTGTGCGCCCTCTTGGTGTCCCATGGAGCGTTCCATTCCACGAGCTTTTGCCCAACGTCCATTGCCATCCATGATGATGGCGATGTGTCGAGGGATTCTACTTTTGTCGAGAGTGTTCATAGGTCAATCAGCTTTGTTGCATGTGGGGCAACGGGGTGAAAAGTCGAAAGTGAGGGTGAGCTGCAGGAGTCCGATGTGGTCTTTGTTGCGGAAGAAGTCGCTCTTCAGTGCGTGAGGGGCTTCGAGTCCGTCCCAGGCATCAGAAAGACTAAAACGCATGCTCCAGTCGAGAGCAAGGTTGAGTCGAGGGCGAATCTTATATTTCAGCCCCACACCGATGGGCACTATCGGGGTCACAGTCCCCGATTCGCTACCATAAGCCGCGCCCAATCCCAACTGCATGTAGGGCACTAGGCGGCGATAGCCTAAATAGCCACGATGAAAACCGTAGGGTAGAAAATGTATTTCATACACTGCCGCTAGGTCGAGCAATGTTCCGCTATAGCTATAGCGTAGTGGCTGCTTGTCGACAGCGGAGGGAGAAGTGGGATAGAAGTCTTTCAATCCCGTGGTGTTCCCACCTATCGTGTGAATGTTGATTGAAGTGCGCAAGGCTAAGCGAGGATTGTAGATCCATCGCACCGTGCCGCCAAAGGATACACCAGGATGACTCAACAAGGAGGGGTTGGTGTCGTCTAAAGGTTGCGACATACCCACACTCACGCCCCACTCTTTGGTGAAGAATTCTTCGTTTTGTGCTCGACTTTCGCTAGGGACCATCCAAAAGAGCCACCAGCACCCGAGGAAGAGAAGGAGAGTTCGTGTCATAGAGGTGAAAAATCGAAAGAGAAATCAGATGGAATCTACACAAGTGTGTGTGTGAACCTCACACCTACACAACCAGTGTCATCTGTATATAACGGCATTACTTCCCTTTCTATTGTGTCGCAGGGGCAAGTATTGCCCCGAGTGTCAATGTCGAACGAGGGTTTTGCCTCCTTCGTTTGCTCAGAAAGTGGTGGAAGTGGTGTTCCACGAAAGGCGATGCAGACGAGCACGCCACACGCCATTGTCGGTGTGGATCCAGAGTTGTCCGCGAGCGTCTACTGCGGCTTGCATGCTGCTCACTGTCTTTGGGAAGCTAGCAGGCAATGCCAAGGTGGGATGACTCACCCACGTTCTGCCACGATCGCGACTATAGCGCAACACTGGGTTCCCTGCGGTGGTGCGACCTACCAAGAGCACTCCTCCATCATAAGGCAGCATCTGAGGATTCTCCAACACGGGGGCAGTATATCCGCTCGTGATGGGAGGGGGCATCAATTCCCAACGGAATTGATAAGTGCCGCTGGTGTCCCATTTGCGTGTCCACACGCGCACACTTCCATTTTTAGTGCCACACATCACCCACTCTTGCAGATGATTCACATCGCGAGCCGCTAGCACGGTGCCGGCTATGTTGGCATCGGGCAGATAAGCTGCATCGGTACCGTCTACACTATCTTTGGTCCAAGTGGTGCCATCGGTGGAGGTGAACACCGCTGTGCCTTGCACACGAAACAGGCGGCCTTCGCCTTGCCAAGTACCTGCTGCAGGGAAGGTGAATCCTTGCGCAGTCCAAGCAGCTTCGGTGGGCTGTGTCCAGGTCACACTGTCTCCTTCTTCGCGGTGCACACGCACTTCGAGCGTGTAGTTGCGACGCGACACACCGTCTAGTCCATAAACATGGAGCGTACGTGTCTTTGTCAAATCCACCGCTGTGGTGGTGCTGAAGACTGTGTCGGACTGATTGAGCAGGCTCACCAAGCGTGCTACGCCACTCACCGTAAACGTCTGTGGCTTGACACTGCTCAGACTTGTGCCATGAGGGAGCGAATCTTGGTTGTAGATGGTGTTGCGCTCCTGATCGATGGTGAAAGCATAGTTAATGCCAGCAATATTTTGCACATAACTGCTATCTTTTTTGCCATCGGTGGTGCGTACGTGCAGCGTGCGCTGCAGATTGCCCAGTCCAAAGGAAGTGACCACACAGTCTGTCGACACTTCTGCCGTGGTAGTGGTGTCGTCGTTGAAACATGCCGTCAATAAAGTAGTGCCCAACGTGAGGCACGCCATAGCAGGCAGGAGGGTATTCATTGGTTTCATGTGGCTACTTGTGAGTGCGTGAAAGGTGTCGTTTCGGACAATGTCCTACTTAGGCACTATATATCAATATGCAAAAATAGAAAGACTTTTCCCAACTCAGAAACAAAAATCTGATTTTCTCTCTTTTTTTGCATTTTTCGGCTAGATTCTGCCGTATGAGTCTGTATATTTGTCCTTTTTCAGACTTTTCCTCTTTCTTAGGTTGATGGCTTCTTGATGGCTCTTTGAGCTGCTTCGATGACTTCTTCTCACGCCACCCTCTTTTTAGCATATCATGAAGCTATAATCTATTCAGACATCTATCGGTTTCACGCGGAGGGGAGCACACGATTGTTTTCCCTTTCTAGAAAATACTGTCTGAGCTCCCTTTTATTTTGCAATGCACTCCGCTCTTGTAGGGAAGTCACCACCGACCGCGCGCCGAGAGTTATCCACTTTTCCACACGCTTTTCTTTCTTCTTCACTATATAAGTTCTTTTCTTTTTTAGAAGGAAAGAAGAGAAAGAGAATGACCTACTAAAAAAAGAAAGAACAACTATTGGTGTATGTATAGACGTTGTGGAAAATGTGGATAAATACTTTGAGATAGCTTCCTATGCCTTAGTATGAACGAATTGCAGTTTTTCTAGCCACGTGGATAAACCTACTTTTTATTGTGAATATCTCATGTAGAACTTTGGTAAAACTGTGGAAAGATGTTGATAATAAGTCTTTTGGTTCTTCCTTCAATGAGCTAGGTGTGAGTGAGAGTTATCCTTGGGTTATGCAAGGCTTTTCCACTGTTTTTCCACCTCCTTTTCCACAATACTTTTACGTCCTTACAAGATTAATTTTCGGGTTGGCATCTTGTTTGTCGTTCGTTCTTGATGTAGGTCGCTATGTCTTCAGACTAACAACAAACCATCTGTTCAGCCATCCAATAAAATAGGTTCAGAATCTAATGACCAATCAGGATTTAATAATTGTAAAAGCTCCTTCTCTCGCGCATGCGCGTACGCGCGCACCCTGCATTTTTGCACTTTTTGCTTTCACAACCTTCACCGATTTCCGTGTAATTCATTCTATTCTAGTGGATTATCGGTGTTTTATAAACATCTTTTTAATGTTTCACGCAGAATGTCGTGAAAAATGGGCGAAAAGACCCCGTAGGAGAGGTTAATTAGGGTGGAAAATCAGGCGGGTCAGCAACCAGAGCAGTTGAGGATGGTTACAGTGTTTTTGAGGTTGTGGGAGGGGAGGATAAGAAAACTCGGAGCTTTTCTCGAAAATGTCGGACGTTTTTGGAAAAACGTTGGACTTTTTCTGAAAAATCTCCGACGTTTTTTTGCGTAAGTCCTTGAATTTCATTCGTTCTTTGGGCTGCAATAGCGGGTGACTGTGAAGGTTGTGAAAGCAAAAAGTGCATCATCGCTGTAGCGTGCGCACGCGCGCGAGAAACTCGTTGTTGAGCTTACGCGGTTTATGGACAATCTGCCAACGGAATTATGTCGGTGAACTGGGACTTATCCTCTCTTCTTTTGTGTCATCGATGTTCATTCTGTATTGCTGCACAGGTGAGCTCTTATTTTCGACCCACAATCCCTCTATTCCTCAGATAGAGCGCAGTGAGGAGCATGAAAGAGGAAGAAACTATTCGGGGAAAAAAGCTCTCTTTAAGGTTTGATTTGCAATGCGTATGTATCAAAATGGTTTGTTCGTAAAGAAAAAAGTGCAGTTTTCTGCATATTTTTCTCTCTAAGCCCCTTCATCTACCCCTATATGTGTAGGAAGGTGGATGAAAAGAACGTGGGGATATGAAGAGGAATAGACAGGAGCAGCGCAAAAAAATGGACGCAAGTTATTTGCGTCCGAAGTCGGCAGGGATTTCCCCCCACTCTTGGGTTTCCCACTTCAATATTCGTGTGGTGATGCGACGCGCTTTGAGCCATTGTTCGGCACGCGCAATCATGTCGAACAAAGGGGCAGTGCGTTCCGTATGTTCGAGGGTGGTCTTGCACTGCTTGCGGCGCACCCAACTGATAGCTGTGCGGCTGTCGCTATAGATGGTGATGTCTTTGAGTCCTTGTTTCTCTATCAGCGCGAGAGCGTGAACAATGGCAAGAAATTCGCCAATGTTGTTCGTGCCCAAGACAGGACCATAGTGGAAAATCTCTTGTCCTGTGCCTAAATAGATGCCGCGATATTCCATAGGACCGGGGTTTTTGGCGCAGGCTGCATCGACGACGACGGTGGAAAATCCCACCTTCTCCATCACATCGGGCGAGGGCATGAGGATGGGACGCTCTTTGGGAGAATGTGGAGAGAGGGCGGCAAGCGAAGTGTTGGCTTTTCGGAGGGTGGCTTGCGATGCCTTTTCTTCTGAGGTGGCACGCGAGGTGATGTACTGTTCGGGTGCTTCTCGAAAGGCTTGTTGGGCAGCTTCGGCAGTGTCGAAGGATTTGTAGCGTGCATTGGGAAAACCTTTCACTTGCTCAGCGCAGTCGTTCCAGTTGTCGTAGACACCTGGATTGTGACCTTGCCACACGACGTAGTATTTCGGCTTTTTCGACATAGGGTTGTATCCTATAAATGATGAACTTTAGGGACTGTCATAGGGCTGCGCTCACGACCAGAAAGCGGCACCATAGATGCGAGAAATAAAATGGGCGGTGACGTGTTCGCCACCGCCCATGATAGAGATGCCTAGTGGCTATGGACTACATGCGCTCAGGCATTTCGATGCCGAGAAGCTCCATGCCGAGGCGTACCACCTTCGCCACGTTGCGAGAGAGGATGAGACGGAAGTTGCGCTTCGCTGCATCTTCTTCGCGGAGAATTTGGAATTCGTGGTAGAATTGGTTGTAGAGTTTCACCAATTCGTAGCAGTAGTTGGCAATGCCCGAAGGTGAATAGTCTTCGCCAGCAGCTTCTACCACACCACGGAAGTCTGCCAAACGCTGGATGATTTCTTCTTCCTTGGTAGAAATTTCCACACCAGTGGGGAGTTCTTCGCTGAGGACGATGCCAGCATCTTGTGCTTTGCGGAGGATGGAGCGGATGCGGGCATAGGTGTATTGGATGAAGGGACCCGTGTTGCCGTTGAAGTCGATGGATTCTTCAGGATTGAACACCATGTTCTTGCGCGCATCCACCTTGAGGAGGAAGTACTTGAGGGCACCAAGTCCTACGATGCGCGCTACTTCTTGCTTTTCGGCTTCGCTCATGTCGGTGTTTTTGCCAGCTTCGTCCATGGTGCGACGAGCTTGTTCGATCATGCCTTCTACCAAATCGTCGGCGTCCACCACTGTACCTTCACGGCTCTTCATCTTACCATTGGGGAGTTCGACCATGCCATAGGAGAAGTGCACGAGGCTCTTGCCCCATTCGAAGCCGAGACGGTCGAGGAGGAGAGAGAGGACTTGAAAGTGATAGTTTTGCTCATTGCCCACCACATAGATCATCTTGTTGATGGGATAGTCGCGGAAGCGGAGTTTGGCAGTACCGATGTCTTGGGTCATATAGACTGAAGTGCCGTCGGCGCGGAGGAGGAGTTTTTCATCCAAACCTTCTTTGGTGAAATCAGCCCACACCGAACCATCTTCGCGGCGATAGAACAGACCTTTGGCGAGACCTTCTTCCACTTTTTCCTTACCTTCGAGGTAGGTGTCAGATTCGTAATAGATTTTGTCGAACGACACACCGAGGGCTTTGTAGGTTTCGTCAAAACCAGCATACACCCATTCGTTCATCTTGCGCCAAAGACCACGCACTTCTTCGTCGCCTTGTTCCCATTTGCGGAGCATCTCGCGAGCTTCTACCATCAAAGGTACTTCAGCTTTGGCGCGTGTTTCAGCTTCTTCTTCGCTTATACCTTGAGCGATGAGTTGAGCTTTGAGTTCTGCCACTTCAGCACGGTAATGTTGGTCGAAAGCCACATAGTAGTCGCCTACTAAGTGGTCGCCTTTCTTACCAGAAGATTCGGGCGTTTCTCCGTTGCCATATTTGAGCCAAGCGAGCATAGATTTGCAGATGTGGATACCGCGGTCGTTGACGATGTTGGTTTTCACCACACGTTGGTTGTTGGCTTCAGCGATTTTAGACACTGCCCATCCGAGGAGGTTGTTGCGCACGTGTCCGAGGTGGAGGGGTTTGTTGGTGTTGGGCGAAGAATACTCCACCATGGTGAGTGGACTTTCGGCAGTGGGGAGCTGAAGTCCGTAGTGTGCATCGGCATCGATTGTTGCGAGGAGCTGCAACCATTTAGCTGGTGCAATGACGAGGTTGAGGAAGCCCTTCACCGTGTTGAAAGAGGAGACAAGGTCTGTGTTGGCGATGAGCCATTGTGCGATGTCTTCACCTGTTTCTTCGGGCTTCTTCTTGGAGATGCGCAAGAAGGGGAAGGTAACGACTGTGAGGTGACCCTCGAAGTCGGGACGTGTCTTCTGCACCTGCACTTGATCGGCAGTGACGTCAGTGTCGTAGAGGGCTTTGATAGCCTTGACTACGGCAGCAGTGAGCAATTTTTCGATGTTCATGAGCTGTATAGGAATCTTTTTTTGTTTGTCTATTTTTTCTCATTCTTCCACACAAAAGTGGCAGAAATGGGTTGGTGGTCTGAATAAGGGGCTTCTTCGTCAACTTTAGCTTGAATGGGCTCGAAATCTTTGGAACAAAAGATGTGGTCGATGCGCACTCTGATGGCATTACGTCGGAAGGAGAAACCAAAACCTTGACCGGCTTCGCGGAAAGCATCGGTGAGTCCTAAACTTGCCACACGATGGCGGGTGTAGGAAATGGGAGTATCGTTGAAGTCTCCACAAAGAATGACGGGTTTGTCTTTGTGTTGTGCCAAATAGTCTTCCACGGCATCCACCATTTCAGAGCGTTCCGTGGCACTGTGGGCTATTTTTGAAAACAGGGTCTTGGTGTTGTTCCACTGACTTCGCTTGTCTTCTTTGGATTTGCCGTGCATCATGTCGGTGTAGCCTTCGAGCGTGGGACCTGAGAGGAGGTTGGAGCGGAAATGACAATTTACGACAATGAGTTCTCCACGTGGATGCTGCAAGCGATAGCCGTAGATGGCATTGCCAGGATAGGCAATGATGAGTTTTTGTTCGAGAATGGGATAGGCACTAATGATGCCTACCACTTCTTCTTGTGTTCCCTCATAACTTATATAGTGCGTTGGCGTTGGAGCAAAGCGGCTTTCTATCTTTTTGAGGTTATCGGGGTTGGCTTCTCCTTCTTGAAAACAGATGATGTCGGCGTGCTGATCAATGAGATAGCGCACCAGTTCGTCTTGCTGTTCCATCCCTCTGCCAAAAAAGAAGGTGTTGTAGCTCACCACTTTGATTTGGTTGGCAGTAGCAGTGGTGGTTTCATTGTCGATGAAGGGATGGATGGGACAATAGGTGTAGATGTGCTGTGCGCAAACGCCCAGTCCTATCAAACCGAGCAACCACGTTTTGCGCGGCACAAAGAGCAGTCCTATGATCCAAAGGAAGAGCGTGCCGAAGAGAAAAATCGGAAATGCTAAGCCTACGACTCCGACCCACTTGAAAATACGTGGGTCGATGTAGACACTAGCGGCAGAAATCCATAATCCCAAAATGGAGATACCCAATGCTCCCGACAAGAGCATTCCAAAGATGTGCGCCATGGGGGAGGGGGTGGACGCATCTTTGCGTGAGTTTTGGGATTTTGAAAAGAACGGCATATATTCGGATAAATGGACAAGCAGTTTTCCTTAAGAAACAAGGAGAAGTTGCCCGTAGAGTTTGGATTTATCGTCGACTATTATTAAACAACTCTTGTTTTTCTGCTTCCGTGAGAGAGGCGTAGCCGGAGCGGCGCACTTTCTCTAGGATTTCATCCATGCGTGCTTGTTGAGCACGACGCTGCGCATTGTAGGCTTGGTCGGGATTAGTGGGATTTTGATGTGAAGCTCCGTTGGAGTAGTTGCCGCTTTGACGCTGTTGTTGAGAGGAGGAACCAGCAGAGAATATATTTTTGAAGAAGTTTTCGACAGCGGCTCCGAATTTCTCGAAAGTGATACGGATTTGTTGGAGAAAACCTCCCTTGTTTTGCTGATAACTTCCGCTATTGGTGTTGTATCCTCCGCTTTGTTGCGTGCCGCGATAGTTGTTCCAACCTTGGAAACCAGCTTGTCTGCGCTCTGTCTGCTTGCGCCAATAGCGGAAGAGGAACCATCCAAAAAGCATCCCTCCGAGGTGAGCAAAGTACGCTACGTTTTCATTGGAAGTGAAAGCAGAAAAGGCTTGGAAGACAGCATATCCGATGACGAAGTATTTGGCTTTCATCGGGATGGGAGGAATGAGGAGCATGATGCGCTGGTTGGGGAAGGTCATGCCGAAGGCCAGAAGCACTCCACAGCAAGCACCACTCGCTCCGATGGTGACCCATTGATCGAGGAAACTACTCATGGGCACAATCATGCCATTGACTTTGGCAGCGTCATATTGAGCCATTCCGGTGAAGTAGTATTCTCCAAATTGCCACAACTCTTGACAGAAAGCTGCACCAACACCACAAACAAGATAGTAGATGATGAAGCGTTTTTGTCCCATTGTTTCCTCTATGATGCGTCCAACCATCCACAAACCAAACATATTGATCAATACGTGCCACCACGAAGCGTGCAGAAACATATAGGTGAGTGGTTGGTAGATGCGAAAAGCGGGAGCTAACACAAAGTGCAGTCCGAAGAGTTCCGTAAGCACATCTCCATAGCGCACGGAAATCACCTGTTGCACCATAAAAAGAATGATGTTGATGAAGAGGAGATTGCGGGTGATGGGAGGAATATTCTTGAGCATAGAGAGAGGGAATAAGCGCAGTTTTGAAGGCTTCGCTGAGAGAGAGACAGGAATTGCAGGAAGGAATGAGACTATTCAGGGGAAATTTCATCCTATCTGTGAATGTATTCTGTTGATTTTCAAAGATTCTCAATCGAATAATTAGACTATTCCGTGCGATGTCAAGCGCGCATCAAAAAACTTTCTCACAAAAACAACATAGCTCGCGAGGCACTACGACGGGAAGTCGTAGCGCAACTCGCGAGAATGTATATAAGGAGATGAAATAATCTCAGTGACGGATTAGAAATCGAACTTTTCGATTTTCAAAAGCCCGAGCTCTTTGAGCTGAGCCACGTAGGTCTTAAACTCTTCGCTAGCAGCGTGAGCTTCGAGAGTTTCAGCGTTTGTCCACGTTTCGCAGAACATGAACACATCGCTACGAGTGCCGCTTTCGAAAACGTCGTAAGACACGCAGCCTTCTTGCTTTTGGCTAGCAGCGGTGAGAGCGAGAGCAGCTTGAAGTGCTGCATCATATTGACCTTCGTTGGCTTGGAAAAAACAATTGATACGAATCATTGTTGTGTAAGTAGTTGAGTGTTGATAATAAATCCTGGAGGATTAGAAATAGTAAGTCGCCTGCACGTTGAAAGTATTCAGACGATAAGAAGGCAACACCTTTTGACCGGTCTTGATGTCTACAGAGTTGAGGATTTTTTCTCCCATTTCTCCGAGTGCTACGTTGTAGCCGATGCCGAGATCAAGATGACCACCGAGCGCCACACCCGCACCAAAGTTCCAAGTTGTGGTGAGGTTGTTGGTCTTATACACAGTGTTGTCAATCAAAGTGGAGAAGTTCACCTTGTCACCATCCAATCCGTAGGAGAATTGAGGACCAGTGGCGAGATAAACTCCCACTTTTTGCACGGTGAGATTGAGCTTCAAGTTGAGCGGAATGTCCACAGACTTCAGCTTTTGCGTCAATTCGAGATTGCCAGCAGCGATTTTGTATTCGCGTTGGTTGTAGAGCAATGCACCTTCCACACCGAGGCCAGCAATCAAGCCCATGTAGGCTTTAGGACCGATGAACCAGCCCGAACCGTTCTTACCTTCGAGCGTGCGAGTCAATGTTGTCTTGTCGAAGGAGGCAGAAGAGAGATTATAACCTCCAGTTACACCGAAGCGAAAATCGCCAAAAGCGTTCGCAGAAAGGGCTGTGGTGAGGAGCACCACAAGTGTTAGCAAAGTCTTTTTCATAAAGCTTTGTTGATTTGTGTGGGAAATAGGGATTCTTCCCACGGGTTAAACATGAGCGGCAATCTCAGTTTAATGTACTATGTGTGGTGTGTTTACATGTGGATGATGACACGTTCCACATAGTAGACCAAGATGCCTGCGAAGTAGCCTGCAGCAGCTACCCAAGTAATCTTCTTCATGTACCAGCCGAAGGAGATTTTTTCCAATCCCATCGCCACTACACCAGCAGCACTTCCGATGATGAGCATAGAACCACCCACACCGGCGCAGTAAGCTAAGAGTTGCCAGAAGATGCCGTCTTGTGCGAAATCGCCTGCAGCTTCGATGGGGTACATGTTCATGCAGCCAGCCACGAGGGGCACATTGTCAACAATCGAGGATGCCACACCGATGACGCCAGTTACCAGGAAGTGGTTTCCACCAGACACTTCGTTAAGCCATTGACCGAAAGCAGGGAGAACACCCGTTTCCTTCAAGGTCGCTACAGCAAGAAGAATGCCGAGGAAGAAGAGGATGGTGGTCATGTCGATCTTGTGAAGGATCGTTGCCACGCGTTGTTTCATGGTGCTGTCGCGATGCGCCTTGCGACGATAGAACACTTCGGTCACCGTCCAGAGCAGACCCAACACGAGGAGGATGCCCATGTAGGGGGGAAGTTCGGTGAAATTGTGGAAGATGGGCACAAACAAAAGACCACCTACTCCGAGAACAAAGATAATGTTGCGCTCTATTTTTCCGAATTGGTGTCCAACATGTGCTGCAACCGCGTTGTTATCATCGGCTGTGGCTAGATTGCCTTTGAGTTGGAACTGCAACAAAAGGGCTGGAATTACCATCGCCACAAGGCTAGGAATGAAGATTTCTTTGATTACACCGCCAGCGGTGAGGCTGCCCTTGATCCAGAGCATGATGGTGGTGACGTCGCCAATGGGAGAGAAAGCACCACCAGCATTAGCTGCAATCACAATGAGTGAGGCATAGATGAGACGGTCATTGTGGTTGTGCACCAATTTGCGCAATACCATGATCATCACAATAGTAGTGGTGAGGTTGTCGAGCACAGCAGAAAGGAAGAAGGTGATGAAAGAAATCTTCCAAAGCAAAGCACGTTTGGAGCGCGTGTCGAGCGCATCGCGCACAAAGTTGAAACCGCCGTTGGTGTCAATTACTTCCACAACAGTCATTGCACCCATCAAGAAGAAGAGTGTTTCGGTGATTTCTCCCAAATGTTCGCGCAAACTGTGTTCCGAAACGTATTGCGCTACACTGCCATCGCCAATGCTTTGCAGCACTTCGGCAGAAAGATATTGAGCTGCGCCTGAGGTGTACAACACCCAGCAAATCACGCACATAAGCAAGGCTATAGCCGCTTTGTTAACTTTGAGAACATCTTCTAGTGTGATGCAGAGATAGCCCACAAAAAAGACGGCTACGATAATAGAAGTTAGCATAGAATGATATAAAGAAATGAGTTATAGATAGAATGCTAGCGCAAATTTCGCGAAAAAAATGGGCATAGGCAAAGTTTTTGCCAGTGATTTGCATGGAATCCCACGAAAATACTTAATAAAGATGAGGAAGTTTCGGTTTTTATCCTTATTTTTGCATAGTTATTCCAAGCTTATTCCTATGAAATCTTGGCTTCGTAGTTCAATGGATAGAACAACCCTCTCCTAAAGGGTAAATAGGGGTTCGATTCCCCTCGGGGCTACTAGCACTTTGTTTGTTTTGGTGCTTTCACGCTAGCTCATTTT
>ERZ772910.1135-NODE-1135-length-13807-cov-7.908450_pt1 | contig 13807 bp, 9 predicted proteins | sample MGYA00511357_ERZ772910 | MGnify/ENA primary metagenome ERZ772910 (study PRJEB29015, sample SAMEA2738096) | human oral metagenome | biome: human oral; feature: human-associated habitat; material: saliva | place: China | collected 2193 ... | reverse complement strand
AGCTTGTGCAAGATAATGCTTGGATGGATAATTTAATTAAGGAAAAAGAGGAAGAGTTATGGGAATTGAAGGTAAGAGGTATTGCAGCTTCTGAGCTAGCGAGATCTGCATTGGAATCTGCTTTACGTTCTGCAGGTATCGTAGATACCTTTTACGGACCAGATAATGGAAAGAAAGGAAATGAAATAGAATGAATACACTACCACAAAAACAATTTAAACGAATGAAGCGTGAAGTTGAGGAAGAAACTGCTCGAGGGATTGGTTATTTTGAGGGGATTTTAGAACATATCCCTTCTTACCCCCTGTCTGAAGCAGTAAAAGAGTTGGCTTTATCTGGCTGGATCACTCCTCATACAGATGTCATCGATGTCCAAAATATGATTGTTACTGAATCTATAAAATGGATGAATTACCAGGACTTCAAAGAAGTTGCTCCCTACTTGTTTTCTTACCCTCGAGAGCAACGAGAGAAAGATTTATTGGTTCAACCAGTGAAAATCTCCAGAGAGTATTTTGAAGAATTACAAGCCAATGCAGAAGAATTATTTCACTTGAAACAAGACTTGCTTCAGGTTAATAATCAATTAGATGCTAAGATTCAGGAATTGGAGATGGATCAGTTACCAAACGGCGACAAAGTTATTGGGGTTAATCTGGAAGCTGAGGAGGTATTGTTACTACGAACTCCAGAAAATGCTCAGGTTGAGGAGTGGGAGGTTCGTAAAGATGGCTTGATTACTGATTATCGTTCCAATCTTTCAGAATATGCTCAAATTGTAGATACTTTGCTTGAAATGAAGAATCCAGAGATTGATACGATTCTCTATGAAGAAGTCATCAACTATTCTAAGAAAACTTGGCCAGACTCAGAACCCATTCAACTTCCAGAAAATATCAAGGAACTATTGAATCAAGAGGGCAAGCTTGATCCCTCATATTATCAAATAGCCCAGTTTGAAACAGTAAAACAAGCCTATATCTATGGGATGATTTCACCTAGTTTCCAGGAACATTTCCCTCATTATTCAGATTTCGTTAGGAACTATGTCGAAGATAGGGAGGAATATGAATTTTTCGATTATCGTACAGAAGCCGTTGCACTAGCTCAGGAAATTCTGGTACCACGTTTAGGAGATATTAACCAGATTTTAGGAACGAATAGTCAGGAGTTAATCGTTCAAGAAGTCACTGGATATTCTCAGGGTGAAAGTTGGGAACTAGCTTATTTACGGGATACAAAAACGGAAGATAGAGAATCCGTTCGGTTCTATCTTGAAAGTGAGATTGGAGCTTGGTATAAGGGAAGTTTGACAGAGTTGGCTGTTATTCGCTTTGATAATATTGATTTAGAGAAAGGTTTCAACGGACACCAGGAAGCGATCTATTATATCGATGAGAACTTGTTGGTTCATGATAAGCTAAAACAAGCCCAACTTCATATTCCTGATTTAAAACACTTTGTAGAAGCAGAAGAACTTGAGAGAGAACAGACACAAGATAGAGTAGCAGAAAAAGAAGAGCCAGAATTTTCATTGTAGGGGGACAACAGATGGTGTTAAGCAAAGAGGAAGCCAAAAGATTATCTATTATTTCTGTTGCAGAGCAACTAGGCATAGAGTTAAAGCGTACAGGAAGCTATAGTTATACCTGGACAGAGCACGATTCATTTGTAATCGATGCAAGAAAAAATGAATTTCACTGGAATTCAAGGACTGAATTTGGAGATGTCATTCAGTTAGTTCAATCCATAAAAGGAGTTTCTTACAAAGAAGCGATGCATTTTTTAGAAACTGGAGAATTTAAGGCAGTAGATGTAGAAGCTCAGACGGCTTCAAAAGAGCCTTTTAGCTATTACTTGGAAAGATATGAGCGTCAGGATTTCAGTGCTTCTAGAAACTATTTGAAGGCACAGAGAGGCCTTTCAGATGATACGATTAACTTTTTTATTAGCCAGGGGAGTATGGCGGAGGCAACCCGAAAAAAAGGAGACTATTTTGAGCCTGTGATTGTCTTTAAATATAAAGACAACACGGGCTTTTTAGCTGGCGCTAGTCTCCAGGGGATAGTAGAGAATCGGGAGCACTATCCTGAACGTGGACGCCTAAAACAAATTATGAGAAATTCAGACGGACAACTAGGCTTTTCAATTGATATTGGGAATCCTAAACGTTTAGTATTTGCGGAAGCTCCAATCGATCTAATGAGCTACTATGAACTTCATAAAGATAGGCTTCAGGATGTCCGCTTAGTAGCTATGGATGGGCTTAAAGATGGTATCATTAGTCGAAGGTTTGTGGAATTATATGCTGAGATGAACGGTAAATCCTATCAAGTGGATCAGAATGTTGGAAAAGTACTAGAAACTGTCGCTAGAACAACAAATTATTTTAAAGATGGTCAGCATCAGGATATGATTACTTTGGCTGTAGATAATGATGTGGCTGGCTATAAATTTATAACTAGTCTGCAGGAAAAGGGGATTCCAGTACAGATTGCGATTCCACCTATCCTTCAGAGAAACCAGAAGAAGGAAGATTGGAATGATTTTCTGAAGGGAGGGAATAACACTCCTAAAGAGTTAGCACATGTTTATACAGTAGATGAAAAGTCCTGGCATTATCAGGGCTTTTTTGAGAAGAAACTAGCTCTTGGAAAAGCGCAAGAGCTAACTGCAGATGATGTAAAAGCCTTTGTGTCAGATAGACAATTGACAAGGGAAGAAGTCCGTCAAGAATATACAAGGATTGTCGAACAAGAGAAAGAAAGGAAACATACTATGTCGGAAGTACATGAAGCAGGGGCTGAGTATGAAGTAGAAAAGCCAGATAACAGTCGTCTTGCCCAGGCACGTCGAAAATTGGAAAGACTAAGGGGTGAACAAGACGAGGCTATTTCAAGAGCTTATTCCCACCAAGCACAAACAAATGGGGAACCCATGAATGATAAGCGAGGCGGTGCTAGCTTTATGCGTAAGCAAGAACAAATAGAAGGTCAAGTCTTCTCAAAGATGGATGAGATTAGGAAACAGGAAGAGCGAGTAGAGCGCCTGGAGCACCAACAACATTTGAAAGAAATGGGGTTGAATCGTCAGGGAAGTGGTCTGGAGATGAGTGTTCAAAATATACCTAGAATCCGTGAAGAGTTAGAAAAAGCTAAGCGTGGGGAGTCGTTCTTTACCAAAGCTACTCTCAAACGCTATCAAAAAGAGTTGACTAGACTTGAGGCCATATCTGAACAAATGGGTAAAACGAGCATTCAACCAGCAACTCAAGCCTTAATTGATGAGGGGCTAGTGAACCAGTGGCAAAAACAACCAAATACGTATTTTGTAAAAGGGTTACGAAGAGTTGCCCTGGAGTTGACTGAAGAAGGAGAGTTTCAATTATCTTCACAAATCAAGTATCATCCGAAAACAGATGAGGAAAGACTGAAGGTGGATGAATTACTTGCCAAACAAAGGCAAGAAAATGTAGGATTAACGCCCTCGGATCAGGAAAAATCAATCTCACCACAACCAGAGCCTATTGAAAAAAATCAAGGCGAAGCAGGGTGGTTAGAAAAAAATTGGGACAATCTCACGTTTTCGATAGAAAATAAAAAAACAGTCGTCATTGATCCGAATGGTATAGATAAGACGGTTGAAGAAAAACAAACTCCAGATAATCAAGAATCTATAGAGCTAGTTTGGGAATTACATGGAAAATGGAGAGATGAATTAGCAGAAAAAATTCGGGAAGATTTAGGCATTAACTATGAACTACAGGCATGGCAATTTGAAAAAGAAATGTCACGATTTATAACGACTGATTTAGACAAGTTATTCGCAAAACGTACTAGATTGGAAAGGGATGCTTATTTTGCGGATAGTACGACGTCTATCAGAAAAGAAATTGATCGTTTAGATGCACAAATACTGGAGTACATAGAAAAAGCCCCTGAACAAAGTCAGGAGCGCTTGAATGATAGGGCCAGTGGTGGAGAGGGCTATTCACAGCATGATGCTGTAGGCAGTGCCGAACCTGAAGCTGAATTATCAGCAACCTTTGAGCAAACTGTTGCCAGTCACCCGACATCACCCTATCGTTACTTACATTTTAGCACAACTTTTGAGGAAGTGCAACGAAGACAATCGAAATACCATCCAATTACATCTGATGATTTGAAAAGAATGAATCAGTACGCTGGTTCTATTCAGAAATCATCTCAATGGTATTTAGAGGAATTAGCGAATAGTAAAATCTATTATTTCTATTCCAATAATGGAGAGGTGAGTTTGCTAGATGTCAATTTTAAACGAGAAAACTTTTTACACTTAACAGGAATCAGGCCAGTTGTTCCAGGTAAAAATGCTGGAGATTTTGTAGTCGACTTTGCTGAGGGAAGGGGAAACTATAATCAAATACTAGTTAGTAATAGTCTAAAAGAAAAATTACAAGTTATTCCTATGTTAGAGGATATTCTTGATCCTAAATCGTTTGTTTTGGATAACTTAGATGAAGTAAGAATTGCACAACGACTTAACTTTTCAGAAGCTATTAAGAGTAAAGATGAGGATTTCTTGCTTCTTTTCAAAGATACAGGAGAAGAACGTGTCCCTGCATCTCTCATGAAAATCAAGAGAGATTTAAAAGTTGATGTAGAGAAAACTAAGGAAAAAGTTATACTTGCTGTCTTTCGTGAACGTGATGGTAATATTGAACAGTTATCTATCAATGAGGATTATGTCAAGGATAGAGGTAATGAGTTGCAAACCATTTTGAAAGATGGTTTGTTTGAAGAAATCAAGCCTGATACAACTAAAGAAATTGAACAAACAACGCCAGAGAACACACTGAATAAAACCTCACTTGATTCAGCCACCTTTACTCAAGTCCTAGATACTGTCTATAATTTGGGTGTGCCAAATGACATCTCAAAAACTCCAGAAAAATTTCATCAAGCCTGGAATCAGTATCTTGACTATGCGAAGCAGCATAATGATAAATTTGATCAGATTGTTGCTGCAGCTGGTGAAGATCATCTCCTAGATACAAATTCAGATTTTTATAAAGAATGGATACAAGATCATATCTATAAGGAAAACTACCATGTACGCCTTCAATTGTCTGAGGAGCGTCCAGATGGGCCTAAATTGCCCTTTAAAGAAACAGAGCTGATTTCGTATCAAGAATTTGCTAGAGAGCTATACAAGGCTAATCAGGACTTTTATCCAATTCATCAAGAAGGAATGAAACAAGTAACTGCAGGGAATACTGAAGGCTACATCTCTCCAACTAAGATTCAGTTTAGTATCTACGCTCCCGACGGTGAACTGATTCAGGATAGCATCCGTTACAATATTGGTGAGGAGATTAATCCAATCGCTCATAGAGAAAGACTTGGTACACGAGAAATGAGAGAGCATCCAGAGCTGATGAAGATAGATGGGACATTATTTAATCAGTATCATCTGGAGAGATTAGCGAGTGAACTAGATATTTCTCAGTTCAGTTACGCTTTGGAAGATATTCCTTATGCCAATCAACTTTTATCTCAAGTACCTTATGGAGTGTTAGAAAACAGCCCGATTGGTTTTTCGGATAGTAGTCATGATAGCCGTCTTGGTTTTATCTCTTTTGATGGAATGGATAGCGTTGAAGTTGAAAATTTATCTGCTTGGTTTGAGAAGTTGGGAGTTAGAGATTCACCTCAAGAACAAGTAGCTCTTGTAGAAAAATGGCAAAAAGAAGTGAATGATTTATCAGAAAAAGTTGAACAAACTATTGCCAATGTTCGAGAAGAATTTGAAAAATTACAAGTCAAAGATTCGCAAGAGACACTAGATAATCGATACGAAAAAATTTATCAGTATAACCGAAAAGATGAGAGGGATCGTGATTTGGATGATGATGGTATTTCCGATTCTGATGAGATGTTGCAAGGAACAGATCCATACAATGCTGCTTCTAACCTTCATCAAAAACAGGAAGATAGAGAAAGAAGGACAGATGCTGAAGCGGAAACTGGAGAGATTATCACCGATGCAATTGTTGCTAAAAGTTCAGAACAAACCATTTCCCAGTTAGTCGTAAATAAAGATACAAAAGCTTTAGCTGAACACTTGAAAGAGGGAATGAAGAACTATTTGGACTCAGAACAGTTTAGATCGTTCTTGGATACGATGAGTAAGTTTCACAACTACTCACTCAACAATATTCATTTGCTGAAGATGCAGAATCCTAATGTCTACCAAGTTGCTAGTTTCAATAAATGGAAAACAGATTTTGACAGAACAGTTAAAAAGGGTTCAAAAGCTCTGAAGATTTGGGTTCCGTATCAAGTGAAAACTAAAATTTCTGCTAATCAAAATGAGTTGAGTTTTTCTCCATCTGAGAATGAAATGGAAGAGAAGGAAGTCACAGTTACTCGATTCAAGTTAGGGAATGTCTTTGATGTTTCTCAAACAGAAGGAAAAGAATTACCAAAAGCAATTAATGAATTGACTGGTTCTGTCAAAGATTATGAAGATTTATATCGAGCAGCCAAAGCAGTTTCGATGGATAATCAGGTTTCTATCAATTTTGAAGAAATTAAAAGAGAGGGCGCAAATGGTTATTACGATCCAAATGAAAATCGAATAGTCATTTCAAAAGGATTAAAGGGGCAAGAACATATTCTAAAAACAATTTTTCATGAAATGGCTCACTCAGATTTACACAGAGGAACTAATGCACAATATGGGGACGACCAATATCGTAAGCAAGAATTACAAGCTGAAAGTGTAGCCTATGTCGTAGCTAATCATTTTGGTTTTGATACCAGTAGTTACAGTTTTGGATATTTAGCTATCTGGGCGAAGGATAAAAATGGATTTGAAGATATGGTAGAACAACTGCAGATTGTTCAGAAGGAAGCAAAAAGTTTGATTGATCGGATGGATGCTAAGTTAGAACTGGTGAAAAATAAAACTGTGACGAAAGATAAGTTTGCTGATAAACTCCAACAAGCAAAAGAAAAATCTGAGCAGTTAGGAAATCAAAAGGCGGAGGTTGTAAAGCAGGTGGAAGAAAAAAAGTCCCTGAGCAGCCCTCGATAATGGAGGCATTAGTCCGTAGGAAGAAAAACAAAAAAGGAGAAACGGAAGATGATTGAACATCTAAAACAAGAAACTTTTGATCTTTTAATGGAGATATTTTTTGAGGATGAGGCTACAGATTCGCCAAAAGTGAATGAAGTCAATCAGCACATTTCACGTAAAGAATGCCTCTATATTCTTCGTAGAGATATGCGAATTAAAACAAACTATGAGCTAGAAGAAGTAGAAATGTATCCCATTGCACTTAAAGAAATTGAAGGGATGAGTGATGAACGATTTGAACAACTAAAAGACGAAATTCTTAAAATGGAGATGGTTGACACAATGAACCTTCTACTGGAAGACTTAAAAGTTTAGTCAAACTTTTCCCTCGCGATAGAACAACATTCCTGCTTGCAGGGATTAGGGGATTGGGGATTTCCCCAAAGATTTAAAAAGTCAAGAATAGTCAGGGATGGCACCCTGACTATCTTTGACCTTTTTAAAAACAGCATTTGGGTACCCAAGTGCTAATCTTGCCAGAAGAAAAGGGGGCTGAGCCCCTCAAGCAAAATTGCCAGAATAGAGGTGAAAATTTTTTGAAAAATAAAGAAAAAAGAAAACGAATGATTCAGAAAAAAATTCGTTTAACGGAAGAAGAGGCACGGTTCATTTCAACAAAGGTTGCAGAATCTGGAATGACAAATTTTAATGCCTTTGCCCGAATTATGTTGATTATGGGTGAGGTCAAAATCTTAAATTTTGAAGAATTGAGAGAACTACGTAAGGAAATAAATCGGATAGGGGTCAATATAAATCAGGTCGCAAAAAAGGTAAACGAAGATGAACAGGCTAGTCTAAATGAATTGAGTCAGATTCTTGAATTGCAGAAACATTTGAAAGATACAGTCAGCCAATTTATCCAAAAACAGGAAAATCAAACAAAGGATCAAGAGCGATGGTTGTAACAAAGGTTCTTCAGATAAAGGGTGTAGCTTCTTTAGGACGATCTACAAAATATATTGAGGATGAAGCAAAGACGGTCGAGCTGATTGATACGAAAAGTTTAAATAATGCTTTACGCTATATCGAGAATCCATCTAAAACAAGTTTTTTAGAACAAGATGAACAGCTGGAATTTCCAGCAGTGGTCAAAGATGGCCGAGTAGTCAAGCAACTTGTATCTACTTATGGAATTACAGATGCTAGCACAGCGACAGAAGAATTTCTTTTGACCAAAAAGAATGCGGCTCAACGAGCAGGAACAAAAGAGCTATCGGATATTCAAAATCCGAATCGAGTGTTGGCTCATCATATCATCCAATCATTTTCTCCTGAAGATGATTTGACTCCACAAGAAATTCATGAGATTGGTCGAAAAACGATTTTAGAATTAACTGGTGGACAACATGAATTTGTCATAGCGACTCACATGGATAAGGGACACATTCATAATCACATTATTTTCAATTCAACTAACTCTGTTACCTTAAACAAATTTCGTTGGCAGAAAAATACTGCTAGAAGTCTATTTAATATTTCCAATAAGTACGCTGACCTAGCTGGAGCTAAAATTCTCAAAGAGAGATTATGGACTAATCGAAAAACCTATCATGCTTACCGAAAGAAAAATTCATTTCGTTATGAAATTAAATCACGCATAGATTTTCTTTTGAAACACTCAACCTCTTTAGAGGATTTTAAGATCAAGGCACGAGCTTTAAATCTAATAGTTGATAATTCAGGGAAGGAAATAAAATATCGTTTAACTGACCAGGATCAAACCAGAAATGTTAGGGATAGAACTTTGTCAAAAAAAGGAAATTATTCTTTAGAGAAAATTTCTGAGAGAGTGGTTGCTAACGAGGTGACCTTATCTGTCGATGAAATAAAATCCGAATATGAAAAAATGGTAGCAGAACGAGAAGATGATTTTGAAATGAGAATCACAGTTGAAGAATGGCAGGTGATGGAAGAAACAAAAAATGGAATCTATCTTGAAATGGAATTTGGGATTAGAAATAAGGGAACCATTCTTATTCCAGCTCATCAGATTGAAAAAGCAGAAGATGGCTCTTATGAAATTTTTATCAGAAAGAATGACTTCTACTATTTTGTTAATCCTGAACACGCTGATAAGAATCGGTACATGAAGGGAGAAACAGTCGCTTCCCAGTTGTCGTATGATAATGGAGAAATGATTATCCGAAAAAATCCGAAAATCTCAACTTTGGATCAGCTTGTTCGTGAATATAATTATCTATCCGCTCATGGAGTGACAGAAGGACAGCAATTTGATGAATTGCTAAATCGTTTTGAAGAGGAACTGGAAGAAGTAGATAACTTGCTTGATAAACTAGATCAACGTTTGGGTGAGCTTAATAAAATTCAGTCTGCATTTCTTGCATTGGAGTCAAGTGATCCTCAGGAAGTGAAACTAGCTGTTTCTATTCTGAAAGACTTGAGAGTAGATCCTAGCACTCGTAAAGCTGAGATTGATAAACTTGTTAAAGAGGCGACCTTTGAGCGCCAGGCTTTGTATCAACGAGTAGAAACAATTACAAAAGATTATAAGCTACATCAAGACATTGAGAAAAATGTGGAGCAGCGTAAGGAAAGAGAAACTTCATTGTAAAAAAATAATTATAAATACAAACATACACATATTGATAAATATAATTATAATGCTATAATAGAAGTATAGAAAAACAGGAGGATATCAAATGAAGATTATCACATTTGCCGCTATCAAAGGTGGTGTTGGGAAAACAACTTTAACTTTTAATTATGGGGAATGGTTGGCTAAGAAAGGTCATAAAGTTCTCTTTATAGATTTAGACCATCAGTGTAATCTGACTCAGTGCTACAATATTTACGAAAGCAAGAATACAATTGCGAATGCCTTCAAAGGAGGTGACGTGGATATTAAGCAAGTCAAGGAAAATATCAGTCTAATTCCAGGATCGGTTCAACTTGACACTGTAGAACGAGATCTGGAGAACAGCGATAAGAAAAATATGCTACTTTATCTTTGGTTAGAAGATAACTACGAAAAGAAGAAGTTGGGTCAGTTTGACTATATCTTGATTGATTGTAGACCAGACTTTGCGACCGCTACAAAAAATGCTGTTGCGGTCAGTCACGCTATTATTAGTCCCTTGACTCCTTCAGAGTTTGGTTATAACGCCAAATTCAATCTATCAACTCGGTTAGAAGCATTCAGAAAGGATGTAATCGATTATCGTACCAGAGAGTCCTACATTACTGCTGAGTTATATTTTCTAGCAAATATGATCCGACCAAACTATGGATCATCGAGAGAATTACTGGAAGCCCTGGGACTTGAAGCCAAAGAAAAGGGAACAGATAACCTTCTAGGAATTGTACCAGCAAAAGAGTTATTCAATCATTCTACGATTGATAAGGTCTCTATTGCAGATATGAAGGAGAAGCCTGATCTCTATCAAAAACATAAAAAGTTTTTTATGGAGCTAGAGGAGACTTTTTCAAGAATTTATGATACAATATAATTATATTTATAAACACAAATACGATTATAAACATAATTAGAAGGAGATTATGATGGCATTTACACCGAAAGAAAAAGAAATTTCACAGATTATTGAAGCAACTCATCAACCTGAACAGCTGCCAGATATAGATAGTTTTGAAAGTTTTGAACGTAAGAAGCAATTCCAGTTTACTTTAAAGCCAAGTAATCGGAAAAAGTTAGATCAAGTTGCAAAAGCAGCTGGTGCAAAGTCTGCATCAGATTATCTTGATAAATTAATCGAGAAACTATAGTTATAAATATATTTATAACTATAAACATATCCATAACTACAACTGCTTACGATAAGGAGAAATAATGGATTTAATTACAAGGCTCTTAGCAGAGAGAGAAGGAAAAATACACGGTGGTATTTATGATATTACACAGAAACGCTTTGCTTATAATTCTAACCGAATTGAAGGAAGTCGTCTGACAGAAGAGCAGACTAGCTTAATTTATGAGACAAAGACGATCGCAAATATTGATGCAAAAGGAATCAAAATTGATGATTTGGTAGAGATGAATAATCATTTTAAATGTTTTGATTATATCTTGGATACCGTTAATGAGCCACTGACAGAGGACTATATTAAAACACTGCATCGTATTTTAAAAAGTGGAACAAGTTCTGAGTATAATCCAATAGCTCCAGTTGGCCGTTATAAAGTTTTACAAAATGAGGTAGGAAAAATTGCTACAGCCTCTGTTGAACAGACTGAGGAAGAGATGCTTTCTTTGCTGATTGGCTATGACTTGAAAAAACAGAAAGATTTGGATTACTTAACAAGTTTTCATGCACAATTTGAAAGGATCCATCCTTTCGCAGATGGTAATGGTCGAATAGGTCGATTGCTCTTGTATAAACAGTGCTTGAAAGAAGGAATTGTTCCCTTTATTGTAGACGATATTAATAAGGCGACTTATTATTCAGCGCTTGAAGCCTTTCAGGTTCACGATAACAGACAGCCATTATTAGATTATTTTAGATCTGAGCAACTTTTTTATATGAATTATCTTAAGAATAAAGGGTTTGAAGGGGCTATCAATGATGAGAAAGAGGGGGACTTCATAAAAAAGTCAGATAAATTCTCAACAAAATTGGAACAGTTTAAGCAAAAGGCAGAAGAAAATCTTCAAAAAAGCCAACTTAAAGAGGATACGGAGTTATATTTATAAATACAAATATAGCTATAATTATAATTGTAATTGTAATTATATCTGTGAATGCAATTATTTTAACTTATTTCTTTTGTTGCTACATGAGTCATATTAGTTATGAGATGATACTACTGTTAACTACCTAAAGTCTGGTTTAATACCAGGCTTTTATCTTTTTTGACAAAAAACATTTGAACTCCTGAACTAAAATCTCTATACTTTTTATTATGATTTTAGTTGGGAGTGTTTTTATTTTGGATACAAAAATTATTGATGAAAGAGAATTTGTAGAGAAATTTAAAGAAAAAAATCTACAAGGATTTCATAAATTTGTAAGTGACTATGACAACTATATTGCTCCCACAATGAGAGCTAGAGGTTACAAATTTGTAAACTATGCTGAGAGAACCGTTACTTTTACGTTTGGCCAGGTAACTTTTTCAAGAAGGCGCTGGTATAAGAATGGAAAATGCAGGATTCCAGTAGATGAGAAGTTAGGTTTGGAGAAACGTATTGCCTATTCCAAAGAACTGCTGTATCAAATCACTAAACTAGCTACAATGTTACCGTATCGGAAAGTAGTGGAAGTTATTGAACTGATGTACCAGGTTTATATTACTAAAGACACTGTGTTAAAAGCGATTAAACTAGCAAGTCAATTGTTAAATGAAAAAGAAGATTATCGTTTCTATAGCGATGAAGTACCTGTCAAAAAAATTGAGGCTCCTGTTATTTATCTTGAAGGAGACGGTGTCTGGATAAAGGTCAGTGGACGTGAAAAAGAACAACAGAATAAAGAGTTATCACATTTTATCATCCATACAGGAACGGAGGTGTATGGAAAGAGGAAAATTTTAAAAAATAAGGTCGAAATTGTGTCACCCAATAATCGAACAGCGAGAAAAAGAGTAGTAGATTATATTTATAATCATTTTAAAATTACGTCAGATACTCTACTTGTGACAAATTCAGATATGGGTCACGGATATACCCCACATTTATTCAAGGAAATATCACACGATCTAGGGATAAAGCATCATCAACATTTTTGGGATCGATACCATCTAAACAAAGAAATAAAAAAGTTGGTCAAACCGTATTCCGTAGAGCTGCTAGATCAATTTATGAAAGCCATAGATAGCCATTGCAAGAAGAAACTGAAAACAACTATTGATACACTAGAATCATTCGTCCTACTTAATCAGAACGAAAAGAAGATTGATACTTTTAAGGTTTTTAAGAATAGAATCCTTGGAAATTTTAAATATACGCAACCTCCTGAACAGAGGAATCTAGATACAGCAAGTTTAGGAATTATGGAAAGTCAGCATCGTAAAATCAGTTATCGGATGAAAAACAGAGGGATGTATTGGTCATTAAATCATGTAGATGCTATGTCCCATCTTATTTTGTTGTCTTATAATCAAGAACTCCGAGATTTATTTTTTGGTAATTGGAGAAATGAATATAAAAAATACCACTCAGAAGGAATGAGTAGTGCAAAAGTACGTAAAAAGATCGATCAAGCTCCAAGAAGTTTAGGAACGATTGTAAATGCTTCTTGGAAGGGCCGAAAACAGAGAGACAAACAACGTTTTGCAGGGAAAAAAATCAATAAATAAGATGTCATAAACTCAGTAAACTCTTGACTTATAGTAATAAAAATTGTATGATAATCTTGTCAATAAAAAAGAGGCACGCAGCAACGTACCTCTCATAAAGATAAACAATCGGAACTTGTTTATCAGTAAGATTAATACTATCAGAAATTTTAGTAGATGTCAAGGCTGAGCAAGTAAGATTGTTTAGCCTTGTTTTTACATTTCCGTTTTTGATGTATTTTTTTACTACCTCAAAAAAATAGACACAAACTTCTGCTATAAATTTCTTTACTTTTTTGTGGAAATTTGGTAAACTGTATCTTGTGTGTAATGGACGCACAAAAATACAGTTTATCCGCTGAGGAAGATTCCTCAAGATTGACAAAGATAGGAGAATAAAATGAATCCATTAATCCAAAGCTTGACTGAAGGTCAACTT
>ERZ772910.1133-NODE-1133-length-13841-cov-21.582475_pt1 | contig 13841 bp, 8 predicted proteins | sample MGYA00511357_ERZ772910 | MGnify/ENA primary metagenome ERZ772910 (study PRJEB29015, sample SAMEA2738096) | human oral metagenome | biome: human oral; feature: human-associated habitat; material: saliva | place: China | collected 2193 ... | reverse complement strand
CGTGCGGCGGGGGAGATGCGCTCGCGGCTGGCTAATTTGGGGGTGCCTGGGGTGCAGGCGCGTACTTTTCACGCCGCCGCGCTGCGGCAGCTGACCTATTTTTGGCCTAACGCCATTGGTGGAGTGTGCCCGCCGATCCAAGAACATAAGGCCCCGCTGGTGGGCGTGGCAGCGCGGACGCTGGGCTTGCAGGTTAATAAAGACTCGGTGCGTGACTTGGCAGCTGAGGTGGAGTGGGCCAAGGTCACTATGACTTCCCCTGAGCACTATCTGGAAAAGGCCGCTGAGCTGGGCCGTGAACAGGTGGCTGGGTTAGAGCCTGAAACTGTCTCTAGACTGCTGCAAACTTATGAAGAGGTTAAAGCTGACCGGCGCACTATCGACTTTGAAGATGTGTTGCTGCTGATGGTGGGGATTTTGCGGGACCGTGAGGATATTGCCATGCGGATCCGCCAGCAGTACCGCCATTTTGTGGTTGATGAGTATCAGGACGTGTCCCCGTTGCAGCAGCGCCTGCTGGATTTGTGGCTGGGGCCGCGCCGTCGTCAATTATGCGTGGTGGGCGACGTTTCCCAGACCATTTACTCTTTCACCGGCGCCACCCCCTACTTTTTGACCCATTTCAACCAGCGCTATGAGGGCGCTAAAACTGTGCGCTTGGTGCGCGACTACCGCTCCACGCCGCAGGTGGTGAGCTTAGCTAACACGGTTTTGGCCGGCCGCAGGGGTGGGCGCCTGGGTCAGTTGCCGCCCGGGGCGGTGGAGTTGGTGGCGCAGCAGCCCGCCGGCCCACCGGTTACCTATATGGCTTATGACGACGACGTCGCCGAGGCTAACGCTGTGGCTGGCGCTATCCGCCGCCTGATTGACTCTGGCGTCAGTATCAGCCAGATCGCGATTTTGTACCGCACTAACTCTCAGTCGGAAGCTTTTGAGCAAGCTTTGGCTGACGCCCAAATTGGCTACCTGGTGCGTGGCGGAGAGAAATTCTTTGCCCGTCAAGAGGTGAAACGCGCCATGATTGTGCTGCGAGCGGCGCTGCGTGAGGCTAATGGTGACCGTTTGGATATGCCTGAGGCGGTGCGTGAAGTGCTGGGCCGTGAAGGCTGGACGCGTGAGCCGATCGCTTCACGTGGGGCGGTGCGTGAACGCTGGGAGTCACTAAACGCCCTGGTGAAGTTGGCTGATGAGATTTATAAGGCGCGCGGGGCTAGCCTGAGTGATTTTGTATCTGAGCTGGCTGAGCGCGCGGCCAGTCAAAACGCCCCCACGGTGGCCGGGGTGACGCTTTCGTCGCTGCACGCAGCTAAAGGTTTGGAGTGGGATGCGGTGTTTTTGGTGGGGGTTAGCGAGGGGCTAATGCCGATTTCGCTGTCAACCACTGAGGCGGAGATTGAGGAAGAAAAGCGTCTGCTGTATGTGGGCGTTACCCGTGCCCGCAAGCATCTGCATATTTCTTATGCCCGCTCACGTTCGGTGGGTGGTAAGGGTAGCCGTAAATATTCGCGTTTCCTGGAGGGGATTTGGCCCCAGGAGGCGAAAGCTGAGCGTAGCGTCTCTAAGCGGCAGGCTAATAAGCGCACTAGTGAACTGTTTGCTGCCGAGCAGGATGCGGAAACTGTGGCCTTGTTTGAGGCCTTGAAGCTTTGGCGTAAGCAGTTGGCTGACGAGTACAGCCGCCCCGCCTACACGGTGTTTGCGGATGAGACTTTGCGGTCAATTGCGGTGGTTAAACCCAAGACCTTAAAGCAGCTGCTGCTTATTCGTGGGGTGGGTAAGCGCCGCCTGGAAACCTATGGGGCCCAGGTTTTGGCGCTGGTGCGTGAGCACGCTAGTAACTAGCTCAGTTTTAAGCGGCGACGGCGTCAGGGGCTTCCAGCGTTTGTGCGGTGGCGGCAGTGCGAATGGGCTCTAGCAATTGCAGGCCGCCACAGCCACACTCGGGATGAGGGCTAAGCACTTGGGTAGAGCCAACCAGATCGGTCTGGCTAAACTCCAGGTAACGCCCCAGCCAATGCCCGCTACCACTAAAGAAACTAGCCGCCACCTGCACCACAATATTTATGCAGTGCGTGGTCACGCTTTGAGTGCTAGCCGCAACTGGTTGGCACAATAGCTGGGTGGCTAGCGTAGGCCAAGCCGGATCAGCCTCGCTACGGTAAAGATCCAAACAGGTTGAGCATTGGCTTAAGCCAGGCACGGTAAGCGGGCCGATCAACCAGCCGCCGTCGCGCGCTAAAACCGGCAAAAAATTGAAGTTTTGCTGCAAAAAATAGCTGTTCAGACGCGGAGGTAACACCTGGGAGCCTAGCGGCACTAGCAACTGGCAGCGCCGATCAGGTGGGCTGGGGCTAAAACCGTGCTGCATTAAGGCCTGCTCAAGCTGGCTGGCTAAGGCGCCCTGGCTGTGGGCGTAGTCAAAAATGTGGAAGGTAGGCTCAGCGGCTGAACTGCAGGCAGGCGGAGCTGACTGAGCTGCGCGCAGCGCCCAACGCAGCTCATGGCTTAGCTTCCAGCAGCGCCCCAGCGGCAGCTGTAAAGAGCGCCCCAACTGCTTAACTTCAGCCTCCAAATCCGGCGGTTCATCCTGCTCTAAGGCAATGCCTCGGCTCTGGTAGAGCTGCAAAAGTGCCTGCAAAAGCTTGTGTTCCTTATAGCAGCTAACCTCTATGCGCTGGCCCTGGGGCAGCTGGCTGTAGCCGTCACCGCGCCACAGCAGCCGCGTGTAAGTATTGCTAGACATCCTAGCCCTCCTATCTACTTAAACCTAAGTTTGATAGTCAGCTATAATGTTTGACAATATTTAATGCTATCCTGTGGATAACTTGTTTCTGTACTGGCTTACTTCTGCTTCTGCAGAACTGCCTTGCAAGTGGTGGCCGGAGCTTGACCGGCGGCCACGCGCTGCATAGCCGCGCGCGCCTCGCTCAAGGTAGAAACCGGGATCACCGTCATCCCCTTAGGCTCATTGCCTACCACATCGGCGCAGTTACCAGCCGGAGCCAAGAACACCTTGTAGCCTTCATCCCTGGCGCCCAGCATCTTTTGCTTAATGCCACCAATGGCACCCACATTGCCACTTAAATCAATAGTGCCCGTGCCGGCCACGGGAGTAGTGCCCGCATAGTTCTTGCCCTCCAGGCGCTGAGCAATATCCAAAGCGAAAATCATGCCAGCGCTAGGGCCACCAATACGTTCAACCGCATAAGTAACCTCATGGCCGGCAGGCGGGTTGACATTCAAAGTAATGCCCAGCATGGCACCCTTACGGCTAGAATCCTCAGGCTTAGCGCCAACCACGCTTACTTCCTGGGTGGCTGAGCCTCGCTCAACAGTGAGCTTAATGGGCTTGCCTGGAGTTAGCTTCTCAAGCACTTCACGCAGCTGCTTATAGCTAGTGATCTGCACACTCTTCGAATCGGCGTCCACAATAGAAACTAGCTTGTCGCCCTTCTTGAAAGCCTGCTTAGCGCCGTCGGTCACTGCCTGCTCAACAGTCAAAGTAAATTTAGCGTCCGGTTTGGTCAGCTGCCAGGCGGCCACCACTGCGCTATCTTGCGAACCGGTCATCTGAGCCGCATTCATCTGGGATACAGTTTTTTCGCTAATGTTCTTAGGGCACACGTTATCGCGGTTGACGACGGCGTCAGAGCTGGTCAGTTTCGACTTAATTAGCTGCCAGTAGCTAATTCCCTTATCGTCGCAGCCCTTCACGCTCACGGTAGTCATAGCTAGGGGAGTGGTTGGGATATTGGTGTTTTTGACCGAAATTACATCTTTACCCTCAAGCTTGCCGTTAACATTCACGGCGGGCCCAGGAGACTCAACAACGTAGTCAGTGGTCGGCAAAAAGCCAAGCAACCCAACTAAAATCAGCACGCTCAGCACCGAGCAAAGCGCAATCAGGCGACGCTTGCGCTCGCGGCGCAGCTGGTTGTCAATACCTGCCTGTACCTCTTTTTCAAGCTCTGCCTGCACCTTGGGATCTACGGCAGTTTGCGAGCTAGAAGTGGGTGGGGTGGGGAAGGTTGGGTTGGAATCGTGACTCACTTACTTAGTGTCTCATTGCAACTATGTGCTTGTGAGTTATCGCCACCACATAGACAGATTCGCTTACAGCCACAATTATCAACAAAGTTGAGTCTAGCTAACGCAACTTTGTTTTTGGGGCGCTATTGTAGAGCATGTAACGAACTACGTACGAAAGGCCCACCATGGACGACAAAGAGTTTGAACAGCTCGTGGCCATGTTTACCCCCATGCTGGGGGAGGCGGGCGCGCGTGAACTAGCCCAGTCGATGAAAGACAGTGGCGTCACCGGCATCGACTTCTCCCAGCTTGGCCAGCAGTTTTCACCTGAACAGATGGCTGCAGCCCAAGCCCAAATGGCTGGTTTTATGCAGATGATGTTCTCGGGCACCTCCGACGGCGAGGTTAACTGGGAATCTGGCAAAAATGTAGCCAAGCGCCAGCTAGAAAGCGAAGCAGTCATTACCGCCGCCCAGGCTGAACAGGTACGCCAAGCCCTAACCGTAGCTGACCTGTGGCTAGATAGCGTCACCGACTTTGCTCCTGCGGCAGGTAAACGCGAAGCCTGGAGCCGTGACAAGTGGATTGAGGCCACCTGGCCGGGCTGGCAACGAGTATGCGAGCCGGTAGCCAAGGCCATCACCAATGCGCTAAGCGCCGCCATGCGCGCCCAGATCGCTGACCTGCCTGAAGAAATGTCGGGCATGAGCGAGCAGATTGATGCCATTAGCTCCCTGGTAGGCAACATGTCTAAAGCCGCCTGCGCCATGCAGGTGGGTTACGCCGTGGGCCAGGTAGCTAAGGGTGCTATCTCCGCTGCCGACATGGGCTTGCCGCTGCTAGCTAGTGCCGACGCCGCCATCTTGCCTGCCGGCGTGGCTGAGTTCGCCAAGGATTTGGACGTGCCTGAAGATGAGGTGCGCATGTACCTAGCGGTGCGTGAAGCCGCCACTGAGCGCCTCTACGCGCGCGTGCCCTGGCTGCGTGGAGCCGTGCTGGGGGCGGTAGAAACCTACAGCCGCGAAATCTCCGTTGACAGCGCAGGTATTGAGGAGGCCGTCAGTGGTATCGACCCCACCGACCCCCAGGCTGTGCAGGGCGCACTAAACGCCTCAGACATGTTCACCACCGCCTCCCCAGCGCAGGTGGCGGCCCTAGAAAAGCTGCAAACTTTGCTGGCAGTCATTGAGGGGTGGGTAGAGACCGTCACCTTCCAGGCCTGTGTAGCCCAGCTGCCGCACGCGGTGGCCTTGCAGGAAATGATGCGCCGTCGTCGCATTAGTGGCGGCTCCCAGAAGGTACTGCACGAGCTGATGGGGCTGGAAATCAGCCCGCGCCGTGCCCGCGAAGCCTCCCAGCTGTGGCAGCGTATTGGTGCCGAGGTGGGGGTAAGCGAGCGTGACGCGCTGTGGGCCCACCCGGATCTGACCCCGCGCGCTGACGAGCTAGACAAGCCCGAGCAGTTCCTGGCTATGCGCGCAGCTCAGGCCCAGATGGAAGCGGATATCGACGCCGATCTGGCCAGTTTGCTTGACGGCACCTTGGGTTATCAGGGCGACGCCGCCAACTCCGATAAGGACGACGAGTCCGGCTCCCAGGGCGGCTCTAACAACTGAGCCTGGCAGCCCACGCGCCCGTCCAGCAGGGCCGGCCAGTCCAGCGGGGCCGGCCAGTCCAGCGGGGCCGGCCAGTCCAGCGGGCGGCAAAACTAAACCAAGGTAGCTTTCAGGGCGGCAACCAGTCCCGGTACTAGGTCGCTGCCCTGAACTACCTGGGTGGGCTCATCGTGCGAACGCATACGCAAAGCACACCAAGATTCGCCCCCGCGCAGCACGCCCACCACCATGCGCACATCCTCACGCTCAGGGTGGTTGGCTAGGAAAGCCAGGCGTTCGTCGTCGTCGCTAATAGCGCCAGCAGCCTGCTCAGCCTGCGGGGGCAAAACCGAGCGCTCAACACTTAGCGCCGCCCCATCCACCTCAGCCGGCCAAGCCAACTGGCCCAGCAGATCCTCCAAATCAACGGCCTCAGGCAAGCCATCTTGCTCAATGCTCATCAATAACTGGGGGTCTTGCTGGGCATCTTGCACCACCTGGGCGGGCAGCAGCTGAGCTAGGGAAGGGTCATTAGCCAATGCGTCGGCGGTACGCACCAGCGCAAATACGCTGGTAGGCCCATCCCAGCCGCGCGTGCTGACATGCTCTTCGAGCTCCACAACTGCGCGGGCAAGGGCAAAATGAGCTGCTGAAGGACTTTCGTTGCTAGTCATAGGTAAATTCTTACATCCTTTAAGCCCCACGCACGCCTAAAGCGAGGCCGCTAACAACTTAAGCGGCTCATATGTAACCATTAGTCTTAGTGAACCCAAACACGAAGGAGACACAAGGTGAGTGAATCTGGCCGGGAGGGTCAAAGCCGGCCCAAAAAGGGCAAGCCATCCTCAACCCCTACACGCAAACGCACGGGTGCTTTGCCCATAACTATCTCAATCCTGTTTATCGCAGCCATTGCGGTTACCGGGTTTTCCCAAGTGTGGACCGACATTTTGTGGTTCAACCAGCTTGGTTTTGCGCGCGTGCTGTGGACCCAGTGGATCGCCTCTGCGCTGATGGCCCTGACCACGGGGCTACTAACAGCCCTGGCAGTGTGGCTGTCTATGCGTTTTGCCTATCGCACCCGGCCGCTACGCGTGCCCGACCCCGACGACCGTGGCATGGAGGTCTACCAGAAGGCCATTGAACCCATGCGCCGCACACTAACCTGGCTGGTGCCCCTGGGTGTGGGCCTGTTTGTGGGCTTTACCCAAGCCATGCCGCATTGGCGCGAAATCTTGTTGGCTTTTAACTCCTCAGCTTTTGGGGTTAAAGACCCGCAGTGGGGCCTGGATGTATCCTTCTATATCTTTATTTTGCCGCTGCTGCGTACACTGATTAGATTACTGGTTTCAATTACGATTACTGCCGCTATTTTCAGCCTGGGCACACACTACCTTTACGGCGGAATTACTTTAGCCCCACGTTTTAAGATCACCCGTGCAGCGCGCGTGCAGCTAACTATTTTTGCGGCTATTTACTGCCTAACCCAGGCCGTTAATTTCTGGCTGCAACGCTACAGTTTGCTTTTTGATGCAAGTGGCCGTTTCGACGGCGCCACCTACACTGATGTGCACGCCAATATTCCAGCTAAAACCATTTTGGCAGCTATCAGCGTGGTAATTGCGGCGCTGTTTATTGCCTCAATTTGGATGAAATCCTGGAAGCTGCCGATCACTGGCGTGGTGGTTATGGTGGTTTCTTCACTGGTGATCGGTTCGGTGTATCCGGCGGTAGTGCAAAAGTTTGTGGTTGACCCCAACGCTCAGCGTAGCGAAGCGCCATATATTCAACGCAATATTGACGCCACCTTGGCTGCGTATGGCCTAGATAAGACCGAAATTACTGCCTATAACGCCAAGACTGACGCCAGCGCCGGCCAGCTTAAGGCCGACGCTGAATCTACCGCTTCGATCCGTTTGCTTGACCCCAGCCTGGTTACCCCAACTTTCCGCCAGTTGCAGCAAAACCGGCAGTACTACAACTTCTCTTCGCAGCTAAACGTTGACCGCTACCAGGCCTCGGGCACCAGCCGCGACACGGTTATTGCGGTGCGTGAACTGAACCTGGCCGGTCTTAGCGGGGACCAGCACACCTGGGTTAATGACCACACCGTCTACACCCACGGCTACGGCGTCGTCACTGCCTACGGCAATACCGTAGCCAGCGGCGGGTACCCCTCCTTCTGGGAGGGCGGCATTCCCTCCACCGGTGACCTGGGGGTTTACGAGCCGCGCATTTACTTTGGCCAGCAGTCTCCCGACTACTCCATTGTGGGCGGCACCGGCAATGCCAAGCGTGAACTGGACTATCCTGACGACTCCACTAAAGCCGGCCAGGTAAACACCACCTTCACCGGTAATGGTGGCCCAAATGTGGGTAACCCCTTCAACAAGTTCATGTACGCCGTCAAATTCCGGGAAATGAACATCTTGTTCTCTAAGGAAGTTGGTGCCAAGTCCCAGATTCTTTACGTGCGTGACCCGGCCACGCGCGTGCAGAAGGTGGCCCCCTGGCTCACCCTGGACGCTCACCCCTACCCGGCGGTAGTTGACACCGACGGCGACCCCAAGACTCCCAAGCGCGTAGTGTGGATTTTGGATGGTTACACCACCTCCAACAACTACCCCTACGCTGCCCACGAGTCCCTCAAGGACGCCACCGCTGACGCCCGCTCTGGCTCCTCCTCGCTGGTGGGGGCCGACACCGACAAGGCCAACTATGTACGTAACTCGGTTAAGGCCGTGGTAGACGCCTACGACGGCTCAGTGACCCTGTACGAATGGGATCAAAAAGACCCCATTGTTAAGGCTTGGAGCAAAGTGTTCCCGGGTTCGGTTACGTCCATGAGCAAGATGAGCGCGGACCTGATGGCCCACATGCGCTACCCCGAAGACCTGTTCAAGCTGCAGCGCACGGTTATGGCCCGCTACCACGTGCGTAGCGCCGATGAGTTCTACTCTGGTGGTGACTTCTGGAAGGTTCCTGACGACCCCACTCGCCGTGACACCGGGGCGCAGGCACCCTACTACCTAACCTTGAAGATGCCCGGACAGGAAAAGGCATCCTTCTCCCTCTCCAGCGTCTACATCATTGGCGGTACCACTGACCGTAACGTGCTGACCGGCTTTATTGCGGTGGATTCAGAAACCTCCAGCGGTAAAGCCGGGGTGCGTAACCCCAACTACGGCAAGATCAGGTTGTTGGAACTGCCGCGTTCATCGAATGTGTCGGGCCCTGGCCAGGTGCAAAACAAGTTCTCCTCTGACGCTAACGTGTCGCAAACCTTGAACTTGCTGGCCCAGCAGTCCTCACAGGTGTTGCGCGGTAACTTGCTGACGCTGCCGGTGGGTGGCGGCCTGCTGTACGTGCAGCCGGTTTATGTGCAGTCCTCCTCGGGCACGCAATATCCGCTGCTGCGTAAAGTGCTGGTGCTCTTTGGTGAAAAGGTCGGCTTCGCTGACACCCTTAACGGCGCCCTGGACCAGGTGTTCGGGGGAGACTCCGGCGCTAAGACCGGTGAACAGATCGTAAACGGTGATAACGGCGCCGCCAATAACACCAATAAGCAGCCCGCTGCCTCGCCTGGGGCCTCTGCGGCTCCGAGCGCCTCTGCCAGCCCGACGACGTCTAGCCCGACGGCGTCGACGGCCACCACCCCGGCTACCGGCACCAACCCAGCTGGCGGCAATAACCCGGCGCTGAGCCAGGCCCTGTCGGACGCTAAGAAGGCCATGCAGGACTCCAATGACGCCATGAAGCGTGGCGACTGGAGCGCTTACGGCGATGCCCAAAAGCGCCTGCAAGATGCCATTGACCGCGCCACTAAGGCCCAAGGCAACTAGCCGGCGGCGCTGGCCTTAATCCAGCCCCGCCGCCTTAAGCCAGCGGCCTCGCAGCCTAAGCTGCGCGTGCCACGCCCTAGGCCACGCGCCTAAACCGGCGGCGCGCCGAACGTGCCCTAGCAACTACCCAGCCCCACCGGGCCACGCTAGCTGCTAGGGCACAGTTGTATCGAAAACTAACCCCCATGCCGGTGCCTGCGTACACTTACATACGTGAGTAAAGAGAGCCTGATTCACGATCCGCTGGTTTGGATCGACTGTGAAATGACTGGGCTGAGCCTAGTTGACGACGCCCTAATTGAGGTGGCCGTAATCGTCACCGACTACCAATTACAGCCCCTAGACAAGGGCATTGACCTGCTGATTAAGCCCAGCTCGCAAGCTCTAGAGCAGATGAATGATTTTGTGCGCAATATGCACACCCACTCGGGCCTACTGGAGCAGCTAGCCGGGCCTGATGCTATGGATATGCAGGCAGCCACCGCTGAGGTTTTGGCCTACATCAAGCGTCTAGTACCCCAAGAGCGCGGCGCCCTGCTAGCCGGAAACAGCGTTGGTAACGACAAAAATTTCCTGGCCCGCGACATGCCTGAGGTTATTGAGCACCTGCACTACCGCATCATTGACGTGTCTACCATCAAGGAGCTGGCCAAGCACTGGTACCCCCAGGCCTACGCTCACGCTCCCGAAAAGACCGGCAACCACCGTGCCCTAGGTGACATTGCCGATTCCATCGACGAGCTGCGCTACTACCGCCAGGCCCTATTTGAGGGTGAGGGGGAGCGCTTTGAGGGTGAAGGGGAGCGCGACTACGGCGCCATTGCAGCCCAAATCAGTGCTGACTCCACCCTGGCGCGCATTGCTGAACGCTTCTAAGCCGTTTTTGGAGTGCCTGTGCAGCGCGCCCGGGACGCTTTGGAACTTTTCGGAATTTCCGAACAGTTCCTCTGGGCTTGTGCAGCGCGCCCGGGGCGCTTTGGAAGCGTCCCTGGAGTGCGCCCCGGCTCGCTTCTGGGCCACTCCTGGACCAAAGCGTGACCTAATGCACAGCCGCGTAAGTGGCGTACAGGTGGGTAAAGCAGCTAAAGTTCATTGCTGTTGCAGGTAATGCACATGGTGGCTGTAGCTCAGTTGGCAGAGCGCTTGGTTGTGGTCCAGGAGGTCGCGGGTTCGAGCCCCGTCAGCCACCCGCTTAAGACCCCGGTTAATTCCGGGGTTTTATTTTATCTGTAGGGGTGAATTGCGCATGTCTTTTAACTGGTTAGTGATTAGCTGCAGTAATTATTTACCGGTTTGTGCTCGCGTTTACCTTGCGCAGCTTTTGCTTTAAACTTAAAGCAAAGCCTCCGTAGCTCAATGGATAGAGCATCGGCCTTCTAATCCGCAGGTTGCCGGTTCGAGTCCGGCCGGGGGCACCATTTTTTATCTTTTGAATATCCGTAATTTCTGCGTATGTGCGTGCAAACATAAAGTAAAGTTGTGGTTATGGTTACGTCTAGCTCCAGCGACGCTACTGTAGTGTCCTCCCTCAGCCGCGGTCAGCTTATAGATGTACTGCAAGATGTACTTAAAAATTTAGATCAGCTTTCCTTCCCGTTTGTCTCCGCACTGGCGCCCTCTGCGGTAGCCCTGCGTGACAGCCTGAAGGTGCAGGTGGGTGACAATTTGCTGCCTCAGCTTGAGGACGGCGACACGCCCGCCATTGTGGTGGTGGGTGGTTCCACCGGCGCCGGTAAATCCACGCTGGTCAACTCAATTTTGGGTGCGGAAGTATCGGCTGCGGGTATTTTGCGCCCCACCACCAAAACCCCGGTGCTGGTGTGCAACCCGGAAGATCAAGAGGTGCTGCTTAAGCACCCCCTGTCGCAGATTTCGCGCATGGTTACTTCCGACGTCGTCCCGGCCGGCTTGGCCCTGGTGGACGCCAGTGACCTGGACTCGGTACATGAATCCAACCGAGCCCTGGCGGCGCGCTTACTGGAGGCGGCAGACCTGTGGCTGTTTGTAACCACGGCGGCGCGCTATGGCGACGCCACCCCCTGGTACACCCTGGAGCTGGCCAACACCCGCAACACTAAGATCGCGGTGGTGCTTAACCGCATCAGCGGCCCGGTGCTTAACGAGATCCGCACAGACCTGATGGAGCGCCTGGCCCAGATGGGGCTAGACCAGGCCCCCTTCTTCGTGGTTGGCGACGTCGGCCCCCACGAGGGCCTACTGCCTGTGGAGCAGGTGGCTGAGCTGCGTAATTGGTTGCAGCTGCTGGCTGGCAAGCACCGCGCTGAAGGGCTGCTGCGCCGCACCGGGCGAGCCGTATGGGCCTCGCTACGTGAGCAGCTAAGCCGCCTGGCCGACGCTGTCGACGAACAATCCCAAGCCGCCCACAACCTGGACACTAACTGCGCTCAGCTGCTGGGCTCGGTAATCCACGAATTTAACGATGATGTCGAGCGTGGCACCGCCGCTCAGGGGGCTGTATCCACCTCCTGGTTGGCCCTAGCTAGCTCCGGCGCGCCGCTAAGCACCCTAGCCCAAGGGCAAACCCTTAAAAACGGTTTCTTTGGGCTCAAACGTAAACGTCGCCAGCAGGCCCTAGACACGCTCTCACAAGAGTGCCGCCTGGCCCTAAACGACCGCCTAGAAGCCACCATTCTTGAGGGCATTGCTAAGGTTAAATTTGCTTGGGGGCAAGCCACGCTGGAAGGTGCCGGGGTAGAGCCGCGTACCAGCTCCGCCGCAGAAGTTATTTCCAAGTGGTACGAGGGCATCGCTGAACCCACCCAGGTGCCGCGTGGGCTCACCGCACCTGCCTTGAAAGACTTCCTGGTGGTGGCCGTTACCGGCGTGGTGCGAGCCCGGGAAGCTGCCGCGCGACTTGAGGTACAAGACGCATTAGAATTGGCTAGCGCACAGCTGCGGACTCAGGTAGAACAGACACTGACCGCGCTTTCACCTGATGGAAGCGCTGTAGCTGTGGCTCCTACCGCACAGTTGGCGGCGTCTTTACGCCTGCGTGCCAGTGAGCTGAAACCCTTCGGATTGTTTGGAGCGAATTGATGATCGACGCTGCCAGCCTTGATAGGCGGCTTGAGGAAATGCGCTGCGCCCTAGACGCGGCCCCCAACGAGGTAAGCGCCTCCTTGGTAATTCCTGCCCGTCAAGGAATGGATAATGTGGCTAAACGTCTAGCTTTAGGCGTAGACCACACCGTGGCAGCGTTTTTTGGGGGTACCGGTTCAGGTAAATCCTCCCTGTTCAACGCCCTAACCAAACTCGATTTTGCTGATGTGGGGGCCCGCCGCCCCACCACCTCACGTGCCGCCGCCTGCACTTGGGGTGACGACGCCACCGCTCTGCTGGACTTTTTAGGGGTAGACCCGCACCGCCGCATTAGGCGCGAGTCCATTCTCGACGGCGACGACGAAAACTACCTTGACGGCCTGGTGCTGCTGGATGTGCCCGACTATGACTCGGTAACCACCGCCCACGCCCTGCAGGTAGACCGCCTAGTGCCCCTAGCTGACCTGCTGGTTTGGGTTGTGGACCCGCAAAAATATGCCGACGCCGCCCTACACGAGGGCTACCTGCGCGGCCTGGGCGCCCGCCAGGAAGACATGGTGGTGCTTATCAACCAGATCGACACCCTGCCTGCAGGCGGCACCCAAACCCTGATTGACGATGTGCGCGCGCTGCTGCTGGCAGATGGCTTGGATAAGGTGCGCGTGATTGCCGTATCCGCTAAGCGCGGCGACAACCTAGACCAGGTGCGTGAGCTATTCCGCCAGGTTTCTGGGCGTGAATCTAACGCTGCCCGCACTGCATCAGCTGAGTTGGACTCTATTGCCACGCGATTGTCGGTGAGTGTGGCCGAGCGTGACGCCACTTTGGATGAGTCGGCCACCGCCGACTTCCAGGAGCAAATGTCGCGTAGCGCTGGCGTTGGCGTAGTGGCTGACTCTATTGCTTCTGGCCTGCGTAAAATCTTCCCGCCTTCTTTGGCGCGCCCCGAAGCCCCCTCACGAGTGAGCGTGGCCGCCCAGGCCTCCACCTGGCTGCACCGCAACACCGACTACCTACCCCAGGCTTGGGTTAACTCGGTGCAAGACGCAGTCTCTGACCCTGAAGGCCTGGTCACCGGGGTGACTGACCTGGTGGCGCTAGTGCCTTTGCCGCGCCCACGCAAAGTACTGCTAGAGCTGGGCTGGTGGCTAGGTTGGATCGCGGTACTGGCCGGATTTGGCTGGATGTTCTTTAAGAATGGGGGAGTGCCCAGCTACGCGCTGGTGGCCGTGGGCTTGCTTTCAGCTGTAGCCAGCTACTGGCTGCGTCTGCGCCGCGCCAACCGGGAAGCTACTGCTTATCGCGAAGCCGCCAG
>ERZ772910.1127-NODE-1127-length-13885-cov-5.166811_pt1 | contig 13885 bp, 9 predicted proteins | sample MGYA00511357_ERZ772910 | MGnify/ENA primary metagenome ERZ772910 (study PRJEB29015, sample SAMEA2738096) | human oral metagenome | biome: human oral; feature: human-associated habitat; material: saliva | place: China | collected 2193 ... | reverse complement strand
GCAATGTCTTCGACGCCCATGATGCGGCGGGCGTCCTTATACCAGGGGGCCAGCAGGTAGGTGCGCAGCGCCGAGTTGGGCGCGTAGGCGAGGCCGGTCAGGCCCGCGAGGATCAGGTAGGAGACGATCGGCCACGCGGGCATGGGGGCCGCTTCCTCCTGCGCCGAGGCCGGGGTGGCCTCTCCCTTGTCTGTGTCCGGCGCGAGTCCGGCCTGCGCGGCGGCGCGCGCAAGCGGGTCAGGCCGACGCAGGAGGGTGGTCAGGCGCGCGGTTGCGGCGACGCCTGCGATGAGGAGGACCAGCTGCACGAGGGACCATTGGGTGATGCTGGGCGTATCCGCAAAGGGAGGGTAGGGCAAGAACGCGTGGGAGAACGCTTCCCCCCAACCGGATCCGCTGCGCGGATACCTGCCCATCGCCGAAATCTTGGGGGAGGCCAGTGCGAGGATGGGCACGGTGATGACCGTTCCGCCGAGGAATACCCACGCGATAGCGACAAGCTGGCCTCTGCCTTCGCGGCCTAGGGCCGAGCGTGCGAAGGAGGCAATGGATGCCAACAGGGGCGCGGCGAGGAAGGCAAGAAAGGAGAAGGCCGCGCTCGGGTGAGCTCCGACGAGGCCGAGGCAGCCGACGACCATGAAGATGCCCTGCGGAACGCGTCGAGCGAGCGCCCGAACGCCGTGCCCGTCACGCAGATCGGTGGCGAAGCGTCTTCCAGCGACGATGGCAGCTGCCGCGAGGCCGGGGACCAGCACGGTGCCCGTGGAGTTGGGCCACTGGTTGTACATGGTGAGCGCATCGGCCGGCATGTTCAAGAGCGTGCCGCCGATGATCGGGGCTGCGATGAGCGCTGAACGTGAGGCGGTCAGGACGGAGACGAGGGCGGCCAAGCCCGTCACCCACACGCCCATGAGTGCCAGGGACGACACGTTGGATGTCTGGACGACCGAGTCATAGCGAGCGAAGAGCGCGACGAAGGCGTGCCAGCCAGTGGGATAGTAGACTCGGCCCCCGCCGTAGAGTTCGTGAAGGCCACCGAAGGGGCTGGCATCCTTGCCGTACAGGATCGCGTGGACTCCGTTTTGGTGGAAGGTCGGATCCCACTGCTGGACTGGGTTGGCGGCGTCCGCGCCCGTCACGAGTGGCCACGCGGCCAAGAGGAATCCCCCGAGAACCGCACTCCACGTGACGGCGCGAACCGCGGCCTGTGCACCACCGATGGGGACCCGCACGCCGATAGCCTGGCGGAGTGGAACGCCGTTGAGGGCGAATCCTCCGTTGGTCCGACGAAAGAAGCTGAGACTCCACGCGATCGCCCCGCCGAGGGTGCTCAGTCCCAGGACGGGCATAACGGTGGAAGGTTCCCACTCGATGTTGAGTGCCGGGTAGAGGACTGACAGCATCGTGATGAGGCCGAACGTGAAGGCTGGTGCTGCCCCGATGGCGACCAGCGAGGAGCGCACGCCGGCCCGCAGCCACATGAACCCCGGTAGCACCAGGGCGACCGTCATGGCCAGCAGGGTCGGGACCAGCATCCACCAGGCCAGCACGAGTTACTCCTTTTCAGCGCCGCCGCGACGCTTACCAATAACCTCGATGATAACGGGCACGACGGAAATGAGGATGATGACAGCCAGGATGAGCGTCAGGTTGTCATGCACGAAGGGCACGTTGCCCAGGATCGCACCCACCAGGATGAAACCCGCGCCCCACATGAGAGAACCGAGCGTGTTGAACAGCAGGAACTTCGGATAGGGGTAGCGGGCCATGCCGGCGGCAAGCGGAATGAAGGTGCGCACGAAGGGAATAAAACGGCCGATGACGAGGGAGCGGCCGCCGTAGTTCGTGAAGTAGTGCTCAGCCTTGTCCAGGTGCTCAGTCTTGAGGATGCGGGCGTCCGGCTTGAAGAAGCGGCGCCCCCACTTGGCACCCAGGAAGTAGCCGATCTGAGCACCCACGAAGGCGGCAATCACGACCAGGAGGATCAGGGTCGGCAGGTGAATACCGAGCTTGCCGTGCAGCAGGCCGGCGGTGAAGAGCAGCGACTCGCCCGGAAGGACCGGGAACAGGACACCCGACTCGATAAGAACAATGAGCATCGTGCCCCACAGGACCCACGGACCCATCGCGTCAAGAAGGGTCTCAGGATTCTTAAACCACTCGATAACTGTGTGAAGCATCGACGGATCCGATGCTGACGCGAGTGTCAACCAGGTCACGATAAGGCCCTTTTCTGCCGGGAATGTGTCCCCCTAACCCTACCTTTCTTGACCGCGAATATAGGATGGTCAACATGAGGAAGCGCAAGGAGTCACACGACGGCCCCCCGGCCGCCGGTACGAACATCCTGTTCGTCCCCTCGTCCGCCGAGGATCCGACCTCACTAGGGGTCGATGATCTGATGGGCATGATTAACGAGGCCGGGGCATCGTCAGCCCCTGCCCAGCCGCAGGAGATTCCCCCGTCTGAAGCCAAAACCGAGATCATCGACGCCGTCGTCGCACCCTCCGTTTCCACGCGCGGATCCGCCACTCCCCCCAGCTTCGCTCCCACCGCCGTGATTGTGCCAGAGTCGGCCATGGCCTCCCCCGTCGTCGTCAAGAACACGCTGGAGACGCCCGCACCCCCTCCCGAGGCCTCGTTGATCGTGAACGCGCCCGCACCTCCCCCGGCACCCGAACCCGAGGACAACGCTCCCCCGGCCCCCGACGCCACAGACGCCATGGTTCCTGAGCCCCCGCTTCCCCCCGACACGCCCGAGGCCAGCTCCGCCCCGGCCGACAACGACGCGCAGGCTTCCTCCGACGCACCCGACCCCGCCGACTCACCCGCTCCGGACGACAGCGCTGACGCCGAGGCCCCCGCCTTCACCTCCACCGACGACGCGGAACCCGAGACCGCCCCCGCACCCGAGCCGACCGACTCCACCGACGCGGCCGAGACGACCGGCGCGCAGGCAACCACGGCCTCGGACGTGGTGGCACGAGCCAAGAGCGGCGAGGTCGCCCTGCCCGTCCCCGCGCGCAGGCTGCGCCTGCCCCGCCCCGCCTACATTGCCGACCGCATCTTCACGATGCGGCGTCGGCGTGAGGACGTCGTCGACGTCGTCATCTCGATCCTTGCGATCCTCGTCATCTGGACCATCGGCATCGTCGCCAGCGCCACCACGCGCGGCGTCACCATGGACGTCCTGCAATTCCAACTCATCCGTCAGATTCTGATCCTGCCCGTCAACCTGGTCGAGGGCCTCATCATCCTGATCGCACCGATCCTGGTGATCATCTCCCTCGCGCTGCGCAGACGCCTGAACACCATCATCCAGGTCATCGTCACGAGCATCGTCGCAGCCCTCGGCGGTTGGGTCATCGCTACCATCACCGGACTGCTGCCCGCCTACCTCACGATCCCCCTGAGCGTCGACCGGCTCATCGCCACGCAGGGCTACAAGAGTGGCTTCGTGATCGCCATCAACCTGGTGATCGTCACACTGTGCGCCATGTTCACCTCCGCCGGCGAAGCCCAGTCCATGCGAGCCATTCGCTGGGGCTGGACGGGCGTGTGGATCATTCTCATCCTGGGCGTCCTGCGCTCCTCCATGACCCTGCCCGTCGCCTTCATCTCCGTGTTCCTCGGCCGCGCGTTCGGGTCCGGGTCACGCTGGATCATGGGCTACGACGACCAGAGAGCCAAGGGAACCGCCCTCGTCGAGGCACTCCTCGGCATCGGCATCACGCCCTCGAGGATCGTGCGCACCGACCTGGACACCAGCACCGAACCGCTGTCGACGTGGGCCGTCGCCGAGAACGCGCGCGGACGCCTCGCCCAGGTGCCCGCCGACCTGGGCGACATGGGCATCACCGTCACGCGCCGCCCCGACCCCGACCACAACCGCCACTACCAGGTGTGGAGTGACACCGGGTTGGCCTACGAGCTCATCGTCATGGACCCCGGCCAGGAGCTGACCGGCACCCTCCTCGAAATGTGGAACAACCTGCGCCTGCGCGGCATCAGCCGATGGGTGTCACCCTCGCTCAAGGCGCAAGCCGAGCGCTCCGCCTTCACGACGCTGCAGGCGCTGCGCGCCGGCGTGTTCACCCAGGAGCCGATCGGCATCGCCACCTCCGCGGACTCGATCATCTTGGTCATGTCCGCTCTGCCCCCGACGACTCCGCTGACGGAGCTCGGCGAGGACGCAACGGACGAGGTCCTGGACCACGCATGGGAGCAGCTGCACTTTGCGCATGCGCGCGGCATTTCGCACCGCGCTCTCACCCCCGAGGCCGTGGTCGTCGACTCGTCTTCGGACGTGTGGCTGCTGGATTGGGATTCCGGCGAGGTCGCGACCACCGAGCTGAATCAGTCCATCGACATCGCACAGATGCTGGTCCTGACCGCGCTGGCCGTTGGCCCCGAGCGCGCGCTTGAGGCGGGCCGCCGCAACGTCGGCGAGGCAACGCTGGTCGCGTGCGCGCCCGTCATCCAGAAGCCCGTGCTTCCCGCACAGATCAATCAGCGCCTGCGTCGTTCCGACCTGCTGGGCGACCTGCGCGCCGCCCTCGTGGGAGACTCTGAGGCAGAGACCGCGCCCACCGCCGACCTGCAGCGATTCCGCCCGCGCACCATCTTCACGATCGCGGTGGCGTTCATCGCCGTCTTCATCGTCGTGGGCTCGCTGAACTTCAGCGACATCGTGACCACGGTCAAGAGCGCGAACCTGTGGTGGATGCTCGCTTCCGCCATACTCGCCTGCCTCATCTGGGTCGGTTCCGCGGTCCCGCTTGTTGCTCTGTCGCCCGAGAAGCTGAGCCTGCGGGAGACGCTCGTCGCCCAGGTCGCGGCCTCGATCATCACGATTGTGGCGCCCGCCGGCGTGGGCCCCGCTGCCCTCAACCTGCGCTACCTGCGCAAGCGCCGCATCCCCACCGCGATGGCGGTAACGACGGTGACGCTCATGCAGATTTCGCAGGCGCTCATCACGATCATCCTCCTGCTCCTCGTCATGGTGATCGCCGGTTCATCGCTGTCCGTATCGGTCCCCTACGGCACGATCCTCGGTGTCGTCGCGCTCGTCGTGGTCGCGGTCGGCGTCATCGTCGCCGTACCGAAGGTGCGCCGCTGGATCTGGTCGAAGATTCAGCCGACCTGGCAGCAGGTCTACCCGCGCCTCCTGTGGATCATCGGCCAGCCGCGTCGCCTCGCAGCTGTCGTGGGCGGCAACCTGCTGATGAACATCGGCTACGTGGGCTCGTTCTGGACGGCGCTGCTCGCCATGGGCGGTTCGCTGAACTTCTCCACGGTGTCGATCACCTACCTGACGGCGAACGCGGCCGGCTCCTTCATCCCCTCGCCGGGCGGTATCGGTACCGTCGAAACGGCGCTGACCTCGGGCCTGACGGTCGCGGGTATCTCTTCCTCGGTCGCCATCGCGACGGCCCTGCTCTACCGTCTCGTCACCTTCTACGGCCGCATCCCGTTTGGCTGGCTGGCCATGAAGTACATGGAGAAGAAGGACATGATCTAGGGCGCGGACAGACGCGCGCAGATCAGTAACACTATCCATTTACTTCAAATTAAGACTAAATTTGAAGCACATGGAAACAATGCCTTCTCGACGAACATATCCACAGTCGCACCCTGACGACTGCCACCGCATTGCGGCAACCCTCGGACCCCTCCTCTCTTGTCAGTCACCGTCCCCTTCAAGGGCACAATCAACCCGACGCTGAAGATCCGGCACCGGATACCACTCGAAACTCCGGCCCCGCCGAACACGCCTCAAATAGCCCTCATCCTCGAGTCCACGCAGGTCGGCGTGCGCAGTCTGAGGAGTGACCCTGTATTTGTTGGCATGCGCCGCCGCTGTCACTGTCATCATGGGATCACGCAAGGCTTCTTCGATGACGCCGATCTGACGGTTCGTGAGCGTCGTGGCACGCAGGCGATGCTTCACCTGATCCAGCTCCTTGGATTTCTTTGCCAGATAATCGTGCAGCTCGCGGATTCCACGCAGAATTATCCGCGCATGCCAGATCAGGAAGTAGGTAAGGTCGCCCTCATCCTGCTCAACCTCAAGGAATGAGCGAGCGTACTGTGCGGGAGCTCTGTGCAGTAGTCGGGACACCGGAACGAAGTCCATCAGAAAGAAGCCCTCACGCAGCATCACCCACTGCGCAATGACGCGGGCCGTGCGACCGTTACCATCAACGAAGTAGTGGTCGTATCCCATCATGAAGTGAACAATGAGCGCCCTTACGAGGGGCGGCACATATTGCGTCGCATACTCACCTTCGCCATTCACAAAGGAACACAGACGCTCCAGACGCTCGGGCAGCTCCGATGCGGACGGCGGAACATGGAGCAGTTGCTCCTCATTTTCTGTCCCGTAAATGCGAACCCTACCCTCCCCCTCCCGCTGGAGGCGGCCAGCATCGCCCGGATCATCGAGCGTCCCCTCGGTCACGAACCGATGCACCTCGCAGACAAACTCAGGAGTGAGCTTATCCGTGAGACGCCCCCGCACAAATTCAAGGGCGAGAAAGTTGTTTCGGATCATCCGCTCCGACCGCGTCTGCGGACGTCTGCCCTCCCGGAGCATCTTTTTCGCATCGCGCCTCGACGTGGAGGCTCCCTCCATCTGGGAGGAGGTGATCGCCTCCTCATACAGGGAGTTGATGAGGTACCTGTCTCTCGCAGCCTCTGTCGCAACCTCCCCTGGGAGCTCGACCTGACCTCGCGCCTGAGCGGTAATATCCTCATTCAGGCTCAAAAGGACATCGGGCAGATTAAAGGTCAAGGGCGTTGCGTCCTTCATCGTGAAGGGCGTCGGTCTAGCAGTGGTCGCTCGAGCACTGCGAACCGCACACCACCACGCCTCGCGGGTGAGCCCCTCGGGCACCGGCTCGGCCCGGCAGTAATACCCCCATGGCCGATACTCCGGATCATCAAGTCCGCCAGCTAGCGCGCGAATAACAGACGAACGATGGTCCTCATCCATACCCCTGAGGCTATTGAGAACACTGTCATAGAGTTCAGCCAGGCGACAGGGCGGAGGGGTCGGCTTCTTCATGGCTGCTCCGTTCACGCTTATTTCAAGTTACTTCTAATATTATCTTAATTTGAAGTAACTAGAAACGGTGTCCCCCTCAGTCTCGGATCTCGCCTAGGGGAAATAGCATGCCCCTACCTGCCTCGCTCCGGCACGAGGCAGCCGGGAAGGACGCGACCACGGCCTCGTTGATCGAGGCGAGTGTCGCCTCACTGTCGGCGCTCTCCTCGAGCGCAACGATGACGACGACCGAGGTGTCTCCGTCCTGGGCGCCGGACTGCGCGCTTGGTCCGCTCTGGCCGTTCTTGGAGGTCAGGGCCGTGTCGGGGTCGATCGTCGGCGAGGCCGTGGCCCGCGGTGCGGACTCGGCCGAGTCGTTGCCCGGATTGGACTTCTGCGCGGGCGTCGTGGAGGCTGGAGAGCAGCTCGCAACCGCGAGCGCGCACGCGGACACCCGTGGGCGCATGCGACGGGGCCCGAGAGCGCTCGCAGTGAGCGTTCCCGGGCCCCGGCCTCGTGAATCAGCGAATCAGTGATTCAGAAGAGCCGCGCGTCAGCCGATCCAGACGCCGTTGGCATCGAACACGTAGGTGCGTCCATTGATAACCTGGATGCCCGTCAGCATGGCGCCGGAGGGTGACAGGTAGTACCACGAGCCGCCGTCGCGGACCCAGCCGCCCACGAAGGCTCCATCCTGGTCGGCGTACACCCAGTCACCGTTGGCGCGCTTGAGGAAGCCGGTTGCCATGTAGCCGGAGGGTCCGAACAGGTAGTCCGAGCCGTTGATCGTGAACCAACCGCCCTTCAGGTAGCTCGTACCGTCGGTGCAGGCGTACCACCAGCCGGCTCCATCCTTCACCCAGTGGCCACCCTCGGGGCTCGTGCACGCGTCGGCGGTGCCGGAGCCACCCTGGTCGGTCCACGCCTGGGCGATGTCCTTGAACGGAATCTCAACGTGGTAGGCGCGTGTGCCGTCCGCCGCGGTGGTGGCCTCGTCATCAGTGAAGATGTGACGGTAGAACCACAGGCCGTCAGCGGGATCGCGCAGGTCGATCGCGGCCAGCAGCGACGCGTCCGTAACGTCGAAGGACAGGACCATATCGGTGCCCTCGCCCTTGTACTCCAGGTTGGAGACGACAGGCGCGACCGTGTCGACGAAAGCGAGGAGGGCAGCCGGTTTCTTCGTTGACATAAGCCTTCTCCGATATGTTGGGGACGGAGTGCCAGTGGCACCCGGTACGTCGGTGTACCAGCGGTCTCCTCACAACATACCTCACGCGACCCCCATGACAATCACGGTATTGCTTACCGATGCATGAAGCGCAGCTGAAGTGTCTAACACGCACGCCACCAAACACCCTACTGGCGGTCCGACAGCTCCAGGTTCGCACGCACGACGATGCCGATGCGCTCGACCATCTCCTCGTCCACCCACGACCCATCCAGGCCAGCCAGGCGCGGGTGAGTGGGCTCCTCATCGAAGAGCAGATCAAAGCCAAGGATCGCCCGCCACAGGGGGATCAGCTCCTCGTTGTAGGTGTGGCCGTGACCGCCGGGAGCGGTGCCCGCGACGGGCAGGTCCGCGAGTACCTGAATGAAGGTGACGAAGCGCGTGAACTCAACGAAGGGAGACACGTCGCGGCCCGCCCGCTCACGCAGCCAATCCGGCTGGGTCCACAGGAGCTTACGGTTCCACCACACGACCGGATCGGAGGCATGCTGGGCGTAGACGAAGCGCGGGAAACCCCACGGCCCCAGCTCACGCCCGTACAGGTCTGTGCGCAGGTCGGATGGCTCATTGACGAAGCGCACGCGCCGCCCGTTGTAGACGACGGGGGCGACCTCGGGGCTACCCCTATGTCGGGCGCTCGTCAGCTCGGTGTGCATCGGCGTGAAGGCGGGGGTTCCCACCCACAGGGCCCCATCCACCTGGGAAAGCGCGTCCTCGACCGAGGAGAAGACCGACTGCGAGGCGAAAGCACCCAGGGATTCACCGCAGACGAAGAGCGCGGGTCGGTCGGCCTCGTCCATCGTGTCGAGCTCGGCCCGCACCGCCCGGAAGAGCGCGGCCGACGCCTCCTGCGCCGGCTCGAGGCCGGTCAGCCAGTTGAGGGCCGAGGGCACGTAGGAGTACTGGAGCGAGGCGGTGGCGCAGTTGCCGCGCGTCAGGAACTCGAGGGGCTGGACCTGCCACTCGTCGACCCAGCCAGAACCGGTCGACGCGGCGATGAGGATGACGGCTCGATCAAAGGCTCCAGTGCGGCGCAGCTCGGCGACCACCGTCGCCGCGGCCTGCTCGATGCCCGCCCCACCCGTGGGCATGCCGGAGTAGACGCGGATCGGCTCCATGGCCTCGCCGCCGCAGACCTGGGCGATGTCGAGGCGCGAGGGGCCGCGCCCCAGGAAGACGCGCCCCTGACCGCCGACGGATTCCCACGTGACGGGCGAGGCCGGGGATGCGGAGCGCTCGGGCACGAACGGCTTGAAAATGCCGCGCGCGGTACGCATGTTCATCTGCTCGGCGCGGTGGCGGAAGAAGCCGATTCCACCGCGCAGGATCACGTTGGACGTCAGGAAAAAGACGATGACGGCCAAGATCACGACGCCCACGACGACCGCCGCCGGGCGCGGCATGTAGCCGCCGAGCGCCCCGATCAGCATGTGTCCCACGCGATTCATGCCAGCCACGATGGCGATGAGGCACCAGGCGATGACGGTCGCGCCGGCCGTGCCCAGGAGGTACTCGCCGAAGGTCTCCCCCGGCATGTTCACGAGCCTGGCGGCGACGCGGGCCCGGCGGTAGGACTGGATGACCGCGTAGAGCCACCAGATAGCAAAAAGGGCGGCGACGCAGGCACGGAAGCCGATCTCGACGGGCTCGGATGCGTGGATAGTCAGGCCGGTCATGGCGATGACGCGGGCACCCACGTTCTGGATGACCACACCCGCGACGTACCCGCAGGACACGAGGACGCCCGAGGCGACCGCGTGCCACGCCCACGAGCGCGCCATCAGCGAAGGCGCCACACTCACCGCGTACATGGCGAGGGCGGCGATCACTCCCAGAAACGACACAGCCATAGCCCCCATTGTGCCAGGTGCGACCTGCCCATTCAGGAGCGGCACGAGGCACGGACCGCCCCGCACTCCGAAGCCTGACACACGAACGCCTCCTTCGCCTCGCCCAGGCGGTCACACACCCACGCATTTGTTCGGTGTCGCCCACCGCAGCACAATCAGATGCCGTGAGCACATCACCACCGACTTCGTCACCAACGCAGACGATTCAGATACCGGCGCAACGGAGCCACGACGCGCCCCACGTAAGCCAGGAAAACCGATGACTGAGAACTACTCCGACAGGACCCGCGGACTCCTCAAGCTCCTCAACAAGCTGCCCCCAAGCCGCAGATCACCTTCCGCGGCTACGTCGATCGCACGGTGGATCGCGTACGGGTCGTCGGCTCACACGCCTCTCACAGGTGGGTGAGCCACACGAGCGTCGCGTACGGGATGGTGACCTGCTCCCCCGGCGCATACCCGAGGTGGTCGTACAGGTACCAGCGCAGGTTCTCCTGCATGCGCGCCCTCCCCGCCTCCGACGAACGGATATACGAGGAGCGGGTCGTTCCCAGGGTAAGGATCTCCTCGGGGGTCATCCGGTCCTCCCACGCGACCTGGGTGAGGGTCATCGGGGCGAAGCCCCCGCCCGGCGTGGGCGGCCTGTCGGGGCGGTGCACGTCGCCCGAGCGCATGATGCGTGTCAGGCGGTGCACCCACGGGATCGACACGGCCATCTGGTTCCACACGATCGCGAGCGCGCCGCCGGGCGCCAGGATCCGGGCGGCCTCGACGCCCGCGCGCGCCTCGTCCACCCAATGCCAGGACTGGGCAAACACAACAATGTCGTACGCGCCGTTCGGCAACCCCGTCTCCTCCGCGAGGCCGTCGTGCCACGTCACGCCGTCAGCAGACGAGGCCTGGACGCGCATCGCCTCGGAGGGTTCGACCGCGTCGACGAGGAGTCCGGCGCGAGCCAGGAGCTCGCTCATCTTGCCGGTGCCCGCGCCGATGTCGGCGGCGCGCAGTGGGCCGCCCTGCCCCGTCGCGTGGGCACCCCTCGCACGCCGCGCGGCGTCGATCAACGCGGCCACGGCCTCGTCCGGGTAGGCCGGGCGCACGGAGTCGTAGGCGCCTCCCTCCCCGACGAAAGGATTCACGTCGAGTGAGGCGGACACAGTGTTCGATAACGCCAGGGAATCCCCGGCAGCAGAGCCAGCCAGGGCCTCGTTGTCGGAAGCACTCACAGGAGCGAGCTCCCCAGTCGGCACACGTTGTCGACGTAGTGGACGTACCACGGCTGGCCGCGCCACTCCTCGTAGGTGAGCTCGCGAGACTTCTCGCGCGTACGGTCGTCGTTGCCGTGCAGCATCTCGACCAGGCGCGAGCTGTCGGCGACGAGCACGATCTCGTAGTTGAGGCCGAAGGAGCGCACGTCCATGTTGGAGGAGCCGATGATGCACAGGCTCCCATCGACAACCATGTACTTGGAGTGCAGCATCCTCGGCTTGCGGTACAGGTGGATGCGCACGCCCGCCTTCAGGAGCGGCCCGTAGTAGGAGCGCTGCGCGTGGCCGACCAGGAACTGGTCGAATTGCTCGGAAAGAAAGAGCTCGACCTCGACGCCGGATAGGGCGGCGTTCGTCAGCGCGGTCATGAGGGCCTCGTCGGGGATGAAGTACGGACTCGCGATGGACACGTGCGTGCGTGCCGATGACACCATGTGCACGAAGGCACGCAGGTTGGGTTCGCCGCGGAACGCGGGTCCCGACGGGATGATCTGCATCGACGAGGCCGGGGTGTCCTCGCGCTCGTCCTCCTCCCGCGCGGTGGGCGGGGTGAGGTCGGCGGGGGTCAGGACTTCCTTGCAGGCGTAGTACCAGTCGAGGGCGAAGACGGCCTCGATCTGGGTGACGATCCGGCCGGTGAGGCTCACGCTGGTGTCGTCGTAGGTGATGCCGGCTTTCTGGAAGGAGGGCGTGTCGTAGTCGGGGGCGACCAGGTTGTGGGAGCCGATGTAGGCTTCTCGCCCGTCGACGACCAGGAGCTTGCGGTGGTTGCGCAGGTCGGGGCGGCGAATGTGTCCGCGCAGGGGCGCGAAGGGGAGCATCTGGTGCCAGAGGATGCCCATGTCATCCAGGCGACGCCGGAAGCGCCTGTGCCCAGGTATGGTGCGCATGCCGTGGTGGTCGACGAGGAGACGCACGGTGACGCCGCGGGCCTTCGCGCGCTCGAGGGCCTCGTAGAAGGGAGCGGAGTATTCGTCCCAGGAGGTCTGAAAGTAGAGGGCGTTGACGTGGTGGGTAGCCCGATCAATGCTGGCGGCCATCGCACGGAAGGTGTCGGCCGTCTCGTTGTGCAGGGCGACGACGTGGCCGCAGGAGTCGGGGAAGCCGCTGAGCGAACCGGTCAGGCGCATGAGCGAGGCGGTGTCGTCGTCGGAGCCGTCGGGGGTCTCGTAGGCGGTCGGCTCGGGCTTGGCGGAGTCTTTCAGGATGGCCTCGACGAGGGCGCTGGCCTCGGGGTCGTCATCGAGGCGTCGTCCCATGGCCCACCAGGAACCGAAGATGAAGTAGAGGGGCACTCCAAGGAAAGGCCACAGGAAGATGAGGAGCAGCCACGCGGTCGACGTGGAGGCGCGCCGGTGTTTGGGCACGACACCCAGCGCCACGATACGGATGGCGAATTCAACGGCTCCAAGGAGGAGCCACGCCCACAGCGGTGGTTCGGGGTGCGGGGCAAACATACACCTATTTTACAAAGCGCCCTTTGTCCTGGTCAGCCCAGCGTTGCCAGTGTGGCGCGTAGGTCGCTCCGTCGCGCGCGAGGGCCCGCCTGCGGCGTTCGTCCTCGCCGGGGTCCTCAATCCAGATGGACAGGTCGGCGTCGGCGTCCCACGCGCCGCAGCCTTCGATGATCGTGGGGGCCACGGGCACGTCTACAATCACCCCGGGCGCGTCGGCCTCCCAATCCCAGGCCTCGTAGGAGGACGGGCACCCGGCGCGCAAATCCTCGCAGATGCGCCGCGCAACCTGCGCGCCGGCCGCCAGCCCGTCCCACCCCGGGTACCAGTCATCCAGGTGCAGGACCTGCCAGCCCGGCAGGAGGGACGCGAGCGCGGCGGCCAGCGTGGACTTGCCCGAACCCGAGTACCCGTCGATGGCGACGACGGGGACGCGGCACGGCGTGATCGCAGGATCGGCGTAGGTGCCACTCCCGTCGGGGTATGCCTCGCCGGACGAGGCCGGGGCAGCCTCGTCAATCAGCGCGCGCAGGCGCGGGGCGAGGTCTCGCGCGGCCTCGTCGGGAGCGAGGGACACGGGGACGGTGACCCGCACTCCCCCGCCCGGCGCCCCTGCGGACGCACCCTCCTGGCCGCTCATCGGCCCACCAGCGCGAAGGTACCGGCCCAGACACTGAGCGCCAGCGCGATGGTGGGAACGGCGATGGCGACCGCCATGAGGGCCGCGTCGGCGGCGCGCAGGCGCGAGGGACGCGCCCAGGTGCGCGCGCGGGAAGCGCCGAACCCTCGAGCTTCCATCGTGGTCGCGAGCTTGCCGGAGCGTCGCAGCGCAAACACGAGCAGCGAGAAGGAGCCGCGCAGGAAGGAACGGATGCGCGAGGCGTCGCCCACGCCTCGGGCGCGGCGCGCTCGTTCGAGGGCCTTCCAGTCGGCGGCCATCAGCGAGGTCATGCGCGCACCCGCAAGCGCGGCCAGCACCGGTCGGGCGGGCAGGTGCAGGATCTGCGCGAGGCCGTCGCCCATGTCGGTCGGGTCGA
>ERZ772910.1126-NODE-1126-length-13901-cov-3.316554_pt1 | contig 13901 bp, 15 predicted proteins | sample MGYA00511357_ERZ772910 | MGnify/ENA primary metagenome ERZ772910 (study PRJEB29015, sample SAMEA2738096) | human oral metagenome | biome: human oral; feature: human-associated habitat; material: saliva | place: China | collected 2193 ... | reverse complement strand
CTGAACCAACAGTCGCGTTGTAATCATTGACAAGGTTGAAAAATGCATCGACACTATCTTTATCCAAATGTGCAGCCAAGGCTTTTCGAACTTCTTCTACACTTTCCTTGCTATTGAGATTGCTATAGATTCCTTTGTAGCTTTCTTTATCTGAGCTGGACAACGTAGAAGTCGTACTGTTCTGTTTTTCCATAGATTGATTTTGGTTTGTAGCACAGGCAGCTAAAGTAAAGATAGCTAAACCACAACAGCTCATTAATCTGATTTTTTTAGATACTTTCATAAAATGTTTCCTTTTTACTAAGATTTTTTCAAGTCGATCATCCTCTCTTATATTATAGTTCAAATTCATTTCAAGTCCAAATATTTCTCACTAAATTTAAAATATTTTAAAACCAAAAAAGAAGCTGACACATGGCTCGCTCCTTCTTGATTGTTTTTGAAAATAGCTGTAATATAAACGAAATTTTTAACTTCATTCACCTTTTAGCTGTAGCTGTGTATGAGCTAGAAGGTCACCTAAATGTCTCTTATCTTTCCTAAAAATAGACATTGCTAGTAAGACTACTGAAAATAGAATAGATGTATAGCAGAGGATAAAATATAATAGATCAAAACCACCATAAACACTATGAATGGTAGACATATGACCTATTTGCCAAGGTAAAAATTTGATAGCATTTCTAATTAGGCTAGCTTGTACTGTTTTTTTCTCGTAGACCAATTGAAGCTCTGCTTTTTTCTTGCCAAAGCTGCCATTTTTTATATAATCCAAATATGTAAAAATGAGCGTGATTGGCAAAACAGAAGTGAAAAATGTAATGGACTGCGACTCAAATTCTGTTGGTTGCTGCATGCCATTTTGAAAAATAAGATAATAAACAAAGGAACCTAGAGCTAATAGAATTAAATAAGCTAGAATGAAAAAATAATCAAATAGTAATTCAATCATTCTTTTTTTAACCGGAATAGGATTAATTACTAAAAACTTCATCACCATAGCCTCCTTTATTATCTACTATTCTTTTCAAAAGTTTTATTCTTTCGGTTGAGAATAGACTTCGATATGCTGCCCTAGTACCTTGATTTCTACTGGTAAGTCATCAGATTTATCACCGTCAACATCCGTTTCCAATTCAGAATCAGAAGAAATTTTTATATGACGAGCTTTCATATACTCGATATTCTCATTCACGACAACATCCCCTTTTAATAAATCAGGGATAACTGACAATTTAGTAAGGATTGAGGCATCTTTTAAAATCAAAATATTAGCATAACCATCCTTGTCTTCATCAAAGATTTTTTTGTCAGCGAAATAATTTGTAAGGAGAATCAAGACATGACTGGCAGGGCCAATGTAATTCCCATTTTCTGTCTCAACAGTAATATTAAATGCTTGATCTGTTACGACAGACTTCATCGTATTAATCGCATAGGCAAGCATACCAAATTTTGTTTTATCCTCTATCCCAACGTTATGGATGGCTTCTGGTAGTGAACCAATACTAAAGATATAACCAAAATAATTTCCATTTGATTTTCCGATATCAATCTTATTCGTAGAACTAAAATCAAGCTCGTCAATCGCACCATCAATATCTTGATTAATCTCTAATAGTTTCGTGATGAGATTTCCAGTTCCTCCTGGGATAATCGCAAGTTTAGGAATGTAGTCTTTTTCCGCGATACCAGAGATTACTTCATTGACAGTCCCATCTCCACCGAAAACGAGAACTGCCTCATAATGCTCCCGAGAAGCTTCTGTTGCGAAGTTGGTTGCGTCTTGCGCTTTTTGTGTAATTCTGGTATCGACTTGCTCGAAGTATTTTTTAGCCTTATTTTCTAATTTATCCTTATAATCTAAAGCCTTTTCTCCACCAGAGGTTGGATTGATAATCAACATTATTTTTTGCATTCATTTTCTCCTCAATATCTATTTGCATCTTTAGGCTATCAATATATCTTTTTTTGATACACTTTATTATATAATGAAATTTCTAAAAATAAAAATTGAAAGTAGTAAACTAAAATAGATACAATCCTGAACTGTCTAAGAATTTTTCTTTCAAAATTGGAAAAATAGATTTGTGGAAGAAATTCTATCAAGTTACAAACTGAAGAAATCATCTCATTCACTCTTTCTTCATATACGACAGTTTTTATTTTACTTTAAAACAAAACCTATGCTTCTATTATTTTTTTAGCCACAAATGTTGTAAAAAACTAATATTTTTATAGGGTTTTAAATCACAAACTGCAAGTTCAATCTTTGTCATTTCTTCTAACCAGTTTTCTTTGCTCTTAAATTCATTTGGTTGTAGACTGTAAAATGTTCGAATCCCCAAATAGTTTTCTAATTTAAGACCAGACAAAGCTAATAATTCTTCAATCGTATAAGTAGAACCACTTGTAAATGAGAGGCTCTCAAAATTTTCACCATTGAGTAAGCTAAAAGCTTGGTTGATATCATTAGCAAAAACAACACTTTGTAGAACTTTTCCAACTTGATTATGCTTGATAATTGAAATCAAGCCATCATCTTTTAAAATTCTTTTGAACTCCAGAAGATAGTCTTTTCGGTCATTAGGATCTATATATTCTAAAACATTATGGCAAAGGACAAGATCAAAGGATTTATCCGTAAAACGAACGAGTTGGTCAATACTTCCCCACAATTTTTCATAGGATGTGGAAGAGTTGGCATAGAGCATTTCCTCATTAGGTTCAACAGAAATAACTTGATTCTTGCGAGAAAGAAATTCACTGACCAAGCCAAATCCAGATCCAAAATCAAGAATTTTCTTACCTTCCAGGTGAGCAAGTTGGGCAAAGGTTATTTCATATTGTATCTTTCCCCAAGGTTGTTTTAACATATTTCTATAATGTTCAAGATCAGATTTTTTACTTGTCATGTCTTACCTCATTGGAAATGAAATTTTTCTTTACAATCATTTCTTCTAATAATTTACAGTAAACTGCCGGATTTTCAGTGATTTTACAACAGTGGTCATATCCTTGCCAAATATGAAATTTGGCATGAGGATACTTTTTTGGAAGAACTTTTTTAGCAGCAATCAAGTCGAATTCTCTTGAACCATAAAAGAAAACACAATTTTTTTGTTCCTCTGGCGTAAGTTTAGGCAAAGCTACGAAGGCACAATCATGGGAAATATGTTTGATGCTTTCTTCATCCATAGCAATGAAAGAATCCGCCATCATCTCTCCTTTTTCTCCATAAAGTGCAACCATCTTACGAACAGCAAGATCTCTATTTCGCAGAGCTTTTCTATGCTTTATTAACAATAAATACCTAGTAAAGACATCAAGCAAGGGCGCATTTGTCCATAAACTAACCCCTTCAAAAACAAGTTTCCCAAACCTGATATCCTTGTAATTCAATAATTGCAGTAATACAACTCCACCCAAGGATGCACCAAAGGCTAAACACAAGTCTTTTATATGGTGTTCCTTTAGATAGTCATAAATCATCTGGCATTCCTTAAGAGCCGATTCGTAGATGATAGAAGCTGATTGCCCATGCGCCGACAAATCCGGAATAATATATCTAAACTTTTGCCCCATCTGGTCTGCAATCAGGGACTTCATCCCTTGAGCCGATGATAACATCGGGTGGATTAACAATATCGTATCTTTCTGATTAGAATTAAGATCAAGAATGTTCATTATCTATCACCAGATTTCTTTCCATTACTCACCTTCTTAAGTTTCTTCCAGATAAATCTTGACCGCTTGGTATTCCTGCTCTTTAGCATAGGCAAACACCTCTGAAGCTCTAATGTAATCAAAGATATTTTCCTCTAAATCTTCATCCCAGGTTGATTCACTAAAGATTTGATTCTCACGACTAGCTTCATATAAAATATCAAGGTGTACTTGATAATACTCTTCATCCTCATCAGGGGCTTGCCTTACTAAGGATAGTTGAAACATTGGCTTATCAGATATAGCTGTAAATGTCCCTGTTTCAAATAAAATCATCTCATCCTCAATAGGCTCACGACACAAGTCTTCAAAGATTGCTACCATTTCCTCTAAGGGCATCTTATCGGTGATTCTTTCTCTTAAAAATTCAAGTGATTGCCTCATGTTTCTCCTCTTTCTAGAAGAATTTTCATTCTTGGAAAAATCCTATTAAAAAATAGAATTCCTATACCCTTATTATACTACATTAACAGAAAAAAAGACTGAACCAGACGGTTTTCACCTTGGTTTCAGTCTAGTTTTTTAATAATCGGAAATGCCTCTGTAAGGACGTCTATCCCAAAATTAATTCCATGTAAAAGGGTTAATAAATACATATGCTAGGAAGCTATGGAAATCATAAAATCTCCTAAGAACTAACCTGGCTCATCTTTTAATCTAACTTGATAGTTTCAGATAGGATAATTGCCCCAGTACCACTGACATCAAAAAATCCCACATCATGTTTTAAGGCTAACATGAGCATTGTATTATAGGCTGTTTCTGCTTGTGACCATGCAAATCCAGCATAGATAAGATTCTTACCAATACTATAGTCAGTAAAACGACTTTCCAGCTCTTGGCCATTCTCTAAAGCATCATCCATATCAAAGCCACCATTCATAGGAGGAAATAGTTTTATCATGTCCAGAAACCAACTTTTTAGTTTGCTTGAACTAACTTCAATTGAATCATAATCGTGGTCTTCCTTCCACTCCACTTGCTCCTCATACCAATCTAAAAATTCAGCTTTACTAGCTGGTGCGATTGATTTCTCAAATACTACTAAATCATAAGACATAGCTATACCTTTCTCTTTTATTATAATTACGCATATTTTCTCAATATCCTATACAGCTTCTCTCAGCTATGCAAACTTTCAATCATGATTAAAACTAGAGATTGGGGATTGATTTCAAAGCCATCAGCAGTAATTCTGTCATTAAAATACTTGACCGCTTGATCATGATCAAGAAAGCGATTGCTACTAAGATACTGTTCAATCTCATCCAAGAGAAAAGCACTTTCTTTTAAAGATTTATCTTCAAAACCATTCGCATAATGGATACTCTTCATCATTTGTTTGAGCTTAGTTTTAGGATAGCATTCTTTAAGTTTATCCCTTAAAGAAAGAACAAGAGCCTCAAAGGATTGACTATCTATATCATCCTCTAACAAACCTGATATTATATTCTTTTCGTACATATCTTCGATTAGTTCTTTCAAAGCCTGTTTCAGGACAAGATTGCTTTCTTCAGAATTTGGTGTCATATAAAATTCTTTATCCATTATCTTTCTCGCTAAATATATTAAAAATTATAATTTCCCACAAAAATATTTCAGTAAACTTTTTAAAAGCGTGCATTTTAAATTTACAGCTCACCTTCTTCAGAAATTCTTATGAGCGACTTCTTCAAGATAGTCATCAAGATGATGGTAGATTCGCATATCTTCTTCTGAACCGTCTTGCAAAACTGCAAATACCTTCACTTTCTCATCATTGACAAATACGAAATTATGTTCACCAAAATAAGCCTGATAACCCTTGTCAACTAAGGTCCAAAGTTCATCTTTTGTTAAACCAAAAATATCTTTTTTTACAAGATAGGTTTTCCCGATTTCCATTTTCATGATAGATATTTCTCCTTAAGAAGCTAGATAGTGCTAGATGTTTCTCTTTACTGCTCAATCCGTCTACTCAAGCAGTGGCATAAACTCACAAAGAACTTTGTTTGACTATTGAATATCTTCCATCGCTTCTTTCACATATTCTTCGACATCTTCAATCTCTACAAACAGCGGGTCTAAGTGGCATAAGAAGTGCCAATCTTCGGTGCCGCGTTTTCTGTAGAGAATCGCTTCGCCGTCTTCACTTCCGAAAAAGCTTCTGTCAACTTCATACCCTTTGTTTTCTAGGAATACTTTTGCCTTGCGGAAATTTGCTTCTCGTGCTTCGACATAAGCTTTCACTTCATCGTTATTCACGACATATGCATCTACTTTTGTAGCTCCTTCGATCATTTTATCGTTTTTAACGGATAGATTCGAAATTTTTTTCCAAATAATGTCCACATTTTCCTCAGAATTAAACGAAAATCTAGATAAAGGGACAATATTTCCATTGAAGACAATCTCCATATAATCCGGTAGATTTTTTGGATTAAAATACTCCACATCAAAACTATCTTCTTTTTCTAAAGTATATCCCGGGATTTGCGCTACAAAGGCTCTTCCCTCTTCTAAAGAATCAAACGTGACTAAATCCTTTGAGGAATTGTTTTGATATAACTCTAATATATACAACTTTAAGCCTACCAATCTTTAAACGTTTAACTAAGTTTTTCTAAAAAATTAACTACCTCAATATGTGCTGATAGTGTCTACCTATACTATACAAATGAAATGTGATGGGCAATTTTAGAATAATACTATGAAATAGAATTATTTATCTTTATTAAATGCTTTTAGTAGCAGTCGCTCTGTTCTTGAAGAATAAAGATATTTTCTTAACGAATCTCTTACTCTCTTAAACCTGTATAGCAACTCCAATTCGTCATAAATAGACCAAGATAAACGATAATGTTCCTCTTTCCTCCTCTTGTCAATTTCCTCTTGAGTAAAGTCATACGGAAAAGTAGGACGATTACCCAATTTAGAACTCATCCCTTTTTTAGTATAGAAAGATCTTTCAATTTTCTCTTCTTCATTCAATAAAGGAAAATCAAAACAATAAAGATACCAGATATCAAATTGTTTAACTGAAAATACTTGTGTACATTTCCTTAATCTATCACTAGACAATTTACTCATAATTTCTCGAAACTCAGTCAAATCAGTTATCTCAACAAATCTAAATGTCTCAATCTCTCCGGGTATATAATACTGCTTCCCTGCTAATGATATATAGTTAGGAACCTCCTTTTTTAAAAATATCTCAACAATTGTATCTTGGCATTTAATTACATAATTAAAATTATCAGATAATTCATAAATATGATTATCAATCCAAATCAATAATTTTTCATACAATAAAACAACTTCTTCAAAATATTGACTATTTTTCTTATCAATTATTTTTCGAACATCACGTTTTTGACTATAGAAATAGAAGAAAAAGACGATTGGTAATATCGTCATCAAAGCTACAAGGGCTGGTAATCTTGAAAAGATATCACCAATATTTACTTTTATTTGTAAAATACCTCTTAGAATTTCTTGAAGCTTATGCAAATAAAAGGTAATATCTCCTTTCAATATTCTCAAAGAGAAACAAGCAGATAAAAATGCAAAGAACATCGGTGTACTTATTATAAGTCTAAATATATTAAGTGATAGCTGAGTCAAGGTGAGTTTAGATATCCCTATCCAGACTGAATTTTTTTCACCGCTACCATAAGTTACCCAACCTACACGTAATAATCGACTTAGTCTTAACAAATAATAATTTACTCTAATTGTGTAAAGTGCAATACTCACCTTTTTCGTTCTTATCGCCCATTGCCCTAGTTCTCTCAAACAATCACTTACTCCATTATATAACTTAATAATTACTAAATCATATATCACTAATATATAGAGTATTTCTAACAAAAATATAATAGTTAATACAAATAGATTCCCTTTCGAGACTTCTAAATTAGTAGAAACAACAAAGTTCACTATAAACTGCCTAAAAAATATTAATAATACTATCGCTATAAGCGACAAGATAATTTTATATATTTTATTAAACTTCATACCTTCAACTCTTTCATAAATTTATTTTAATCTGTTAGTCTCTATAATTTCTTCCCAATAATTATACTCATCACAGATGTACAACAATTTATTAAATAGCTACAAAAAATCCGTTTCGCCGATTTCTTTTTCCCAACGGCCGCATCCCACCATATGTGTATTAGGTTCATCTAGTGCAAACCTTTTTGTATCTTTAAAGAAATTATACAGCCAGTGCATTAGTCCTACATCGCTAAACGACATATCAATAAATATATTATCAATTTCTTTAATCGATCGATGACCTACTGGTATTTTTTTCTCAAACGAAGTTACTTCTGAAATTCTATTTAGCGCACCATCAATTGCCAAACTCCCCATAGTGTATGCCGCATAAAAGTTGCGATTAAAGTAGCAATCAACCATTGATTTTACTAGAGGACCCGAGGAACACGGCGAATTTTGTAAGGCAATAATAAAATCCTCATTGTTTAGTTTATCCCTAAGAAACTCAATCCATCCGTCCGTCCAAAACAGCTTACTTATATAGGTTATTATACCACTAAAACCACAAAAAGACTGCAACCTCTCAGTCACAGTCTCTTACAGCTCTACTTCAGTCCATCTAAAAATTGAAGGCAATATTTCCTAATACTTACTATAACATTGCTAGATTTTCTGCAAGAATATAAACTACTATTCTACTTCTACTTCGCTGAAGTCTCAGCTCGTACAAGCAGTGATACCGCCTCAACATGATGCGTCTGCGGAAAAAGATCCACCGGCTGTACTTTTTTCAATTCATAGCCCAACTCTTGATAGAGTTTGATATCACGCGCCATGGTTGCTGGGTTACATGAGACATAGGTAATCTTCTCAGGTTGCATGGCAACACTGGCTTTGATGAAGCTTTCTGTCAAGCCCTTGCGTGGTGGATCCACAATGATGACGTCTGGTTTGATGCCATCCTTGCTCCACTTGGCCATGGCATTTTCAGCTGAGTCAGCCACATAGTGGGCATTTGTAATGCCGTTGCGTTCTGCATTTTTCTTGGCATCTTCAACGGCTGTTTCGATGACTTCAACGCCGTAGACTTCCTTGACCTGTTTGGCAAATGACAAACCGATTGTCCCGATTCCTGAATAGGCATCAATAACAATGCTGTCGCTGTTTAGATCTGAGAAGTCAATAGCTGTTTGATAGAGTTTTTCAGCCATCTCGGTGTTAACCTGATAGAAAGACTGGGCAGAAATCTCATAGTCATTGCCCAACATACTATCTGTAATGGTATCTTGACCAAAAAGGGTACGGAACTCCTTACCAAAGATGGCGTTAGTGTTCTTATCGTTGATATTTTGGATGATTGAAACGACACTCGGGAAGGCTTCCGTAATCTTAGCAATGACTTGGTCAATGCGGAAAACTTTTGGTCTGGTCGTTACAAAGACCAACATCATCTGACCTGAATAATGACCACGACGAACGACCAAATGACGAATCAAACCTGTCTGCTCCTTCTCATCATAAGGTTTGAGGTCATAGCGACGGAGAAGATCACGGACAAAGACAATGAGTTTATCAATTTCCTTGTCTTGGATGAGGAAATCTTCAATTGGGATCAAGTCGTGAGAATTCTTGCGGTAGAAACCTGTTTCAAGCTGACCTTTAACACGGCGAACAGGCACCTGGGCCTTGTTACGGTAGGCGTAAGGCGTCTCCATTCCCAATGTTTCAGCGACCTCTACGTCTGAGATACCAGCTGTCTTATAGAGGTTGTCCACAACTTGTTTACGCTTGAACTTAAGCTGCTCCTCGTAGGTCATATGGCCAAAATCAGCAATTCCTGAACGTAGATAGGTTGCATCAATGTCCTGATTGCGGTTTGGTGAAAGGGTCACATACTCCTCAACCTTACCAAAGCCGATATTTTTCTTGAGCTTAAGCACGCGCATCTTGATGACTTCACCTGGTAGGGCATTATCCACAAAAAAGACAAAGCCGTCCACCTTGGCAACGCCTGCTCCTTCATGTGTCAAATCGACAATTTCAACTTCTACAATAGCGTTTTTATTTAACATAATTCAACTTTCTTTACTCTTATAGGGCTTAAGCATATCTTCCAAAGCCTTTTACTACCCTCCATTATAGCACATATAAATCAAATTTATGGCTGGCCATAAATAATATAGATTTTTCAGAAAAGTCATACAGTGCTATCATAGGTCCATGACAAAAAATTAAACGACTCAGCAACTTGGCTAGATGTCGTTTCTATCTAAAGGAGAATAATCATGCCAGATATTACCATTCATACAATCGAAACTGCACCAGAAGAAGTCAAAGACGTCCTTCAAACAGTCAAAGATGCCAATGGGGGATACATTCCAAACTTGATTGGTCTCCTTGCTAATGCGCCAACTGCGCTTGAAACTTACCGTACTGTCGGTGAAATCAACCGTCGCAATTCATTGACACCAACTGAACGTGAGGTTGTTCAAATTACAGCTGCTGTTACTAACGGATGTGCTTTCTGTGTGGCAGGTCACACAGCCTTTTCAATCAAGCAAATCCAAATGACACCTCAACTTTTGGAAGCCCTTCGTAACCGTACACCAATCGAAGACGATCCAAAACTTGATACCCTTGCTAAATTCACTATTGCTGTGATCAATACCAAAGGTGCTGTTGGTGACGAAGCCTACAATGACTTCTTGGAAGCTGGCTACACTGCACAAAATGCCCTTGACGTTATCTTGGGTGTCAGCCTTGCAAGCTTGTGTAACTACGCTAACAATCTCGCACAAACACCGATTAACCCTGAACTTCAAGAATTCGCTTAATTCAAAACCAAAGGATAAACTAGAGGAGGACCTAAGCCTATGTCACATTTTTCAAAAGAATTCCTTACTTGGTTGGACACCAACGCTGACCATATTGACCAAGAGTCTGGACCAATTGCGGACCAACTTCTTGAAAAAATTGCTGAAAACGACGTCTTTAAAATCGGCGTACCTGCTGAGTTTGATGGCCTAGGTGGTGGTCCTACTCAAGTTGTTGATGTGCTTAATGAATTGGCACAACATTCTTTGACAGCTTCCTTTATTTCTTGGGGGCACCGTACTTTCATCGAGTATATCCTTGCGAGTGACAATGCTTACCCTCGTGAAACATGGTTGAAAGAATTGTATACTGGTGAGCGTGCTGGTGGAACTGGCTTGTCTAATGCAGTCAAATTCTTGTCTGATATTGAAGAATTGAATGTTACCATCAGTCAAGAAGGTGATGACTACTATCTTGATGGTCGTTTGCCTTGGGTGACTAACCTACGTTCTGATAAATTCGCTGCTCTCTTTGCTGCTGACTTTAAAGACGGTAGCCAACCTTGGATTATCACCATTCCATCTGAAGCTGAAGGCCTCAGTCGTTCTGAAGATTTGGAATTTGTTTCCCTTCAAGGTGCTAACACTGCCTCTCTTACTTTTGATCACGTTAAGTTAGATCCTAATTGGGTCCTTTCAAAAGAAGGTACAGACTATATTGCCAAAACACGTCCGAATTTCCTTGGTTTCCAGTTTGGTCTTGCCTTTGGTTTGGCACAACGTTCTCTTGATGAGGTTGAAGCTAGTCTAAACAGTAACCGTAGCGTTCTTCGTGAGGAATTTGAAGCAACACGTGGAAATCTTCTTGCTATTCAAGACCAACTCTTTACGGGTCTTAATGATGCTAATTATTTCATTGAAAAACCACGTGAACTTTTCCAATTGCGTATCGATATTGTCGACGTCGTAGCCAACAGCCTACTCCTCGAACTTCAGGCTAGTGGTGGTCGTGGCTATTTGAAAGAATCAGAGTCAAGCTTTATCCGTCGTTGGAATGAAGGCGTCTTCCTTCCAATTGTATCTCCGAGTGCGGTGCAGCTTCGTCACATTCTTGCAGCTAGCTAGAAAGGCCGGTGGACCAATGAAGGTATTTTTTAAGAAAATTCCCTTGGCCCTATCTAGTCTAGTTCTTGCCCTCTTTAGTTTATCCAATCAAATAAACCACTATGCCCTGATTGCTCAGGGCATTTGGTTTCTGGCAAGTATAGGTTTTATGCTTATACTAGGACGCTTGATTCTTGGCTTTGAACAAGTAAGGGAAGATTTGCACAATCCAGTCATTGCTTCGGCCTTTGCTAGCTACTTTATGGCTGCCTTTCTCTTTGCCAGCCGCCTCCCACTAGCTCAAACAGGCTTAAGTGTGACTTGGGTTGGACTCCTTGGACTTTATATTGCCTATATTATTTTTTTCAGTCTGCGTTTTATGCGCCCACTATCTTTGAACCAAGTCTTTCCAAGCTGGTTCGTGGTCTACGTTGGCCCTGCTATCAGTCTTGTGACAGTACCGGCTAGTGTTCCTACTAGCATCAAGGGACTTATTCTGGGAGTAACGGGATTAGCGACTCTGTCCCTCTTTCCACTTGTTTTATGGAGAATGAGACAGATAGCCATCCCTCACCTATATCAGCCTATACTTGCCATTTTAGCAGCACCTCTGGCCCTTCTCATTACCAGCTCAATCAAGAGTAATCAAAGACCTGCAACTATCATTTTACTTGCCCTACTTTTATTCTCACAAGCATTCTTTTTCTATGCTCTTAATCTCTTTGTAAAACTGGTTAGAAAAGGCTTTATGCCACTTTTTGCAGCTTTTAGCTTTCCCTTAGTCAATAGTGTCAATGCTTTTAAGGCAGCTACCACCAGTCTGGGTTTAGTCAATCCAGCTACCCAATTGATTTATAAGGTAGAGTTCGTCATTATTCTTCTTATCATGACCTATTTGCTCTATCATTTTCTAAAACTCTTATACAAGGCGCTTATACAAGCTCTTAATACCAAAAAAGAAGCAGGTTCAGTGTGAACCTGCTTCTTTTCTTATCTAAATCCTAGTTCTTTTAATTTTGCCTGATAAGTGTCAAAATCAATTTCAATTCCTTGACCGCCATACAAATCATAGCTGTCAATCCAATCACCATCCGAAGGAATGGTTTGCGAATTGATCCCTTTTTTGAAACTACCAGCATTTGAAAGTCCCAAATCCAACATATCAGTCATACTCATATTGGTTGAGGTCAGTGAGTAAACCTTCCCCAAAGCCTCAGGCCCTTTGAAGAGGCTAAGTGGATTCTTAAGCTGCTTCATGACAGCCTGCATCACTTGTTGCTGACGCTTGGTACGGCCATAATCTCCCTCGTCATCCTTACGGAAACGGGCATAATTCAGAAGGGTGCGGCCATCCATATCTTGCTTACCAACTTTAATGGTTTGATTTGGCACGTGACCGTTCTTGTCCATCTTCAAATCATCTGGAACTTGAACCGAAGATACTTTTTTACCATCGATGGTCGCAAACTTCGCATTGATTTCTACACCATTTGGGAAGAGGGTATCAACCCCTGTCGCAAAGGTTTCAAAGTCAACCATGGCATAGTACTTGATATCAATATCAAAGTTGCGTTTGAGCGTCTCACGCATGAGCTCTGCCCCTTGATGATTATTTTGCTCACCAATATTGAAAGCCGTATTGAGTTTCAAGTCCTGAGAATAGTCGGTTTCTGAAGCCCCCTTGATATTGACTAAGGTGTCTCGCATAAAGCTAACCATCTTAACCTTACCTTCTTTATTGCCCACATTGACCACCATAATGGAGTCTGTTCTGGCATCGGTAGATTCTTGGCTAACGCGCTGGTCAGAACCTAGAATAAGGATATTGACTCCATCACGAGTATCCTGCCCATGGAAGACTTGGACTTGAGCCGCTTTTGCATCTTTTGGCTTATTATCTTCCCTTGACTGAAAACCTTTTAAAAACATAAGAGTCATCCCTATTGCTACAAAAAGTAAAATTGTAAAAATCCAAGCGAGCAAACGCTTAAAAGAGAAACGACGTTGTTTCTTAGGTTTCTTGACTTTTTCTTTCTTTTCTTTTACTTTATCAACAACTTTATCTTTTAGTTCTCCAGCTCTTTCAACAGTTTTATCTTTGAATTCTGTTGCTTTATCTACTGTCTTATCCTTTAATTCCCCTGCTTTTGCAACAGCTTCATCTTTTAACTCTTTTGCCTTATCTGCAACTGTATCTTTTAATTCATCTAATTTTCCTGTTACATCATCTAATAATCCCATTTGTTTACCTCCTTAATTTTCTCTCTTATTCTATTC
>ERZ772910.1117-NODE-1117-length-13969-cov-2.857266_pt1 | contig 13969 bp, 14 predicted proteins | sample MGYA00511357_ERZ772910 | MGnify/ENA primary metagenome ERZ772910 (study PRJEB29015, sample SAMEA2738096) | human oral metagenome | biome: human oral; feature: human-associated habitat; material: saliva | place: China | collected 2193 ... | reverse complement strand
AAATTTATGTGGAAGAATCGGAGATTTTACAAAAAAGGCTGGAAGGGTATGTTATAGCTGGTATTTATAAATAAAAAAACCGTTCATCCGAACGGTTTTTATCTTATCCCACATAAAGGTAAACAGAGAAGAACATGAGCATTGCAGCCAGTAAAACAAAGAGGTGCCAAACCACATGGGCAAAAGGAAATTTAAAGTGATAGATGAGTGCTCCAACAGAATAAACAACGCCACCAGCGACTAAAAGCCAAAAACCTACGGGATGCAGGGCATTCCATAAAGGATAAATGACGATTAAAATCATCCAACCGAGAACGACATATAAAACGGTCGATAATTTAGGCGTTTTACCCCATTTTGGTAAGTAGATTGATGTTAAAATAATCCCTAAAATAGAACATATCCAAATAACTGCTAGGACAATCCAACCTAACCAATTGTTTAAAGCAACTAAACAGTAAGGGGTATAAGTTCCAGCAATCAAAAAGAAAATTCCGTTGTGGTCAAAAACTCGAAAGACTTTGACTGCTTTAGTAAAATGTAAACTGTGCGCTAAAGTTGAACATAGAAAAAGAATGACTAACGAAGCTCCATAGATTGTAAAAGCAACCACTTCAAGTGCAGAACCAGATGCGGCACCTTTAATGACAAGAAGAACTAATGCTGCAATTGCTAGACCAGTTCCTGCTCCATGAGTAACTGCATTGAAAATCTCATTGAGAATCTGATAGGTTTTTGAACCTTGTGTTTCTTCCATTTGGTCTCTCCAATTTATTGATTTATTCAGCTTTTGAGCAATTTTTAATTTGTTTTTGGAATCAAAAAAATAATATTATCAACCTTTTTTGCTCTTTCCAACTGAAAATTTGTTATAATATATGATAGCACAAATTGTATAGAAAAGGAATTGGACTGCCGACTTTCTCTTATGAGAAAAATGGGAGTTCAGATAGTAAATATGCCAATAAAAATTGTGACAGATTCATCCATTACGATTGAGCCAGGAATTGCTCGTGAACTTGACATTACTATTGTTCCGTTGTCAGTAACGATCGATGGAACAATGTATTCAGACGACGACTTGAAGTTTGAAGATTTCATGGTCAAAATGGCTGCATCAAAAAACTTGCCTAAAACAAGTCAGCCACCAGTTGGTGTTTTTGCCGAGGTTTATGAAAAAATTGCTGCTGAGGATGATGAGATTATTTCCATTCATTTAACAGAAGCATTGTCAGGAACAGTAGAAGCAGCACGCCAAGGGGGAATGCTTTCAGGTCGTAACGTAACGGTCATTGATAGTGACTTTACTGACCAAGCACAAAAATTCCAAGTGGTTGAAGCAGCGCGCCTAGCAAAAGCAGGAGCATCTAAAGAAGAAATTTTAGAAAAAATTAAATATATTCGAGAAAATACAGAGCTTTTTATCGGATTTTCAACATTAGAAAATTTGGTTAAAGGTGGTCGTGTTAGTCGAATGACAGGACTATTTGGAAGTCTTTTACAAGTTCGCGTCATTGGAACTTTGAAAGACCGTGAATTGAATACTCTTTTACGTGGACGTGGAAGTAAAACTTTTTATAAATGGCTTGAAGAACTTTCAGATTCTATTAGTAGTTCTGGACGTAAAATCCGTGAAATTGGAATTTCTCATGCTCAAGGTTTAGAATTTTCACAAAAAGCAAAAGAAGTTTTGCAAAAATTTGTTGAAAAACCTATTTCAATTTTAGATACCAACACGACAATTGCTACTCATACAGGTCCTGGGGCTTGGGCAATTATGATTGATTATGAATGATAAATCTAAAAATATGATGAAAAATTTTATACGTACATTTGCCGGCTTGTTGCTGGCAATTTTGCTAATTTTGGGCTTCTTTTTGCTCGTTTTTCCAAAGGCAGGGGACCGATTTTCAGCTGACAAAAAAGTTTCAACTCTGTCAGCAAAAAATCTGACTTATGCAGCTTTAGGAGATTCACTGACAGAAGGAGTTGGAGATGCCACAGGACAAGGTGGTTTTGTCCCTTTATTTGCCAAAGATATTGAGAATAAGACAGATAGCTCTGTCAGTAGTCAAAATTTTGGAAAAGCTGGAGATACAAGTACTCAAATCTATAATCGTATGATGAAAAGTAAAAAAATTACTGACGGCTTAAAAAAGGCTGATATCATTACGATTACCATTGGAGGAAATGACGTCTTAAAAGTCATTCGTGATAATGTCAGCAAACTCTCATCAATGACAGAAAAAGATTTTACTAAGCCAGAGGAACTTTATCAAGCACGAGTGAAAAAATTATTAGATAAAATTCGCGAAGACAATCCTAAAGCGCAGATTTATGTTCTCGGAATTTACAATCCTTTTTATCTTAATTTTCCTGAGCTTACAGTCATGCAGAATGTGATTGATAGCTGGAATACAGCGACTGCCGGCGTTGTAAGTCAAGAAAAGAACACTTATTTTATTCCAATCAATGACTTACTTTATAAGGGTTCAGGAGATAAACAAGCGGTTGAATCTGGCAGTACATCCGATGCAGTTTCCAATAACTTACTTTATACAGAAGATCATTTCCACCCAAATAACGTAGGTTATCAAATTATGGCTGACGCAGTATTTGCAAGTTATAAGGAGGTCAACCAAAAATGACTAAGCGCTTAAAGAAAAAAGCAAAACCAGTTGTTTTTCTAGGTCTTGTTCTTGGTTGTGTATTAATTTTGTCAGGAGTTCTTGGTTTGGCGGGACATTTAAACGAACAAGAATCGTCTAAAACAAAAAAGAAAAGTCAATTGTCAGAAACGAAAAGGAGTTCAACTTCCTCAAAAAATATGGATAAAAATATTGAGCAGATGACTTTGGAACAAAAAGTTGGACAGTTATTTATGACAGGAATGCCAGCAAATAACTATGATCAGGCAACTTTTGATGCGATTGAAAAGTATCAAGTAGGTAGTATTATTTTGACTGGTCGCTCTAATCTCAGTGTCCCAGAAATGAAAGCTATTACTGACAAACTACAAGGCTTAGCACCGGCTAATCGCAAACTCTTGATATCCTGTGACCAAGAGGGAGGAAATGTTCAAGTTCTCCAAGGTCAGGGTTTTTCACAGATTCCTGATGGATTAACTCAAGGAAGTTGGACAGCTGATAAATTACAAAAGGAATCACAAACTTGGGGAAGTGAACTTTACGCAGCTGGAGTTAATTTTGACTTAGCACCTGTTGCTGACCAAGTTTTATCTGCCGACTTTGCTCCACAAAATGCTCCAATTGGCTATTGGAGTCGCCAATATGCTTATGATAAAGCAAGTATCATAAGCCATGTTCATGCATTTACGGAAGGCATGAAAGCAGCCAAGGTTTTGACAACTGCTAAACATTTTCCAGGGCTTGGAGCGGTGACAGGCAATACAGATATCAGTGCAGGTGTTAGAGATGACCAAACGAATTCCAATAGCGAATCTGTTCAAATTTTCAAAGATTTAATCTCTTCTGGGACACCTTCGATTATGACCGCAACCGCTATTTATGATAAAATTGACCCTAATCTTCCCGGTGCTTTTTCATCCAAAATGGTTGATGGTTTACTACGGAAACAATTAGGTTTTGATGGTTTGGTTATTACAGACGATTTATCAAATGCTGTCCAAGTACAGTCATGGACGCCTGGTCAAAGGGCAGTTTTAGCATTGTCAGCAGGAAATGACCTTGTTTTAGCAAATGAGCCTACACAAATTCCAGAAATGATCTCAGAAGTTTTGCAAAAGGCAAAAGCAGACCCAGACTTTGCTAAAAAAATCAGTCAATCAGCCACAAGAGTGATTAAAGTAAAAGAAGAAATGAAACTTGTAGAATAGAGAAGCAAAATGGAAAATAACGAAAATCAAACAAGAAAATCAAAAACAAAAAATTCCACTAAGCCAAAAACTGAAAAAGAAGAAGGTCTTAAAAAACGTCCTATTTGGAAATGGCTCTTTATTATTCTTTTGGCTCTGAATATAGCTGGAGTTGTGTTTATTGCCCTTCGCATAACTAGCCCAAGAGACCAAACGGTTCTCAATCAAAAATCAACTAATCATTCAGACCAAAAGGTTGCTCAAATTACGAGCACGACTTCGCAGCTTAATGAATTGATAAATAGTTATTTAGAAACCTATCAAACTAAAGAAATGACTTATAAGTTTTATATTTCTAATCAACAAGCAGTTCTTGAAGCATCTTATAAACTTTTTGGAACTAAAATTCCACTTTATATTTATTTTGAACCTCTGGCGCTCTCAGATGGTTCAATTAGTCTATCTGTCCAAAATATTTCTGCTGGAAGTTTGAGTTTACCAACTTCGGAAGTTCTACAAATCGTTAAGTCATACGACTTGCCAGACTTTGTTCAAGTTGAAAGTAAGAAAAATCAAGTGGTCATTAATTTGTCCAAAATAAATGTATCAGGTAATCTTTATATTAAAGCAAATCAAATTGATTTAGGTAAAGGGAATTTTGTCTTTGATTTCATGAAAAAAGCCTGAAAAACGCATTAAAATGGCATTTTGACTTGCAAACTGAGCTAAGATTTGCTAAAATGAAAATTGCCTATGTTTAAGGTAAAAAACAAATGGAGGACATTTCTAAAATGGCTAACAAACAAGATCTTATCGCTGAAGTTGCAGCAAAAACAGGATTGACTAAAAAAGATTCAGAAAAAGCAGTTAATGCTTTTGGTGAAGTTGTAACTGAATTCCTTGCAAAAGGTGAAAAAGTTCAATTGATCGGTTTTGGTACTTTCGAAACTCGCGAACGCGCAGCTCGTGAAGGACGTAACCCACAAACTGGTGAAGCAATCAAAATCGCTGCTACAGTTGTTCCTGCATTCAAAGCTGGTAAAGCATTGAAAGACGCAGTTAAATAATTAGAGCTATTAAGCATTAAACACCGTATTTTTACGGTGTTTTTTTCTTGTCTGTCATTAAAATAAAAAATATATCCCGGCATATGCTTTTTTAGATTTCCTTTGTAAAAAATGATTCAGTGATAATTTCCCCTAAATTTCCTTCCTTAACAATTCCTGTGTCAGAAAAACCAAGTTCCTTGTAAAAGTGAATGGTATTTTCATTGCTACTTAGTACCCACAGACCAACTTTTGGATAATTCTCTGTTGAAAGTTCTTCTAAGGCGAATTCAAGCTTTTTCGACCTATTTTATGCTTTTTATAGGAGTCAAGTAAGTATATTCCGTGAATTTCACCAAAGTTTTCTTCAAAAGAATTATTCCGAAGAGGACCCCAGCCGCAAAAACCAATAATTCTGCCTTCAACAATGGCAACCACTGTATTTGAACAAAGATTATTTTTAAAAATATTAATGCTTGATTCAAGCGTTCTGTTTTTTAAGAAACTTTCTGGGAGAAGTCCGGTGTAAGTTTCTAACCAGGCTTTATAATGAACAAAAGCAATTTGCTCATAATCATCTGGGAGTGCTTTGCTTAGTATTGCTTTCATTGTCAGACCCTTAATTTATTTTTTAATATTATATCATTTATCAAGAATGATATTCAAAAAATGAAAAAGCCAAATAGTGATGTTTTCTGCCTTATTTTTTTGTTATACTATTGAATATAAAAAGTCGGAACGAAGAGGAGGGAAAAATGTTAGCTAAAAAAAACTATCAGTCACCTTTAGGAGAAATAACGCTTTTAAGTGATGAAACTTTTTTATTAGGAGTGTGGTATAAAGAGCAAAAATACTTTGCGGCCAATTATGATTTAAATCAGGCAAAAGAGGATAAGAGTCTTCCAATTATTAATACTATAGAATGGTTGGACGCTTATTTTAAAGGAGAAAACCCTGATTTTAAAAAAATAAAATTGAAACCAGAAGTAACGGAATTTAGAAAAAAAGTACTCAAAATATTAAGTGATGTTCCCTATGGTAGTCTAATTACTTATAAAGAAATATCAAATCTCCTTCAGACCAATGAAGAGAAAAAAAGAAATATGTCACAGGCAGTTGGTGGAGCAGTTGGACATAATCCACTTTCAATCATTATTCCTTGTCACCGAGTTGTGGGGACCGATGGTTCCTTGACAGGATACGCTGGTGGACTGGAGAAGAAAAAAGCTCTTTTGACACTTGAGCAAGCACATTTTAAAAAATAATTGGAGTTTTCATTTGGAAATTACTGACGAAACTTGGAAAATCATTAAAAATAATGATAAAAACTTTGATAATAAATTATGGTATGGCGTAACAACGACCAAAATATTTTGTCGACCTTCCTGTGTCTCTAGACTACCAAAAAGAGAGAATGTCAGTATTTTTCAAGCAGCCGAGCAAGCCTTAGAAGAAGGTTATCGTCCTTGCAAAAGATGTCGACCAATGGATAAAATTGTACCAAATGAGGTTTGGGTAGAAGAGATTGATTTACTTTTAAAAAATCATTATGATGAGGATTTAAGTCTTGAGGAGCTTGGACAAAGACTTCATGGTTCTTCGTCTTATCTTCGCCATATTTATAAAAAAATAAAAGGACTAACTCCACGGCAAGAACTGACAAGAATAAGACTTGAGCAAGCAAGAATGCGATTGCTTGAAGGAAATGAAGCAATCTCTGAAATTGCGCGTGCCGTTGGAATGATGAATACTCCTTATTTTATAAAATCTTTTAAAAAACGCTATGGACTTGCTCCCAATCAATACCGTAAATCTTATAATATAAATTCCAAAAAATAGGAGAAAAACTCTTATTTTTTTTATCCCTAAAATTGCTTAATTTATCCCAGACTTTTGGTCAGTACTTTTGATAGATTGAGTTAAAATAGCAATATGAAAATAAAAAATATAAAAAAATCCTATGGTAACAATCAAGTGCTAAATGATATCAGTTTTGAATTAAAAGCTGGCGATAAGGTTGCTTTATTAGGTAATAATGGTGCTGGAAAATCAACATTAATGAATATTATTAATGGAAATGTCAAGGCTTCTTCAGGAAAAATTGAATATGGCAAAATGAAACCGACTTCCAATAATACTGGTTATATCATGCAAAATATGACCTTACCTCCTGATGCTTTAGTCAGTGAAGTTTTAGCTTTGTTTTCAAATGATGAACAATCTAAAGAATATGGCTTAAAACTGGTCAAAGAATTTAAAATGGAATCCTATTTAAAGCAAAGATTTTCAAATTTATCTGGTGGTCAAAAACAAAAACTCTTTTTGGTATCTGCACTACAAAATAGTCCTGAATATTTCTTTTTGGATGAAATTACAACGGGTCTTGACAGTGAGAGCAGAGGAGAGCTTTTTAAATTTTTATCTTCAAATTTGAAAGTGAAAAATTCAACTTTACTTTTGGTAACCCATTATTTAGAAGAAGCATTGCAATTATGCGACCGATTTATCATTCTTAAAGATGGAAAAATTATTGCAGATTTACAAAAATCAGATTTAATTCAAGAAGAATTTTCTTTTGTTGAATTTTTAGTAGAAGTTCCAGAATTTGAAGCCTATAAACTAAAAGAAAAACAGTACAAATTACCAAAGAAATTGGGAGAACAAGCCATCATTAAATTCAATAAAGAACTTGTTTTATATCAAAAGACTTACCGTATCAACTTGGAGGAACTATTATCATGAAATTTCTAAAATATTTTACATTTGAACTCCGTTTACGCTATCGGAATCCTTCACAAATTTTCTTTGTATTTATCTTTCCCTTATTTTTAATGTTTGCTTTTTCATCAAGTTTTGGAAAAAGCATACCACATTATATTGAAAATAATATTGCATCAATATTATTATACAGTGTTCTATCAGCTAGTTTGACTTCACTGTCAGTACAAATTGCTGACTATCAGTCTGGAAAAATTTATCAGTTATTTGTCCAAAGAGGAATAAAAAAATTATTTTATATTATTGCACAAATTGTTAGTTTTATGATTATTATTTTTTGCTCAACGCTTGTTATTCTAGTAGTTGCTCATTATGCTTATGATTATGAGTTTCCTAAGTTGAGTTTATTAATTCTTTTTTATCTAAAACTTTATTTATATTCAATTCCATTTTGTTTATTAGCAATGATTATTGGACTTCTTGCTAAAAACACGGCAACAGCAAGTGCGATTGCTATGCCTCTGATGTTTCTTTCCTTCTTCTTTTCAGGAATGATGATTCCGTTAGCACAACTTTCAGGAGGAATTCGTAAGATTGCTGACAATTTTTTCCTCACTCAGCTACTTTCTGATTTAAACCATACATTAACTTCCAACTATACAGTCGTTCCAAATTGGTCAAGAATATCTTTAAGTGTCGGATTGATTTGTCTCTTAGCCCTATTAGTTTATCGAAGAAAGGCCTAAATACTTTAGCTTTTGTCAGTTAAATAATTGTTTAAGTGAGTATTTATTTATATAATGAAAAAGTGAAATTAAAAAAACAAATTGACCCTAATATAGAAGAAGCGGAAATTGTCATTGTTGCTCGAAGGCAAGAAGAATTTTCGGCTATTGTAAAAGAATATCATTTAGAAGATTTGTCTTCTATAGATAACGAAAAACTCTATTTGGCAACAAATAAAGGTTTTGAGATTGTTAATATCAGAGAAATTTTATATTTAAAATCAGAAAAAAATTATCTAGATTTCCATATGACGGATGGAGTGATAAGAGTAAGATCTCCTCTCTATTTTTATGAGAAAAAATTTGCTTTGAATTTTATTAAAATATCAAGAAATACTCTGGTTAATTTTGAACAAATAAGGCGCTTGGAAACAGACTTTGTTTACGGAGTATTGCTTTATATTGGAGATGAAAAGTTGCCTGTCAGTCGTAGATACTTGGCAAATATCAACAAGAAGTTGAAAGAAGGAGCTAAAAAATGAAATATGTAATTTCGGGACTCAAAGGTGCCTTCATTGCTATAGTATGTGGAGTCTTGCTTACTTTGTATTTTGGTGGAGAAATTGATTTTGAATCAATGACTCTAATTCTTGTTTATGGTTTTGTTCAGGGGGCCATGTCTAAAGTGATCGATGAATATGTCACAATTGCCTTGCTTGAATTTATTAGTCAAGTTTTAGCGAGTTATTTGCTGGCTTGGGGTTACTTATTAGTTAATGCTTGGATTCTTGACAGTTCGTGGCAACATCATATTTGGAGTTTTACTATTACTTGGTTGCTCATTTTTATTTTGGTATATCTTTATTCAATCGTCAGAAATCGGCGAATTGTCAAAAGATTTAATAGACAGAAATAGCGAATGTCAAAAGTTTTTTATGGTAATTTAATCATCATTCTTATATTTTAGTCAAACTTTTCGGTATTTTTTGTGTTAAAATAAGATTGATTTTTAAATATTAAGGATAAAAAATGATATATTTTGATAATTCTGCTACAACAGCAGTTAATCCAATGGTTTTACGAACTTATACAGATGTTGCAACAAAAATTATGGGAAATCCATCAAGTCTACATGGTTTGGGGACAACAGCGACGAGATTATTAGAGGCTTCTAGACGACAAATTGCTGAACTGTTGGGAGTCGATTCACGAGAAATATTTTTTACAAGTGGAGGGACTGAAGGAGATAATTGGATTTTAAAAGGTGTCGCTTTTGAAAAGCGTCCTTATGGTAATCACATCATTGTTTCTAATGTAGAGCATCCAGCTGTAAAAAATACAGCAGAATGGTTAAAAACGCAAGGTTTTGAAGTTGATTTTGCACCTGTTGATGGGGATGGTTTTGTTATTGTTTCTGAGCTTGAAAAATTGATTAGAGATGAAACGATTTTAGTTTCAATCATGGCAGTCAATAATGAGGTCGGAACCATTCAACCGATTGACGAAATTTCTGACCTACTTGCTGATAAGCCAACAATTTCTTTTCATGTAGATGCAGTACAACTAGTTGGTAAAAAGATTTTTAATCCTTATGATTTAGGTATAGATAGTTTTAGTGCTTCTGCACATAAATTTCACGGGCCTAAAGGAGTTGGCTTTTTATATATCAAAGATAATATTGAAATAGGGAAAATAAGCTTTGGTGGGAGTCAGGAAAGAAATAAAAGATCAGGAACTGAAAATCTAAACAGTATACTTGCAAGTAGTCTTGCACTTAAAATAGCGTTTGAAAATCTTAGTAAAGAGCAAGAACACTTGAAAAGCTTAATGTCATATTTAGCAGATGAAGTTGAAAAATGTGACTATTTAAAAATAAATGGAGAAGATAGAATAAATAGTATAGTAAGCATACAAGTTAAAGGTCAAAATATACAATTCTTACTACCTATGTTAGATATGAAAGGTATATATGTGAGTGGAGGCTCTGCTTGCATGTCTGGAAGTGTTTTAGCATCTCCTACATTAATTAATATGGGACTTAGTGAAGAGCAAGCACTTTCATCAATAAGAGTTAGTTTTAGTATATATAATACAGTTGATGAAGTAAAATATTTTATAGAATGTTTAAAAAACATATGTAAAGGAGAATAAATTGAGTATAAAAAGTATTTTTTTTGATATTGACGATACAATTTTACAAAATAATGACAATAACACAATTGACAAAGAACTTATAACTAGAATTAAAGAACTTCAAGACATGGGGATTAAAGTTCATATAGCAACAGGAAGAGGTTATGTTTCTACAATACCTGTTGCAAAAAAATTAGGACTTAAAGATGAGTTAGTTATATATAACGGAGCAATGGTTACAGATTTAGAAGGTAATATACTACATAGTGAATTAGTTGATAAAAATATATTTAATGAACTTATAAAAATATCAAGAGAACAAAATATACATTTAAATTTATACTATAATGATACTATATATGTTGAAAATTATAACGAGTATATAAAAGACTATATGACTAAAACACTTCAAAAATTGGTTGTTAATAGTTTTGAAGAATATAACTTTGAACATTCAATAAAATGTCTATTTATATCTGAATCAGAAATATTAGATAAGCTTAAAATATATATTGAAAGCAAAATAAAAGATATATACATTGTTAAATCAACTCCAAAATATCTAGAGATATTAAATAAGAATTCAAATAAAGCTAGTGGAGTTAAATATCTTTTAAATAAATATGGTATAGACAAAGAAAATGCTATGGCATTTGGAGATCAAAATAATGACTATGATATGTTAAAATATGTAAAATATGGATATATTATGGGAAATGCAAAAGATGAACTTAAAGATAAATTTTCAGATGATAGAGTAGCATTACATACAAAAGATAGTGGTGTACTTAAAAAAATAGATGAAATAATTTTTAATAAATAAAATAGGTGATTATGTGGAATTTATAAATTTAAAACTCCATACAGATTATAGTCTGCTTGAAGGAGTTGGAACAGTAGAAAAGTATGTAGAAAAAGCAAAACAACAAAATGCTAAATATTTAGGTGTAACAGATACTTCAATGTTTTCTGCTATCAAATTTTATAATTCTTGTAAAAAAAATAATATAACACCTATACTAGGACTTGAACTATTTACATATGGGTATTTTATACAAGGAGAACATGCTTTAACTGTTTATGGTATAGGATATGAAGGGTATAAGGAACTTGTAAGACTTAGTACAGTTTCTTATTCAAGATATGTAAGCACAAGACCAATAATTGATATACAGGATATAAAGGAAAATAGTGATAAATTAGTTGTAATTGCAGGTGGAATAAACTCAGAGCTTTTAAAAGCTATAACTGAAATGGAGTTTGACTTTGCAAGAAAGATTATAAAAAATTTAAAAGAAACTTTTAAAAATCTGTATATAGAAATCCCTGCTTTTAAGTTAAATAAAAGGGAAATAGAACAATATATAAGACTAATTACAGAAATGAATGTAGAGTATGTAATTACAAATGATGTATATTATGTAGAAAAAGATGATTCATATCTTCAAGTAATAGTAAGTGCAATAAAAGAAAATGTTCCTATGCAAAAAGTAAAAAATGCATATAAATATGATGACCTATATCTTAAAAACATAGACACTATAAAACAAGATTTAGAAATTTTAGATGAAGAAATGTTTAATATTGGTATTTTAAATGCCGAAAAAATTGCTAATATGTGTAGCTTTGAAATACCTAAAAATGAATTTAAATTTCCTAAATTAGAATTAGAAATAAGTGAAAAAGAATATTTAAGAGAGCTTGTAATTAAAGGTCTTAATAAAAAATATGAAAATATAACAGAAGAGATAGAAAAAAGATTTGAATATGAGCTTGATGTAATTGATAATATGGGCTTTAATGGATATTTTCTAGTAGTAGCTGATATAGTAAAATATGCAAATGACAATGATATTCTAATAGGACCTGGAAGAGGTTCAGCATCAGGAAGTATAGTAGCTTATGCACTTGACATAACTAAGGTTGATCCAATAAAGTATGATTTAATTTTTGAACGTTTTTTAAATATCGGAAGAAAATCAATGCCTGATATAGATATAGATTTTGAGCCAAGTAGAAGAGATGAAGTAGTACAATATCTTATGAGAAAATACAAAAAAGAATATGTATCAAATATAATAGTATTTTCAAGACTTCAAGAAAAACAATTACAAAAAGATCTAGAAAGAGTTTTAGATAAAAATAGAAATTTAATACCATATGCATTAAAAAAACTTGAAGGTAATGTAAGACATAGCTCTATTCACCCATCTGGAGTAGTTATATCAAAATATCCACTTATTGAAGAAGTTCCAACATATAAAGATGATAAGCTAAATATTAATGTTACACAATATCAAATGGAAGAGCTTGAAGATTTAGGCTTACTTAAAATAGATATTTTAGCACTTAAAAACTTAGAAATAATAAAGCAGACTATAAATAAAGTTAGTATAAAACTAGAAGATATAGATTTAGAAGATAAAAAAACTTTTAATACCTTTAATAGTGGTAATACACTTGGAGTATTTCAGGCAGAATCTCAAGGTATGGTAGACCTTATAACTAAATTTAAGGTTGAAAGTTTTTTAGATATATCAGCAATATTAGCTCTATATAGACCAGGTCCACTAAATAGTGGAATGACATATGAGGCTATAAAAAGAAAACACAGTGATAATATAGAATATATTTTTAGTGAGATTGAAAGCATTCTTAAAGAAACATATGGGATAATAGTATATCAAGAACAAATAATGAAAATTGCAAGTATTATTGCAGGTTATACTTTACTTGAAGCTGATGAATTAAGAAAAGCTATAAGTAAGAAGAAAATTGATATTTTAAAATTACATAAAGATACATTCATTAAAAAAGCGGTAGAAAGAGGATATGATGAGAATAAAGTTCAAAAACTATATTCTCAAATTGAAAGTTTTGGAGGTTATGGATTTAATAAATCACATACTATACCTTATTCTATGCTGTGCTATTATACTGCGTATCTTAAAACAAATTATACTTTAGAATATATGTGTTCACTTTTAAATAATGATATAAACGATTATTCAAAATTAAAAAAATATGTAATAGAATTGAAAAAGTATAAATATGAAATTGAAAGACCAAGCATAAATAAATCAGATGCTTATTTTAGTATAAAAGACAACAAAATTATATACGCCCTATATTCAATAAAAGGTATAAGTGAAAATATAGCAAAATCAATAGTTGATGAAAGAGAAATTAATGGTAAATATACAAATATTGATGATTTTTGTTATAGAATGATTAAATATGATTTAACTAAAAAACATATAGAAGCACTTGCAAATGCAGGAGTATTTGATGAATTCTTAATTACAAGAAGAGAAGTAAATGAAAATAGTGAAGAAATATATAATATATGTAAAAAGAATTATGAAAATTCAAGTAATGTTGGAAGAAGTCTATTTTTAGTAAATCCTAATGAAATATTTAGTTATAATCAAAAAAATATGGCTGAGTATACTGAAAGTGAGTTAATAGCTAAAGAAATAGATGGTATAGGTTTATTACTTTCAATTGATTTA
>ERZ772910.1115-NODE-1115-length-13981-cov-3.131409_pt1 | contig 13981 bp, 16 predicted proteins | sample MGYA00511357_ERZ772910 | MGnify/ENA primary metagenome ERZ772910 (study PRJEB29015, sample SAMEA2738096) | human oral metagenome | biome: human oral; feature: human-associated habitat; material: saliva | place: China | collected 2193 ... | reverse complement strand
GCCAACATTTTTTCCATGAAGTTCTTCAGGAGAAATACGGTAACCAATGATAAAGTCTTTAGGAGCATATTCATCAACGATTGCTTTTACTTCTTTAACAACAGCTAGCGGAAAGGCCATTCGTTTATCCAGTGAACCACCCCATTTATCTGTGCGAAGATTAGAAAGTTTTGAGAAAAATTGTTGAATTAAATAATGATTGGCACCATGAATTTCAACACCGTCAAAGCCGGCATCAATTGCCCGTTTTGTGGCTTTACCAAAATCAAGAATAATATCATCAATCTCTGTTAGTGTGAGTTCACGAACAGGGTAATCTAAGAAAGAAAAATCGACAGCAGAAGGAGCCACCACATCTAACCCATTAACGTGACGTCCTACAGCGGCTCGCCCAGCATGATGAATTTGAAGAATAGCTTTATTTCCATCTTTTTTTAGAGCCTGTGCAGTTTTGCGGAGTCCTTCAAGATGAGCATCAGAATAAGCTCCTAATTGTTCAGGATATCCTGGCACATATGCTGGTCCACCATTTTCACTCACATAATGGAATTCTGTAATTAACATACCTGCCGCTTGTGAACGGGCAGAGTAATATTGAATAGTATCATCAGAAGCGAAACCACCTTTTAAACCAGAATGAGTTTGCATTGGAGACATTACAATACGGTTGTTTAAAGTTGCCCCATGACGTAAGGTAACATGATCAGTTAATTGATTTGGCATATTTTTATCCTGTTATTATTATATTTGGAAAGTAGATTATTAAAACTATAATTCGAGAAATATCGATATGAAGAAATAAAAAGAAAGTTAATTATAACTCTTCTAATATGAAATTTTTAAAATCGGAAATCATCTCCTCATTTCGACGATAATAGGTCCATTTACCAATGCGAGTAGCAATTAATAAATTGTCTTTTTCTAACATAGATAAATAATGAGAAGTAGTAGACTGAGTTAAGTTAAGTAATTTTTGAATCTCACCTACACAAACACCTGTTTCAACCTCATCTACTTTAGTTTCGTTGTAGAAATGTTTTTTGGGTTCTTTGAGTAAAGTAAGAATCTTCAATCGATATTCATTTGATAGAGTTTTAAAAGTTTCCACATTTTCCATAAATCTATTATATCGAAAAAATTCGATATGTCAATATAAAAGATTTTTTGGGGGGAGTTAAACACTTATCGTTTGTTAGGTTCTTTTCTTAATTTCAAGTAAACTAAAGAACCATCTGTAGATATTTTATCTCCCCCACCATTTCTGCTTCGATAAGGATTTGTGAAATGAGTATATAGCTTCCTTTCTTCAACTAATCCATGCTCGATGAGTTCATCTGCGATAAGATTTCTTTCTTCATCTATATTCTCATCAATACGATGAGTAATTTGTCCTGTAAATAAAGAAAATCTAATACCAATATCTAAAGAAGCGGCACAGACCCAATCAGACTTTACTCCCCCAGGGAGGTAATAATCTTGTGGAGTTTCCCATAATCTGATATGATGCCTTTGTTTAGGACTGCCAGAAATTTCCTTTTCAAAGGCGAGGTCTTGTTTTTTAGAAAATAAAAAGAGAGAGCTAACGGGTGCAGTGGGATAGCTTTGACGTAATAAGCTTGATTTTATAATTTTGAGAGAGGACCTTAAAGTAATTTTATCTGATTTTGTCCAACCCATTTTTAAAAAAGCGGCTTCTATATCTTCTTTTGAACCATCAATTAATAAATTTACCGAATCACCTAATACACCATCAGAAGTTCTGGACCTTCCAATAAAGTATTCCGGTAGATAAATTTTTGTGATGATTTTTGTGATATTGGGAATAATCATATAAGATAAAATTAGCCAGGTGACAATATATAAAAAAATATGAATTTTACGAGTTAATATATCTCTGAAAAATAAATCATAAATGGTATATCCAAAGACAACTGCTACTAAAATACGAAAAGTGCGAGCGGTGAAATTTATAACTTTGGTTTTTGGGTCCATTGATATCGCCTTTCTTATTTATGGGTTAATGAATATTTTTTGGTAAAGTATGGAATATTTATTTGATACAAAATTATTTATATATCTATTCTAATTTAAAAATGACTAAAATACTAGAGAGAGTATTGATTAAAAATTTAGAAATAAAATAGATTCGGAAGGAATTGACTATATTATCAGAAAATTATAAAATAAGCTATCTGAAAGGTTAAAGGAGTAAATAAATGGTCAAAAAAGCGAGTGAAGCAGAAATCTTAGAAGAACTTTATGATTTAATTCTTAGTAAAACATTGAATAGCAAAGAACGTGAAGTTTTAGTGAAGAGTAAGAATGATTTAGAAAAGGGAAATTATACTCCGAAGGTAATAAACGATCTCCAACATTCTCTAGCGCCTCTTGCTAGAAAAAAGGAATTATCTAGTGAAGTTGTGAGGTTTTATCTTCAGTTGTCGCAACAATTTATTGAAAGAGGTCAACGTGGAAGTTGGCTTTCGCTTTAATGATAATAAATCTTTCCTTTTGAATGAGCAAACAATTCAATACACTTTATAATAAATTTTTTATAAAATAAGAGTAGTTTTTATTTAATATATTATAAGGAGAGTTTGAAATGGTAAAAAATATATCGTTGGATTGGTTTTTGGGAATTTTATTGCCTTGCTTATGGATTGGTATTGTTTCTGGACTAATTTCTGGAATGGTAAAAATTGGTTGGGAGGCTATTCTTCCTCCTCGTACAAAAGAGCGAGATGAAACAAATCCTCCTCAAAAACTGATGCAACAAATTGGCTTTCCCAAAAAAATCACTCATGCTTACTTTTTGTATTCTAAAAACCAAAAAGTGTATTGGTTTGCATTGATTCTTCATTTCAGTTTTTCAATTGTTTTTTCATTTATTTTTGTTGTCTTATCACAAATATGGAGTGGTATAAGCTTAGGCGAGGGGGCCCTTTACGGTATTATTATCTGGTTTTTATGGCATATTCTGTTAATGCCCATTACTAAAACAGTACCACAACCATGGAAGCAACCCTTCTCAGAACACTTTTCAGAATTTTTTGGACATATCGTCTGGTCTTGGTCAATAGCTGCTGTGAGTTTTTATATGATTGCTACTCACTATTCAGATGTTCTTTCACTTTTCTAAAATAAAAAGAGCCTTCTTAAAAGAGGTCTTTTTTATTTCAGATTTGATGAGAATTTATTCACTTTAAAGAGATTTTCTTCAATAACAAATTCCCACTTTTGTACATCTTTTTGATATGTTTGTCTTTCAGGTGGAGGATTTTTTAGCATCTCATTATAACTGGACATTGATCTTGAGGTGACGAGATACATAAGGCTATCATTTTCATCAAAAGATAGAGAATATTTCGCTTTAAGGGAAATTTCCACAGTAATTTTATTCTTGAATTGGTGTAGATTGTTTATTCCTTCAATCTGAATATCAAAAATGGATTCTTTTTTTCCATACATATCATTGTGAACAATATGTTTATCCTGTTTTTTTAGTAAATTTTTACTGTAAAATTGACTATTCTGATAAAGTTTTGACTGATTCCATGAGCTAAGAACAGCTAAAACAAGGGATTCAATCTCATCAGTCTTAATCACGTCTTCTGAGATATTTTTAGCGGTAATATATTTTTTTTTAGTTAATTTTTCAATTAACAATAGGGCAAATGGTGATAAAACTAGAATAGGGATTAGAAGTAGTTTTAGGTAAAATAAATTCATATTAATTTGTGGTTTCTACGGGGCTTAAATAAGCTTTAAATTCGTGATCTGTCGAGCTGTCTCTTGTTGTGATAGTGCACTCATCAAATTGAGTGAGATTTGATGAAACCGTAGCTCTATAGGCAGAAACACTAATCTCTTGACTTAATGTTGAGTCGGGAATGCTATATGCTAAGGTCACTTCTTCCAAATCCATAAATAAATCTCTGAAAGTTAATTTTTTATTTTTTCTTTTGTTTCGTTTAAATTTTCTGAGGCACTCCATCCAAGACCTAAAAGAGTGTCAAAATCGTAATATGAAATTTTTATTGCAGCATCAGAGATATTTTTGTCTTTAAAGTTGACCGACATCGTTTTGTCTCGAGCACCTCCAGTAATGGAAATATCAAAGAAGAAAAATTTAGGTGTGGAGATGGTTATAGTGGCATCAGGATCTGGAGAATCATGGTTTAAATTAACTTTGGCATTCGACCAGCTTCCTGCAATAGCATCTTCATAATATTTGAGGATTAGTATTATTTTTAACGCTATTTTTACTTGAAGTTTTACAACTGCTTAAAATTCCAATAGAAAAAATAGCAAAGATGATAATAAAAAATTTTTTCATAAATTTATATACTCCAATTTTGGTGACATTACGGCTTAATTATAGCATATAAGTGATTAAGTAGAAACAACCTCAGAAAATATATACGTATTTTAGAGGACGTTTTGTGTAATAGTTATTGATTATGTTGATATAAATTTTAAAGAGGTTATGATACAATAGTTTAAGAAATTAGAAAAGAGCTTAACATGAAAATTAATACAATTCCACTAAAAATTGTCGTTTCAATCATTATGCTTATAACAGTGATATTGTCCGTTGTATTTGGAATAGGAATATGGGAAATTTTCCATAAACCTGAAATTTCATTTATAAAGGTTTTATTTTATTTTTCTTTTCTCATATCTTTGTTATTAAACTTAGTATCATGCTCTCAGGTATATAAAATATTGAAATATATGGATAAAGATGCTATCTTTACTAAACAAATACAGAAAATAATTAATAGAATAAAAATGATAACATATGCTGTTTTTGTTGTCTTATGGGGAATTTTTCCAATGATGTACCATGCAGCGATGATTACAAAGGTCTATGTTACTATTCCAATCTCATTAGTTTTTATTTTTTCACCTTTAATTTTAAGTACATTTACGGCAGTAATTGAACAACTCCTCAGAAAAATTATTGAAATAAAATCGGAAAATGATTTAACAGTATAAGAGAAGGGAGAAATTAATGGCTATTAAAGTACATATAGATAGAATTTTGGTAGAACGGCAAATGTCTGTGACAGAGTTGTCAGAAAAGGTTGGAATTACGATGGCTAATATTTCGGTATTAAAAAACGGAAAAGCCAAGGCTGTACGTTTCTCCACTTTAGAAAGATTGTGTAAAGTGTTAGACTGCCAACCAGGAGATTTACTTGAATATATAGATGACTAATTATTAAAATAATAAATATGAACACCTAAAGGTGTTTTTTATTTCTTTAAATACCAAGATAAACAATAAAAATATATTGCTAAACGATAAAAAAGTATTGACAATCAGCATTTTTTTTATTAAAATAAAGTGGTATTTTGATATCAAAAAAATGATTTACTCGCATCGACCAAAATTTGAGTAAATCATTTATAGAGAAAATAACAAAATTAATGAGGTCTTTTGTGAAGACATCAGTCCTTTTTTGCTACCTTAAAATTATGGTAAAGAAGTACAAGACTTGTTCTCCTATTACTATAATAGGGACCAAAATAAAGGAAAGAAAATCTAAAATAAAGAAATTAATGATATGAAAAAGAAAAAAAGGATCAAAATTTCTCCAATATAAGGTACTGTAATAGTTTTAATGTGTTTTATGGTAATAAGTATCGTCTTTAATATCCACGAATCACAACGGTGTGAGGTGTTAATACAAAAGTATAAAGTTGAACATATAACGCGTGCTCGTCAATACAATATGATTATGCTGCTTTATAAATCAGTACCAATTGAATGGGAGAATGCCCAAAATGAAAATTCTAAATTATCGGATACAAAGTTGGTGAAAACTCTAGATGATGCTAAAGAATTTAATGAAAAGGAAAGTAAGATAGGACAATGAGAAAAGGTGGAATAATCTGTCTCATATTTCTTACCCTAATCGTATCATTGGTTGCTTTTAAAGTGTATGTAAATTATGAGCTTGACAGAAGAATAACTCTTGAATTAAAAAAAGAACAATATAGTATAGAAAAGAAGTGCTAGAAATACGGTAGGGAGCACTTTTACAGAACAAACTGGATGTTCATAGTAAAACTTAGATATCTTTAGCATTAAATGATGACCCTTGTTGCAATTTTTAAGCGACAGGGGTTAAGGCATTGTAAGGGTGGAAGAGTTATTTTATTCTTACAGAGTATAGACTTACAAGTCTGAGAAAAAAGGAAGACAGAACTAATGAAAAAAAGTAAAATTATCACATTAAGTGCAGCCGCTTTATTAGTGATGACAGTAACGATGCCAGTCAGTGCAGCAACAGCATTGGGAACAGTGAGTGGTACATGGCAAGACCAGACAGGACAAATTATTGGCTATCATATGAGTGGACAAGGAGACGTATATAAAGATGGTAATGTATGGTACCAAAATGGATTGCAAGTTAACGAACCTGTTGTAGCAAATACCACTGGAATAGCTCCACAGAACGATCCAGCTCCTAGTAATGCAAGTACATATAAACAAACTGAAAATATTGCACAACGCATAGAAATTTTGAAACAATCAAATGACCCAGCTAACAGATCGGCTGATACAAGAGCAACTGCAGGTCAAAATCCAAGTGATTATAAAGCTACAGAGCTTCAAGCACAACATGAAGAGCAACAAACGGAATTAAGAGCAGAATTTAATAATCTTAAAGCAGCTAAGTATAACCAATCTCCTTCAGCGTATAAAGATGCTGAAATATCAGCGCAAGAAGCATCAATCGGAAACCCAGATAATATCAAAGGTAGTGACTATAAAACAGCAGTTCTAAAGCGTCAAGCATCTGAAAAAGAAGCACAAGAACATAATATTAGTGGAACAGATTACCGTAAGAGCGTCACTAAGTTGCAAGAGTTAAATAAAAAAGATAGTGCAAAAACTACAGAAACTACAGAAACTACAGAAACTACAGAAACAACTAATAAAGTGGCTGGAAAAGAAGCTGTTAAAGTCAATCCTATCGTTTCAAGTGGAACGGTATCAATCCATAGTGCACAACCTGAAAGTGCTAAAGCTGTAAAAGCAACAGCTACGGGAACAAAAGCTACCACAACGTCTGCAACTAAATCAGCTAATCAAAATGAAGTTAAAACTCTTGCTGCAAGTTTACCAACAACAGGTGATGATGCGGGTCTCTCACTTTTTCTTACATTTATAGGAATGATACTTTTTGGTGCTGTAGGAGTTATCCTTGCGTTATTTCAAAAACATGGACGTCATAGTAAATAATTCTGGTTTATTGAAGGTTTTCTTCAATTTGCGTTGAAAATATTATGTTGAAGATTCTCAAACCTTAAACTTATATTTATACTTGGGAGTAGGTATAATTAATATAGTGAGAATCGTAGTTTATTTATTATGAGAGAGGAAAAAGAGATGGGACAGAAAATAAAGTCAACGGATATTCTGAGAACGATAATTGGACTTTTATTATTGTTTGTCGGCTTCTATATCATGTCAAGTATTGATTTACATATTGGATATGTTCAAGAATTTACACTTCTGATTTTTAGTATTGTAGGAGTAGCCGTGATTTTTGGAAATCAGGCATTGATATGGTTTTCTAAACCACAGGGAAGATATATAAAAATTGCCATTGCATGTTTAATTATTAATACGATATGGTCAATGCTTGGAGGAACTATTGTTGCACTGATTTTTGGTAATTCAGGGAATCACGCTAATGCAGCATTTGGAGATTTTATCTTGATATTTTTCGTCCCGTTTATGATTATGGGCGAAGAATTATTTTCAATCGGAATATTGGAAACACTTCGTACAAAGTGGGGATTATCAACTATGATTTCGACTTTAGTCACTTCGGTAATCTTTGGATTAATTCATTTTAATACCTATAATGGTGGAAATGTTTTGCGAACAATTATTCAAATCTTATTAGTTCAGGGAGTGGCGAGATTGATATTCAATTACGCTTACTTGAAAACATCGAGTATTTGGACTTCATATGCTGTTCATTTAGTCTTTGATTTAGTGTTTCTATTTGTTTTACCTTTTGTGATACCGAAATAAGGATAGGTTATAATAATATTTTGATTAAAGATTCATCTGGTAACTAATTAAAGATATGCTTAGATCAAAAAAGAATATAAAAAAACAGACTAATGATAGTCTGTTTTTTTATATATTTTATGAAGATATTTATCCTTTATCCGCACCAGCTGTGATTCCATTGACGTAGAATTTTTGCATAACTATGAATAAGATTGTAATAGGAACTGCAATCAGTACGCTACCTGCGATAAACTGATAGAGGTTTGTAGCACTTGAACCTTTTGAATTTGTCATCATATTTTGCAATCCATAGGCCACTGTACGAATTTTGGGATCCCCACCACCTAAGATGTAACTTGAGAACATGAAATCAAGCCATGGTCCGATAAATGCCATTAAAGATGTATATACAATCATTGGACGAGAAAGAGGAAGCGTAATATGAATAAAAGTTTGCCAGCGAGTTGCACCGTCAATTGTTGCAGCTTCGTCAATAGAGCGAGGGATGGTATCTAAGAAACCCTTGAACACGTAGAAACCTAATCCAGAACCACCTACATAGACTAATGCCATTCCCCAAATATTAAGCATATTAATAGATTTAAGAATTGAATACATTGCAATCATCCCCATGATTCCTGGAAACATACCAATAATCAATGCGAATTGTAAAAATGGTTTTCTGAATTTAAAACGTAAACGTGAAAGTGCGTAAGACATAATTGTTGTGATAAAAGTATTCGCCACCGCACATATTACTGCTAAAATAAAAGTATTTAAAAGCCAATGTGCATAAGGATATTGAGAATTATTGAAAATACCTATATAATTTTCCAACGTCCAGTTTTGTGGAAATAAAGATTGAACGAAACCTGTATTATTATTCTTAGCAAAACTTGTTAAAATCATCCATATGACAGGGAATATCCAAAGGAGAGCTAAGATAACTAATAAAAGGTAACGGAATGTTAGAGAAAGTTTTCTCTGAGTTTTATAAGATTTCACTAATTAGCCCTCCTTAAATGCATTAGTTCTACGATATAGAGCGAGTGATGCAGTTGCTGTGATAACAAATATTATGATACCAATAGCAGAAGCAAGAGCGTAATTTCTTGTAGATTGTGTAGTAAGTTTATAGAGCCAAGTAATTAATAAATCGGTTGTTCCTGCTTGAGCATTTGCCAAGTTATTGTCTGTATTTGGTCCACCTCCTGTAAGAAGATAAATAACGTTGAAATTATTGAAATTACCAATAAATTGTTGGATCAATGTTGGGGTCAAAACAAATAATATTTGTGGGAATGTAATTGATTTAAACACTTGGAAAGTGTTAGCTCCATCAATTTTTGCTGCTTCAATTTGATCTTGCGATAAATTTTGAATGATAGCAGTTGAAACTAACATTGTTACTGGAATACCAATCCACATGTTTACACCAATAACTGAAATTTTAGCCAAGATTGGGTCAGATAAAAATTGAATTGGCCCTTTAATCCAGTGGGCATTTTGTAAAACGCTATTAATAGGCCCATGGTCGTCTAAGAACATTCCCATTAAAAGCAAAGAAACAAATTGAGGAACGGCAAACACTACAACAAATATAGTTCTCCAAAAACCTTTAAATTTAACTCCATTGGATTCTATTAGTAAGGCTAATAGAACACCACCAAGGAATGTTGTTAAAGTTGCAGCTACAGCCCAAATAATGGTCCAAATTAATAGTGGGAAAAAGGCTTTTCCGTAGTCCCCTTGGAAAACTTGAGCAAATGCAGACAATCCAGTCCATGAAAAACCAATTAAATGTTGAGTATCATAGTTTGTAAAGGCTAGGGTAATCATAAAGATTAACGGAGCGACAGTGAAAGCTAAAATTCCAAGAAGTGGAAGAACCATTAATGTAATGTAAAGTTTATCATCTAATAGTGAAGATAGATCTTCCAGCGTTGTTGGAATATGCTTATTGTCACGATTAAGTGCATAGAGGTGACGAAGAGATCTAAGATGAACGATATATAAAAATATAAGTAAACCAATTGCTACTATTGCAAAAACACCAAATAGAAGGTAGAGCATAGAATTATCAGGTAAAAGAGTATTATATACTCCCTCAGAAGCATCCCAGACAACTTTTTTAGTTTTTACTGTACCAAGAGTTCCAAGCATACTGATAGCTTTAAAGCCTGAAAAGAGTAACCACCAAATAATAATGACTTCACTGGCAAGAAGGAGAAGCCCTTTTAGCCATTGTTTATTTTTTAATTGAAAGAGTCCCATCACAAAAAAACTCAGTTTTGCAAAAATATCCCCTTTAGACCAGACTTCTTTATAAGTGGCTTCAGGTGGTAAAGAAGTTTTTTTTCTGAACATATAACTTTGTCCTTTTCTAATAAATAAAGAGATTAGGCTGTGCCCAACCTCTTTAAAAGAGTACTAATGAATTATTTAGTTGCTTTAGAGATAGAATCTTGGAAAGTTTTAAGTTGACTGTCATATTGTGAAGCAGGAGTCTTACCAAGGTATGTATTATTAATCAAAGGAGCAGCTAAATTCCAGAATGTGGCCATTTCAGGCATTTTAGGCATCAAAGTATCTTCAGGTACTTGTTTGATAACAGCTTGAGCTGCAGGGTCGGCGGTAATGTCTGAGTCAGTTTGTAAACTCTTAGCGACTGGAATTGCATTGTTCGCTTTATAAAGTTCTTTTTGTGAGTCAGCATTAGAAAGGTATTGTGCGAGAGAAGATGCAGCGACTTGATTTTTAGAAGCAGAGTTAACAGCAAGTGTACCTACACCAGAGAAAGCTTGCATTTTCTTTTCGCCAGAGCCGAAATCAATTGTTGGAAGGGTGGTAACACCGTAATTGTCGCCAAGAATTTTCTTAACATTACTTGCATCCCAAGGTCCATCGAGGACAGCAGCTGTTTTACCTGATTTTAAATCAGCTAGCAATGCTTGACCTGATTGGATAACACCTGTGTTAGATTTTTGTTTTGCAAACCAATTCAAGACTTGAAGCCCAGCATCTCCGGCAACGTCAGTACCGTCTAAAGTTTCACCATCTTTACCAAACAATACTGTACCGTTTGAAAGGAAGGCTGGATACCAGTTATAAGAGTTTGTAAAGTCTGTACCGATTGCTTTATCTTGTGTAAATTGAGTCCAACTAGTTGGTGCTTCAGAGAATTTAGCTTTGTTATAGAAGATGATATTTGATTGTTGGTCTTGAGGATAGGCATAATATTTACCTTTCCAAGAAACAGCTTCTCCAGCAACAGAAATGTCATTTTTGTCTACCCATTTTGTTGCATCAGGAGAAAGAGGGTTAATGTAACCTGCTTCAGCCATGGCACCAAGTTGGTCATTAGGAACTTTGAAGACATCCGCTGCTTTTGCTGGGTCTTTACCAACGTCAGTTTTGGCATTTGCAGAACCTGTTGGAGATTGATTGACTTTTACTTTAACATCAGGATATTTTTTTTCAAAGCCAGTTACTAGTGTTTTGTAGCTATCAACATTAGCTGGGTCAACCCACAAGGTAACATTACCTTTTACATTGTTTGAGCTAGAAGATGATGATTTGTTAGAACTTGCTGATGAACCGCAAGCTGCGAGGGTTGCGAGGGCGAGTACAGATGCTCCACCAAGAGCAACTTTTTTCCATGATTTCATTTTGTGTTTCCTCCTAATGAAAACGGTTTATTTTATACACTCCTCATTTTACGCAACCGTTTGCTTTTTGTCAAGGGAAAAAATATTACATTTTGATTACTTGGAAATTGGTTTATACCGACTTTTCAGCGTATTCTTTAGAATGAAAAATAAATGTTTTAAAAAATAATATACGAAAATTGTCGCAAACGGTTGCGTCAATGAAAGCGTTATGATAAAATATGATTAATGTGAGATTTATCTTCTCCAGATGTGGTGGAAATGACACTATCGAAAAGCGACGGAAAAGGTGCTTTTCGCTGTCCTTGAGATTAATTGAAAATAGTTTAAGACAGTACAGCCATCAAAAAAATTTGGAGGTTCTATTATGAACAAAGCTGCAATTTATCATCGTCCTGAGTCGGAATTTGCTTATCTTTATGCAAAAAATCTGATGCATGTTCGTCTGCAAACACAAAAATCTGATGTGGAAAAAGTCGAATTATTTTATGGCGATCCTTATTCGTGGGAAGGGCTTGATAACCCTGAAACACAGTATTGGGCTAGTCAAAAAGTAGAGATGAAAAAGTATCTTTCTACTAATATTAGCGATTATTTTGAGGCCGAAATTACTGTTGCAACGAAACGCGTAGATTACTTATTTGTCATTACAGGTTTGGATGGAGAAAAAGTAGTTTACACAGACCAAGGAATGTTTGATTATGATGAGAGCTTGGTGACTAAAAAATATGGGGCTTTCCGTTTGCCTTATTTCCATGAAAGTGATCGGTTTAAAGCACCTGAATGGGTCAAAGAAACGGTTTGGTATCAAATTTTCCCTGAACGTTTTGCTAATGGGGATACGAGCAATGATCCTGAGGTAACAAAAGCTTGGAATCCACAAGATGTTCCTGACCGTCAAGATTTTTATGGGGGAGATTTGCAAGGGGTGATTGATCATTTGGAACATTTGACTGAACTCGGTGTGAACGGCATTTACTTTACTCCTATTTTCCAAGCTTTTTCTAATCATAAATATGATACAGAAGATTATATGGAAATTGATAAGCAATTTGGGGATAAGGAATTGTTTAAAACTTTGGTGAAAGAAGCACATGCGCGTGGTATTAAAGTCATGTTAGATGCGGTCTTTAATCACATCGGAGATACGTCTGCTCAATGGCAAGATGTATTGAAAAATCAAGAAAAATCAAAATTTGCGGATTGGTTCCATGTTAATAGTTGGCCAGCAACTTATACTCCGACTGATGATTTTGAAAATGCTGAGAATGCAACTTATGATACTTTTGCCTTTACTCCACACATGCCAAAACTGAATACGGCTAACCCAGAGGTTGAAGCTTATCTTTTGAAAGTAGCTGATTATTGGATTTCTGAGTTTGATATTGATGCTTGGCGTTTGGATGTGGCTAATGAGATTGACCATCAGTTTTGGAGGGATTTTCGCAAGGCAGTTTTAGCTAAAAAGCCTGATCTTTATATCCTAGGAGAAGTCTGGCATACATCTCAGCCTTGGCTAAATGGCGATGAGTTCCATGCGGTCATGAATTATCCTTTATCTGATAGTATCAAGGACTATTTCTTACGAGGAATTAAGAAGACAGACCAATTCATCGATGAGATCAATGGCCAATCTATGTATTACAAACAGCAGATTTCAGAAGTGATGTTTAATCTTCTAGATTCGCATGATACAGAACGTATTTTGTGGACGGCAAATGAAGATGTTCAACTGGTCAAATCAGCCCTAGCCTTTCTCTTTTTACAAAAAGGGACACCGTGCATCTATTACGGAACAGAGCTTTCCTTGACCGGAGGACCAGACCCAGATTGTCGTCGTTGTATGCCTTGGGAACGCGTATCAAGAGACAATGATATGCTGAATTTCATGAAGAGGCTGATTAAGATTCGCAAATTCGCGTCAGTAATCATTTCGCATGGCAAGTATAGCCTAAAAAAAATCAAACAAGATGTAGTTGCCTTGGAGTGGAAATATGAAGGACAGTTCCTTAAAGCTATCTTTAACCAATCAACAGAAGATTGTATTGTAGAGAAAGAAGCAGTAGCACTAGCAAGCAATTGCCAAGAATTAGAGAATCAGCTTGTCATCTCTCCAAAAGGATTTGTGATTTTTCATTAAAGAGCAATTAAGAGTGACAGGAAAATTGTAGTATAGAGAGCATTTTACAAACAGACTATTTGTCGTCTTGCTACAATTGGTATATAATTTAACTTAAAGAAAATAGGAGGACTAATCGAATGGAATTAAAAGATT
>ERZ772910.1112-NODE-1112-length-13992-cov-3.612040_pt1 | contig 13992 bp, 11 predicted proteins | sample MGYA00511357_ERZ772910 | MGnify/ENA primary metagenome ERZ772910 (study PRJEB29015, sample SAMEA2738096) | human oral metagenome | biome: human oral; feature: human-associated habitat; material: saliva | place: China | collected 2193 ... | reverse complement strand
AATACATTTCCTCTATAATTAACTACTATAATAGTCTTTCTCTCAATATCTTTTAATACTACTACATAGTTTGATTTATATACAACTATAGCATCTTTTAAACTATATATTAAAAATCCTCTTCCTGTTACAAGTTCTTCTTTACTTTCTTTTGATACTATATAAAATGGTCCACATTGTTTGATTGTATCATACTCTTTATTACTAAGTGTTATTTTACCATATTCATTTATAACTACATCTTTATTATCTTTTTTAGTTAATGCATAACCACCAATAAAAGATGATTTACGGCTGAATATAAAATCACTTACTTTTTCTCCAGATGTTCTAAATAAGGCATATCCTTTGTCATTATTAATAAAGAAAGCTTCTGCATCTGTTGGAGTTTTTTTGATATTATTGTTAGTAATATCTATTCCTCCTTTTCCTTTACTACATGCTTTTCCAAATACTATTATTAATCCAATTATTAATATTATCGTTGCTAACTTTTTTTTACTATTATCATTCATATTCTGCTCCTTAAACATATTATAGTAAAATATTTATATAAAATGAAAAAGTGGAGGAATTAAAAAAATGGAAAATGTAAAAATGATTGAAAGGAAATTTATAAAACAATTAAAAGGAATTATATTTTTTCCTTTTAAATTAGTTTTTTTGACCTTTATATTAGTTTTTTGTGTGGTAATATATTTTTTAAAAAAAGTAACACAAGAAATTTTATATTTTTTAAGAATAGAAGAAAGACCTATTAATTTGTATCCTTGTTTTCGTTGGGGGGACCTACCAGAAGATTTGGTTTTTGAAAGTTGTGATAAAGAAGATGGAAAAATGTTAAACTTTTTAGATGTGGAAAATAAATGAGAACATTTTTTTAAAACAGTACAAAAAAAATAAAAAATATAAAGCAGACAAAAGCCTGCTTTATTTATTTTTTAATTAAATGGATTGATTGCCCATCTGAAAGTTTTGTTGTAAAAACTGCTGTCCAAACTTGAAATTGTTACTCTTTTTCTCCCGGAAGATGCATGAATAAATTGTCTATTTCCCATATATATTCCCACATGAGAAATTCTTCCTTTTCCTGTTGTTTCAAAAAAAACCAAATCCCCCTTTTCCATATCCATTGAGGCAATTTTAGGTTTAAATGTTGCTTGTGAGCTTGAAACCCTAGGCAAATTAACGTTTGCAGCCTTTTGAAAAACATATCCTACAAATCCGGAACAATCAAAAGTATTTGGCCCAGTTGCTCCCCACACATAGGGAGAACCTAATTTTGTTTGTGCGAATGATATAATTTGTTCCCTTATATTTGAGAAATCATTGTTTTTTTTCATTGTTTGTCTTGAACCCAGCAGAACAGGCTTATCAATATTTCTATTATTATTTTTTGTTGTATTTTGAAATTCTGCAAAAGAAATCATTGATAGAATTGTGATTATTGATAATATCAATATTTTTTTCATTGAACCTCCAATCTACCTTTCAACTTTGGTAATTAAATTATAACATATATATCTTTTATTTTAATTTATTTAGTTTTAAATTTTTATTAACTGCTAATTTTTTTTAATGTTTTCATTCTCTTTCAAGTTTTTCTTTAACTTTTTGAAAGTTTTTCTCAACATTTTCCAAAAAGCCATATGTACATTTAGATAGTTTAAGAAATTCACCATCTTTTGTAAAAATAACTTCATGGAAACCTTTAAAAGTTGCAATTCCAAAATCATCAAATTCAATTCTTGCTATTTCTTCAAACTTCTTGTCAAGATAAACAATTTTTATAGGAAAAGCCTGTTGTATGTTCAAGACATCTCTTTCTTCCAAAGAACTTTCTTTTAAATTTGATTTTTTCATAAAAATTTCAACATTATAAAATTTTTCAAGCAGTTTCATATATTGCAGTGGAACTTCATTTTTGTGCCCTGTAACTTCAATAAAGTTTTCTAAATTTTTTTCATAATCTGCATTTTGTAATCCCGAAAAGAAATCAAGATCGTAAATTTTATAATGTTCCAATATGTCTCTGATATTTAAAAAATGATTTTCGTATCTGTAAAGCTGTCTTTCAAAATTATAATCAATATATTCTTTTCTTTCTTTTATTGCTTCAAGCTGTTTTTTATAATCTTTTTCACTTTTGTAAACTTCAATGCAGTCATGATAATTCTTGTTGTATCTTAGAAAGAAATATCCATTTGCTTCATATTCAACATAATATGAAAAATCATTACAATATTCATACGAACTTATTATTTTAGAAAAACTGCCATCTTCATGTTTTGTCCAGTTAAATTCAATATAAGGATTTTTTATTTTTCCACCGCTTCTAACTAATTTAAATTTTGAATTTTTTTGAAATTGAGGAATATTTTGAATATATTCAATTGACAAAACTTCATTTTTATGATTATCTAAATAATCCACCTTTTCGATTTCATATTCTTTTTCAGATTTATTTTTTTTAAGTTCTACTCTTGCCTCAAAAATGCAAATATTATTAAAAAAATAAATTTCATCTTCAGGTTTGTAATTATTATAAAAGATATATTTTCTTCCTCCTTCATCATCTACAAAAATTTCTGACTTAAAAATATTAATTTTCACTTTTCCTTTAAGATATTCCTCATAACTTTTTTCTGTTAATACCACATTATATTTTAAAGGGAAAAGTTTTATAAAAACAGGATAATTTTCTGGTGTTACATTAACTGTAATTTTTTGACCTTCTGAAGTTTTTTGAGTTTTTATGTTATTATATAAAAATTTAAACATTTCTTTTAATTTAATTTTCTTCACTTTTTATCCTTTCTTTTGCTTCTTTTAAATATTCAGAATTTATTTCTATTCCAATAAAATTTCTTTTTGTATTCACACAGGCGACACCAGTGCTTCCACTTCCCATACAAAAATCAAGAACAGTATCTCCTTCATTACTGTAAGTTTTTATCAACCACTCAAGGAGTTCAACTGGTTTTGCTGTTGGATGTATTCCAAGTGAAGGATGAGGCTTTTGAAACTTTTGGATTGATTTTGGGAATTTTTCAGTTGAACCTGCTCTTTCATCATTATTAATAAAAGTTCCATAATTGTTGTTTTGTTTTCCATTTTTTATAGGTTTTCCTTTGATTTTTCCCACTGAATGTAAAGGTATTCCCTGTGTAAATTGTGGATTATAAGTTGGCATTTTTTTATAAAATACTGCAAGCTGTTCATGTGTTCTTAAAGGCATTCTGCTTGCATTAAGATGACCTGAAACAAGCACTTTATCCCAAATAATATCATATCTGAAGTTTTTTCTGTTTGAATTGACAAGATCAACATAGAAAATTCCCTGTGAAAAGAAAATTATTGCAGTATTGTCTTTAGTAACTCTTTCAACTTCTTCCCACATTTTTTCAAAAGGGATTATTTTATCCCATTTATTTTTTGTTTTACCATAAGGCAAATCTGTAATTACCAGATCGATTGACTTTTCTTTTAATTTAGGTAAAATTTCAAGACAGTCTCCATTTATTAAATTAATTATAAAAAACACTCCTTTCTTTTTTTGAAATTATATTATCACATTTTGTTATTTTTTTCAATTTTTTTATTTGGCTTAATATAAGAATGACCTGAATTAATATCAGGTTATTTATGATTTTTATATTTTAACCTTATTTTTCTTCACAAAAACCAATAAATTTTGAAATTCCAAAATCATCAATTTCTATTTTACCTACTGTTTCAAAATTATTTCCTATAAATTCTATTTTGACTGGATAATATCCAAGTATGCTTTTTACATAGGAATTATAGATATATTTACCAAGAAGATTTTCTTCTATTGGTTTATATTCATATTTTGGGTTTTTATGTAATTTTTCGGGTATATAATCTGATTTTTTAAAATATATTTTTACAAATCTAAATTCTTTACATAATCTTTTCTCTGTTGAAAAAACCGAAAATTCATGTTGTATCAGTTTTTTTATTTCGGATTTGTCATAATCTTCTTTTTTATAATTTCCTTCAACAAAACATGCAAATGGATAATCTCTTATAAAAGTTTCTCTTCTATAACCTTCTTTTTCAAGTGCTGTAACATTTCCAATTAGACTCGTTATTGTATATTTTATGTTTATAGGATGAAAGTCTTCAACATTTTCAGGGAAAATATCAACAGTTGACTGATAGTTTCTGCTCCATTTTTTGAATATATATCCATTTATTTTTTGATATGCTTCATATCCTAAAAGTGCATATTCCCTATCTATAAAATATCCACTGTATAAACCGTCACCATAATCTTTCCAATGTTCTTCCATTTCTTTGCTATCTGTAAAGTTACATTTCCCTAATGATGTTATTAGTGCAAAATGTTCAGGATATTTCCAATATTGTGGGATATTGTTTACACATTCAACTTCAATATCTTCATATTTTACTGAAAGTATTCTAATTTTTCTTTTTGAACATAATATTTTTGGAAATACCTGTTTATATTTTATTTCAATTTCTTTATAGTAAAGACCATAATCATAGTCGTAAAAATTTTCTACATTTATTTTATCTTTAAAACTAAAATTTCTTATAAAATCCAGCTTTCCATTTAAAATTGAAAAAGCGAATGGATTTATAATTATATCGTAATCATTAACATTCATTCCATCAGTTTCCCACAAAACTTTTAGACCATTTTCAGAAAAATCAGCTAATATTGTTTCTTTAAAAAAATTGTTTAAATCTTGTTTTCCACCTTTTATAGTGTATATATTTTTTTCTATTTTCTTTGGTTTTATAGTCATTATTTCGCCGCCTTTTTTATTTTTTTTAAAAAACGTTATATTATCACTTTCGTTTTTATTACATTGTGAAATGTTCTCTTTTAAAAGTTTTTTTAAGTGTTGCTGTTAGTTTTTTTCTTTCATTTGTTTTCACCTCTTTTCTAATTTAATATAAAATATCATATTTTTAAAAAATAATCAAGTTTTTTTATAAATTAATAGCTGTACTGACATTAAGTTAAAGGAAAAAAACATAAAAAATAAAATATTTTTTTGTAACTTTACATTCGCTGTTTTATATGATAAAATATTGAAAAACTGAAAGGAAGGATATTTTTTGGAAAATAAAAAATGGATTTATTTAAACAATGAAATTATGATACAAAAAGACGGAGAGTATCAACTTGAAAAAGATAAGGAAGCCGTATATTCCTATTTTGTAGATTATGTGAACAAAAATACAGTGTTTTTTCACAACCTGAAAGAAAAGATGAAATATCTGATAAAAAACAACTATTATATTGACTTTTATGAAATGTATAGCCATGATGAAATAAAGGAAATTTTTAAACTGGTATACGGCAAAAAGTTCAGGTTTGCTTCATTTATGAGTGCTTCAAAGTTTTATCAGAGTTATGCTCTTATGGATGATAGTGGAGAAAAATTTCTTGAAAGATATGAAGACAGAATTTCAATAACAGCCTTGTATCTGGCACAAGGGAATATGGAAAAAGCCCGTGAGTACGCAACAATGATGATAAATCAGGAATACCAGCCTGCAACTCCTACATTCCTTAACAGCGGAAAGAAACGTTCAGGGGAACTTGTATCGTGTTTCCTTGACGAAATGGGGGATAGCCTTTCTGACATTGGATATATTTTTGATTCAGCAATGAAGCTTTCTTCAATGGGTGGAGGAGTTTCAATTAACCTTTCCAAAATAAGAGCAAGAGGGGAGAGTATAAAGGGAGTGGAAAATTGTGCTTCGGGAGTGCTTCCGATAATGAAAGTTTTAGAAGACGTTTTCAGTTATGCCAATCAACTAAATCAACGTCCTGGATCTGGAGCCGTATATCTTAATGTTTTTCATTCAGATATTATGGAATTCCTTGATTCCAAGAAAATAAATGTAGATGAAAAAATAAGAATAAAATCACTTTCAATCGGAGTAATCGTTCCGGACAAATTTATGCAGCTTGCAATGAATGATGAAGCCTGCTACATATTTTATCCACATACTGTCTATCAGACTTACGGACAGTACCTTGATGAAATGGATATGGATGAGATGTATGAAAAGCTGGTTGACAATCCAAAAGTTAAGAAAAAGAAAATAAATGCAAGAGAGCTTTTAGTGAAAATATCGCAAGTGCAAAAGGAAGCCGGGTATCCATACCTTTTCTTTAAAAATAATGCGAATAAAGAACATCCGTTAAAAGAGATTGGAAATGTCAAGTTTTCGAATTTATGTGTTGCTCCATATACGCAAATCCTTACAAAAGAATATGGCTGCACTCCAATTGGAGAACATGAAAATGAAGAACTTCATGTATGGAACGGTGAAGAATGGAGTAAAACAACAATACGAAAAACTGGAGAAAATCAGGAACTTTTTAAAGTCGTAACAGAATTTAATAACCAAAAATATGAACTGGATTGCACTGAATATCATAAATTCTATTTAAAAGACGGAAATTTAAAAAGAACTTCTGAATTATTGGAAGGAAATGAATTACTGGAATTTGAATTGCCAGACAGTACAGAAAGAATAAAACATAAAGTAATAAGTGTTTCAAAAATAGAAGGAACTTTTGATACTTACTGCTTTACAGAGCCGAAAAGACATATGGGAGTGTTTAATGGAATTTTAACAGGGAACTGTACTGAAATAATGCAAATATCAGAAGTTTCTGAAATAAATTCTTATTACGAAGAAGATATAATAAGAAGAGGGATTTCCTGCAACTTAGGTTCACTAAATATTGCAACTGTAATGGAAAATAAGAGGGTAAAACAATAGTTTTTAAAAGATAATAAAAACTGAACTCGATGTAAAACCCCTTTACTATAGTAATATAGTAAATGCTTAGATTCAAAACTTGGAAAGCTTAAAGTTCTTTTTAACTACAACGTAGCCAGAAATGGCAGGCGTGAATGTTGCGAAAGTGGAAAAAATAAAAAGAAATGGACTATGGTGAAATAAAAGCTGTATATATAATCAGTTATTGAGATGTGACATCTGATTAGTATATAGTCCTAAGGTTACGTTAAATGTAAAAAATCAATATATAGCATTTAACTATTCTAATAGCTGTTAAGTTACCAATCTTTATTACTAATTAATAGAGAAGGTTCAACGACTAGGAGGTTGTGCCTCCCCTTTAAAAGAGGATAACCAGCATTTGCGACTGGGAAAGTAAAACTATCATGCGTTTATAAGATAATTAGAAATAATTATGTGAGACATGGCTTTATAAACAGATAGAAGAAAAATATCTACATCTTAATATTGATATATTGAGATGGACAAATAGTCTACGCTTATGCGAAAGCATAAGAGGTCTGCCAGTGATGGCAAGACTGCTTTAAAAGTTGCGATTTAAAGTGAATGAGAGTTAAACTTATACAAATACAAGATTGATTTATTCTATTATCTATGGTATAATATATCCAGTTAAAAAACAGAAAAGGATGTGGATATATTGAAATATACAACAGAAACTAGATTATATATTAAAAACAATAAAGATATAGTTGAATATTTTGACGAAGTCAAAAATCAGTATAGCTATATCCTGAGAAAAGTTTATTATATAACAATCCTAAAATAAAAATAAGTTCACTGAATACTAAGTTACAAAATGAATACAGTATCAGCCAAAGAACTGCAAATTCTATTATAAAAATAGTTCAGGGAATAATCAGTTCCATAAAGGAATTAAAAAAAGCTGAAATTAAGCAGAAGCAATATAAACTGGAAAAAATATCTAAAAAACTTGAAAAATTAATTCCAGTATTGATGGATTTAAAATTAAAAGTCAAAGAGAATAATATAAAAGATTTAACAAAGTATAGAAATCTTAAAACAAAAGTTGCTTTCCTGAAAATAAAAAAAGATAAATTAGTCAATAAAATAAAATCATTAAATTATCAGCTTGAAACTAATAAATTTAAAATAACGTTTGGAACTAAAAAGTTATTCAGACAGAATTTAGAAAAATTTCTGAATAAGAGGGACAATCAGATAGTTTTTGTAGGAAGCAAAGATGAAACAGCCTGCAATCAGACTTTCCAGTTGAATTATATATCTAAAATAAATCAGTTTATTATTAAAATAAGAAAAGATTTCAAATATAAAGATAAAAAAGGGGAGGAACGTTATGTTTATGGAAAATGTTTCTTTAATAATCATAAAAACTTATTAAAAGAAATACTGAAATCCCAAAGTTCTCCATTGACATACAGAATAATAAAAAGAAATAATAAATATCATTTGCAATGTACTTTTGAAATCAAAAATAATCAAAATATATTGACAAGAAAAAATTATGGAACAATAGGAATTGACTTTAACAAAGGATTTGTGACTATCTCCCAAATTAACAGATATGGACATTTAGTTAAAACTGATAAAATGAAATACAGGTTTGGAAGAGGAAATAAAACTAAAAATGACTTATTACTACTAATAAATAAACTGACGGAATTAGCAATAAAAACTGGAAAAGATTTAGTAATAGAAGATCTGAACTTCTTAAAGACAAAATCTAAATCTACGAAAGGAAAGTCTGAAAAAGGAAAGCAGTATAACAAAATGCTTCACAGCTTGGCTTACAGAATATTTTTAAATAGGACTGAACAGATATGTAATAGAAAAAACGTAGGATTGATAAAAGTAAATCCAGCATGGACAAGCTGGATTGCTAAAAATAAATTTTGTGACAAGATGAAGCTTAATATTCATACAGGAGCAAGCTTTGTAATAGCAAGAAGAGGCATGAATATTAAGGATGTTGTATAATATAAATAATAGAAATTCCTGTACAAATGGATGCCTTGACTAGATACAAAGTATACATCACTATATGGGAAGTTAAAAATGAAACAAAAATAGTAATGATATATTTATTGCGTAGCAATGGCTGAAATAAATTATATTATTATTATTTAAAAAGAGATGCCGTATGGAATTTGAAATAATTCCAATATAAATTTTAATAATTTGTATATCTCTATAATCAATCTTGTAAATTTATATCTTTGTATAAGTTTACTCGTTACGGTAAGGGAAGCAACAAGAACCGCAATTGACAGTCTTACAACTGTATCAGACTTAACCAATATTGATACGGTTCCTACAATAAAAAAAGCAAATGAGGAACTTCATTCAGTGGGCTTAGGGGCTATGAACCTGCACGGATATTTAGCAAAAAACCATATAATGTATGAAAGCAAGGAGGCTTTGGACTTCTGTAATGTGTTCTTTATGATGGTGAATTTCTATTCATTGGAGCGTTCAATGGAGATTGCAGTTGAAAAAGGTGAAACATTCAAGGATTTTGATAAATCTGAATATGCAAACGGAAATTACTTTGAAAAGTATATTACAAAGGAATATCTTCCACAGACTGAAAAAGTTAAGGAACTCTTTGAAGGAATTCATATTCCAAATATTGAGGACTGGAAAAAATTAAAAGAACAAGTTGTGAAAAACGGGATATATAACGCTTACAGAATGGCAATCGCACCTAACCAGTCAACTTCATACATAATGAACTCAACAGCATCTGTAATGCCGGTAGTAGATACAATTGAAGTGAGGGAATATGGAGACAGTACAACTTACTATCCTATGCCTTACCTTACAAATGACAACTGGTTTTTTTATAAATCTGCCTATGATATGGATCAGAAGAATATAATAAATCTGATTTCAGTAATACAAAGGCATGTGGATCAAGGAATTTCTACAATTTTATATAATAGCAGTGCTGATACAACAAGAGATTTGGCAAAACTTTATATTTATGCACATAGAATGGGTCTTAAATCTCTTTACTATACACGAACAAGAAAAGCAACTATTGAAGAATGTTTAAGCTGTTCCGTTTAGAAAAAGGAAGTTTTTACTTCCTTTTTTTAAATTAAGAAAATAAAAAAACGTTGACTTTGCTTTTATTTTGTGATAATATAAATCAAAAAAATAAGGAGGCAAAAATGTCAAAAGAAAGCACAGTGAATAATTTTTTTGATAAGTTTAAAAGCAGTAATAAAACTGAAATCACTGAAACAAAAATAGAACAGGAAAGAGCGGAAGAGTTTGAAAAATTAAAAGAAAGCCCGGAAGTGCAAGAAATAGCAAACGAAATAGTATTTGAAGATTCTAATTCAATATTGAATTTCGGGAAAAAAGTAACTGATGACATTGAAAAAGTAACAGCAGATATTTTGGCAGTCAACGGAAGAACCACTTCAAAAGATGCTGCCGTTATGTTAAAGGCATTTGCAGGGCTTGTTAAAAAATTTGATTTACAGGAATTTGATTTAAAAAAAGATCAAAAAAAGAATTTTGTTACCAAAACATTTGAATTAATTGCGAGAAAAGTAAAATTAACATTTGAAGAAACTCTTGAAAAATTTAATGGAATGAGCAGTGAAATTGACACCATAATTTTACAGCTTAAGAAATATAGTGAAGACATTAAAGAAAATGATGAGGTTCTGAGTAAACTGTATTCAGCTAATATGGAATACATAGAAAAAATAGACAAGTATATTGCGGCCGGGGATGTTGCAAAAGAAAGGGCGGAAGAACATATAAAAATGGTTGAAGAGTCTGAGGAATTAAAAATTGATGAAAAAACTGATTTGTTGGAAAGACTTGAAAAAGCTAAACAACAGATTACAGATCAGATTTATAATCTTCATATTAACAGGGCAGTTGCAAAACAGAACGCTCCAGCAATAAACCATGTACATGAGAATAATTTTAACCTTCAAAGAAATATTAATATGTCAACAAGCACTTTAATTCCGGCATTAAGACAAAATCTTGTTATAGGACAAAGTTTACAGCAGCAGGATATGCAGAACAAAGTAATAAATGAATTAGGTAGAGTGACAAATGAGCTGATGGTGAAAAACGCCAAGTATACTTCTGAAATTTCGGCTGATATAAGAAAAACTTCAAGCAATGCGGCAATACAGATTGAAACTTTAAAGGAATGTCAACGTTCTATTGAAAGTGCAATTGAAAACTCAAGAAAATATGCTCTCCAATTGGAACAAAAACGTGTTCAAGATATTAATGCCTTAAAAGCTCTTGATATTCAAATGAAAAACAATTCAATTGCAATTGGTAATCTTGAAACCAATCAAAAAATTACAATAAAATAAGGGAGGCAAAATGGAATTAAGCATCTTTTTTGAAACATTTAAAATTCCTTTGTTGTTTATTCTATTTTGGGGCTTCCTTATATCTTTTTTTCAAAGTTTAAGAGAACAAAATGTGACCGAAGCATTAAAAAGTTTTGTTGTGTTTTTTTTGGGAATGTTTATTATTAATTTTTCTCCGGAACTCTTGAGAGCTGTTGAACAAGAAAATAATAAAAAGGAAGTTAAAATTGCAACAAAAGAAGAAAAAGCTATTTCAATTGAAGAGAAAATAAAAAGGATTAATTCTTTTAGGAAAAAAGAAAATAAAAATATATTGATACCAAAAGATGAAAAAATAATTGAAAGATTTGAAAAATACGCCGAAGAAAAAGGAATAAAAGAAAAAATAGGAATTTAAAAAAACGAAAGGAGAAAAAAATGTATTTTTTTATAAGAAGAAACTTTAATTTTTTAACGAAATTGCTGTTTATTTTTTCAATAATTTCAATGCTTTATGGTTCTTTTGAATATTCAAAGGCAAAAAAAACAATTGAAAAAATAAAATTTTCTGAAAAATATGATAATGAAAAAAATAAAACAAAAGATTTAAAAATTAAAGAAAAATATTTAAAAAATTATGATTTTGTAAAATTAATGGATACAGAACCTACGTCTGATACCGATTTTACTTCCTTAAATCGTAAATATTGGGAATGTGCATTAAAGAAAAATGATGAGGTTTTTGAAAAGGTAGAGAAGGAATGTCTTGAAAATTTAAAGGGAGAAGAAAATGTAGTAAAAGTGAAAAATGTTGATATTAAATTTAATACCAAAAATACTGTTTTGACATTAAAAAAATCTGATATAGAAGTACAAATAAAAGACGGAAAAGTGTTTTATAAAGGAGTTCCGGTTCCACTCTCTGAATATGAAACTTTTATTGATGAAAACGGAATTAAAGAGGAATTTTTCGAAAAAATATCAGATTTTGGAATAAAATATAATTCAGATTATATTCCAGTTTCCGAAAGGGGAAAAATGTATAAAAATAACGTAGAAAATAATTTTAATTATAACGGCTGGAAGGTGAAATAATGATAGATTATTATAAAATCCTTGGTGTTTCTGCAACAGCTACGGAAGAAGAAATAAAGAAAGCTTACAGGGAGTTAGCCAAAAAATGGCATCCTGATAAAAATAATGGAACTGAAACAGAAATGTTCAAAAATATTACAGAAGCTTATAGCATTCTTTCAGATGAAAGAAAAAAAGAAGAATATGATAATGAATTTAAAGGAATGTTAAATATAGATATTACTAATTATGATTTTTCAAGAAACCCTTTCAGTGACGTTTCATTAAATATGAATGCTGAAAAAGATAAAAGATTAGCCGAACTTTTTAAAAAATTAAGAAAGGAAAATAAATCATGGTAAGTACATTCTAGACAAAATAAAAAAAATGAGGTATCATACTTATATGAGCGTAAGGATAGAGAGTTTGTTCGTCTATCGCCAATACGAGTTTGTATAAGGAGATGTAGGGACAGGAACACCTGCTACGTTTATTCTACATAATAAAACAAGATAATAATTCAGGAGCGGTTTAACGGCTGCTCTTTTTTATTTGTCGTACTGATGGATATTAAACATCCGGACAGAAAATAATAGTTGGACTAATAATATTAATAAACTAAAAAAATAGGCCCGATAAAAGCCTATTGATACCCCTAAGGGTTGAGGTCTGAATGATTAAAATAAATTGTAGCTGATTAAAATAAAAATCAGTACAACTATTACTTTAAGCATAGCAGTACCTCCTTGTATAGAATTTATGGCTTTTGTGAAGCCGATAAAAATTATAACAAAAAAGACTGGAAAAATCCAGTCAGTTTTGTCACAAAATTTTAAATTCTATACAAGTTACCCTTTGAGGGTCTACCTTAAGGTAAATTCATTATATTAGATTACATTATTTTATGCAATATTATATTGTTTATGCATTTACTACTTTTTCACAGTATATGTCAACTTTTCTCCATCACTGTCTATTAGTATTGTACTATTTTCAGGTATTTCATTAGACAGTATCATTTTTGATAAGTTAGTTTCTATATCCTTCTGTACAAATCTTTTCAGCGGTCTTGCTCCGTAAGCAGGATCATAGGCTTCGTTTACAATGAAATCAAGAGCATTGTCAGTGAATTCCACTTTTATAAACTGTTCCTTAAGCTTATGGTTGATGTCTTCCAGAATAAGTTTGATAATATTTTTAACACTGTCTTTTCCAAGTGATTTGAATATAATAATATCATCTATTCTGTTCAGGAATTCAGGCTTGAATCTATGTTTCATTTCATCAAGTACCGCTTCCTTCGTAGTATCTGAAAGCTGAGGATCTTCAAGTATTATTTCACTTCCAATATTTGAAGTCATTATAACGATAGTGTTCTTAAAGTCTACAACTTTTCCTTTTCCGTCAGTAAGACGTCCATCATCAAGCAGTTGTAACAAGACATTGAATACATCTGGGTGTGCTTTTTCAATTTCATCAAACAGGATTACTGAGTAAGGTTTTCTTCTTACTGCTTCAGTAAGCTGTCCACCCTCTTCGTAGCCCACGTATCCCGGAGGGGCACCCACCAAGCGCGAAACATTAAAGCTCTCGGTGTATTCGCTCATGTCTACACGGATTAGGGCGTCATCGCTACCAAACATAAATTGTGCTAGCTTCTTAGCCAGATAGGTTTTACCCACGCCTGTTGGACCAAGGAACATGAAAACCCCGATAGGGTGGTTAGGCTCTTTCAGTCCAACGCGGTTGCGCAGAATAGCTTTCGTCA
>ERZ772910.1100-NODE-1100-length-14118-cov-9.537936_pt1 | contig 14118 bp, 17 predicted proteins | sample MGYA00511357_ERZ772910 | MGnify/ENA primary metagenome ERZ772910 (study PRJEB29015, sample SAMEA2738096) | human oral metagenome | biome: human oral; feature: human-associated habitat; material: saliva | place: China | collected 2193 ... | reverse complement strand
CCTTTTCAGGAACGGGCACCATTTCCTTTTATCAGACCCACAAGGAGGTTCATGTCTCACGACATTACCAATCCCTCCTAAAAGAAAATCTAAGAAACATGAGGTAATGAGATGAAAAAGAAAGCATTTGGTATTGTGTTGCTCATTTTGGCGGCTTTAATATTATTACAAGGGAATTTTGGAATCCCTTCATTCGGTGGGCAAATTTGGCCCTTGCTTGGTATTGCATTTTTTGCCTATCAATCAGTTGGAGCTTTGTTGCGTCGTCACTTAACTTCAGCCTCTTTTACAGCTCTAGTAGCCTTAATGATTGCTAACCACTTTTATGGCATTTTACCAATTCCCAATCAGTCATTGTTCTGGGCAAGTATTTTAATCGTAATGGGTGTCAGCGCACTCACTCATTCTAACAGGACTTGGAACGGGAAAAAATGGTGGTATGATGGTGAAAAGACCATTCTGACAGATAAGGAAGTTGCTTTTGGTACAGGGACTTTCTACAAGCAAGACCAAGAATTGGTAGAGGATCAAGTAGAAGTTGGTTTTGGCAATGCCAAGATTTATTATGACAATGCAGAGATGTTGGGAGATAGCGCAACCTTGAAGATAGAAGTCGGTTTTGGGAATGCAGTTATCTATGTTCCTCAACATTGGGGAGTTGATTTAAAGGTAGAAACTTTCTGTGGCGTAGCCAAGGCAGATACTCCTCTAGCCCCAACCAGCAAAACCTTGATTATCCGTGGAGATGTGGCCTTTGGGAAGTTGGGAATTGTCTACGTTAAATAAAAAAATCTTCCGTAAGTGTCTAGAGTTTTGGGAAAGTGAAAAATTAAATATCCATGTAACTTGAGAGAGTGAGAAAATCGCTCTCTTTTTTCGTTGCAAAAATTAAAGAAAGGAGAAAAAATGTCAGATAATATTGAAATTGTTATGGATATTGATTCGTTAGAAATTTTCGATGTAATAGATCTTGATAAGAATGAAAATATTGTTGATTGTATCCCTGAAGCAAATTCTGATGAAAAAGTATCTGTATACGATGAACTCAATAGAGTTTGGCTTGGAGACGGCTATTACTATAGACCTTCTAGTATTTTTTGGAGAGTTATGAAAGATGATGTTATTCATGAATTACGTCCTAGAATTAAGCTTGGCACTTATCCGTATTCCAGAAGAGCAAGAGACGGGACATGGGGTCAATCTAGCCAGTTAACTCAGGACGAAGCCTTATGGTTGACTCTAGAGTTTAATCCAGAATTGATGGGATATGTGTAGGGAAAAGTAAAAGGACTTAGAGAGAGGAAATTTTAGGTGCTCCAAAATAATTTAAAACTTTTAATGGTTAAAAACCATAAAACAATAAAACAAGTCAGTCAAGAAACAGGAATTAAAAAAGGTTCTCTAGAAATGTATGTTTTAGGTAGAGATATTATGGGTGATGATCTTACTATTCTTGCTCGCTATTTTAAAACTAACACCATCTATCTGTCTGGAATTTGGGATATTGCGGCTGATGAAAAACATTTGAGTCATTTCAGGAAGTTATTTAAAGATAAAAGTAACTACTATATACCAGATATTAGTGATATTTTCGAGGATTTGGATAACTGTTTCTATAATTTTTGGATACAGGCTATACAATTTACAGTTTTAGAAAATAATTTCAAAGCTGAACAATTTTTTAAAGCGTTAATATTTAAGGAAAAGGATGATTGTGTTTTTATTACCATTTCAAATAAAGATGTTATCAAGTCTTTAGAATGTTACAACAGTATTATTCGATATTATTATCCTGAAGGTGGGGAATATACTCCGATATTATCTTTTAAAGGTAATACCATAGAATAAACCAGTATGTAGAAAGGACGTACAAAGGTATATCTTAATTCTACAATTTGTTGATATCAAAAAAACCTGGTATCTAACCAGGTAAAGGAGGGAACGAATGAAACTATTAGTAAGAATCTTTACTAAAGTGACCATGTATACTTTTTTAGGCTACGCCTTGTTTATGATTAGATTGGTAGGTGGAGGTCAAACTTTATTGTCTTTATTACTAGTTAGTTTCACTGTGACCGCCTTAATTTATTGTTGTTCAGTTATTGAATCACTTTTAAAACAAAGAAAAAAATCCAATAGGCAATAGTGAACACATAAGCGGGATAATTCTTAACAGATTTCTTAAAGAAGACATTAAATCCAATCAACAAAGGACTAAGAATGGTTGAGAGGACTAGAATGATATAGAAAACTGTAAGAATGATAGTATTACTAGAGTGTTGAGAGATGAGTTCAATGGCTTTGGGTATAAAGCTGTTGAAAAAACTATTTACTATATTTTCCCAAGAAGATAAATCAGGGGTGGTACTCATCTTATCCAGTATTGATTGAAAGTTAGCTGGGATTTGATTATTAACCGAGAATATTGTCGTTAGAATGCTTAGGACAGAAGGAACCATTTCAGTGATTAGTAGCTTCATGTCTTTTGATTTGAAATAAACATAGCAATTGACAATGATAAGTAGAATGATTTGAGTCATAATAATTACTTGTTTATGTTCTTGAATAAGACCAAGAAGCAGATTTCCTAAAGATAGTGTAACTACTAAAAAAATGACGGCCCATATACCAGGATTATCTGATGAGCTACTGGGTTGAGAGTCGCCGTATGTTACAAATATATTGTTTGTAACTCTTTGATCAATGTATTGATCTCCCTTCCCGTAATGAGTTTGGTTATTATTTTTGTCTAGCATGTCACCTCCATGACCACCTACCAAAAATTATTATAACACAATATATATTTGAGGAATAGTTATGTCTAATAGACTAAAAGTTTTAAGAAAAGAAAAAGGACTAATCAAGTAAAGAAAGGATTACCTATGAAACAAAACCGAACAAAGGTCTCAAGTTTATCTAGAGATATAATGATTTTCGATTTGATGAAGACGATGGGATGGACTAAAAGCCGTGCTATTGCAGCTATTGAAGAGTTAGAACAAACTCATCTTGTCTATTTTCCTAAAGCTGGTGGCTTGAGGTTACAAGTTGTAGGAGGATTTTAATGGCGGATATCACGATTGATCAACTAGCAACACAAACTTTTTATCAAATTCCAGAAATCTTTTTCACTCGTATTCAACATAACGAGAACGGCTATGTCAAATTGACTAGTTCCTATACTGGTCTTTCATCTGATGCCAAGTTAGCATATGGCGCTCTCTATAATCGTTGTAAATTAAGTATTAGTTCATTTCACAAGGGAAATAGAGATTACGTTGATGAGAACGGAGCGGTCTTTCTAATTTTTACAGTTTCTGACTTGATGTTACTACTTGATAAGGGAAAGATGAAGGTTACTAAGATCAAGAAAGAACTGCAAGAACATGGTCTCTTACGGGAAGTTAGGCAGGGACTCAATAAGCCAAATAGACTTTATCTTCAGCTAGTAGATGCTAATTTAGAAATAGCGGAGCACTATTCAATCGATGGTGAGTTGTTAAAGAGGATAGATGCTTTTGGTAAAGTTCTCTACGAAAAAGAGTGTGATATAGAAAAAACACCAAAACCCCTCGGTAATAGCGGAAGTCCACAAAACGGACGTCCACAAAATGGACTTCAAAACGTCCATAAAACGGACGGAATAAATACAGAGAGGAGTCAGACAGAGTCCTCATACGATACTAATCGATACGAGGGTGAGTCATTTTTATCTGATTTATCAATTTCTGAAGCATTTAAAATGGGGCAACATGGTTTTCTTTCTCCTAAACTAGTTCAGAAACTCAGTTTATTTGGAAAAGATGCAAAAATTCTTGAAAATAAAATCTATCAAGCAAAACGTCAAGTTGAGAAAAATTACAACAACCTCTTAGCTGATCAGGAAATTTATGGAGAGGTTTGGCTACAGGACCTTGAACGTGAGCTTGATAAATTGATTTTCAAAATCAAAACAGGAGAGGCTGAAGGAAAACCAATCCAGAATGTCCCAGCCTACTTCTACAAAATGATGATTCGTTTTTGGAAAGTGGCTTTGCTTATCGAAAAAGAACAGGGCTTTATGAAGGTATCAGGACAAAGTGAGTACGCTAGAAAATTCCCTGATGAGTGTCCTAGTCTGATTTCATACTATTATCCAGATAAGCTGTCGGAGGCGAAACTCGATAGCTATTTATCAGAATTGTCTAAGGGAGTTGAAACATGTTAAAAGATGAATTTAGACCAATTGATGGTAAAGTGCTAACGATAGGTCGTAGCCCGAAGGAGAAAATCTACATGATTCCTAAAGCTGTTTTTGATTTACCGAAAAAAGAAAGAGATGAGAAACTCAGCCAACTTTTCTCATCATGGCAACAGAAAGAGGATTGATTTTATGGGATTGTTTAATAACCAAGAGAAAATTTATAGAGGGCAAGCTATGAAAGCTAGATCTTCCCAATCAGTTCAAGAGATTGAAATAATTGTAGAGTATTTTGATAAAACGGTAGACAGTATTTCCGTCACTTCCAACTTAGAGGAACTAGAAAAATTGGTATCAAGTTCATTTGGAACAGGAGCAAGTATGAATTTTCCATCAGCGACTCCACCGTTTTCTATCAATCCTCGATGGGTGAAGAAGATAACTTATCGGACAAAATAATGAAGGAGGCAAGTAGATGTGAGTAAACAAACACAAAATCGTATCATAGAATTACGAAAGCAGTCTAGACTGTCTCAGCAAGCCTTGGCTGATCAGATAGGTGTGTTTCGTAACACCATATCTAACTGGGAAACAGGATATAGTCAGATAAGTCTTGAAAATGCTAAAAAAGTAGCAGAATATTTCGGGGTAACCATTGACCACCTGTTAGGATCAGAATCGGACCAAACTTAGTCCAGTTAGATTCATATTGACCGAGAAGTCACTAAACTACCAGAACATTGAAAATTAAATACAAGGCTTGCCCTGATGCAGCGTGGCTATGGATAAAAAAGAAATGGGGGCGAGTAGCAAACTAGAAAATGATATCTAGTCCAGCCACTGAACGAAAAAGCATGATAAAGATCATAAGCTGAAGGAGTAAGGGTTCCTAGACTATAAACCCAGCGCATGAAATACCGATGTAAAAATACGTTTTTACACAGCACGGCGTTATTTCGCCTTTCAACGTCAAGGAGAAATCTATGATAGATGAAACAACGGTCCGCTTAAGGGACTTAAAAAACTTAGGAAAACAAGGAGGTGCGACAGCTCGCTTAGAGGACGGAACAGACCTTATCCTGAAGCCAGACTATGCAGTCAAACAGGCTAGAGGATACGTAGACGGTGTTCTAAGGAATGTTGAATTTCATTTGCCTTATAAAAAGGTTTATGATCAAATTCGCACTATCAAAAAAGGCAGCCACATAGTGGCTAGGAAAGTCAGAAGTCAATCGGGAGTGGAACTTCGCTTGACAGGAAAAGGCTACCAGCCTAAGAACACTAAAAATTAGAAAAGGAAAAATTAAAATGAACAAGAAACAAGTATTAGCTACTCTAGCACTATCAACAATCGCACTAGCACAAGCTGGATTTGTATCAGCTGATGAAGTAACACCAATTGATTCTTCTGCTCCAACAACAGAAGTAGTTACGCCAACAGCGCCTAGCGCTTCAACGGAAACAGAGGCTCCAGCAGTTCAGCCAACAGCGCCTTCAGTTACTCCAGTAGATCCAACAGCACCAAGTGCTCCACAGGACAAGGACAATGCTGAAAATCTTGATGGTGTACCAAATGATAAACCAGCAACACCAGATCAGTCAGCTCCTTCAGACAAGCCACAAGGCAAGGACAACGCTGAGAACCTCGACGGTGTACCGAATGATAAACCAGCAACACCAGATCAGTCGGCGCCATCAGACAAGCCACAAGGTAAAGATAACGCTGAAAGCCTTGATGGAGTCCCAGCTGAAAAGCCAAAAACAACAGACGAGGCAAACGAGCAAGGAAAATCCCAAATTGGAACAACATCTACATCAACTGGACAAGTTGTCCATGATGTAACCAAAGAGCCCGTTGAAACAAATACGGGTGCGTCTATCGTTAGCACCGAAAACGGAAACGTAGTTCTCTCAGATGGTTCTGTAGTGGCTCCAGAAGAAGTTGGTGGAACAGTTAACGAAGATAAGACAATCTCTGTTACTGACAAAGATGGGAAGCTCAAAACCCTTCCAAACACAGGAACGGCAGAAAGTATTCTGGGGGCTATTGGGGCTATGCTGTTGACAGCAGTTGGCTACTTCTACAAGAAAAAATTATTTTAATTAGGTAAAGGAGAAAATGAATGTTTAAAACACAAGAAACAAAGGTATTTGGATCAATTCGTAAGGTTAAGCATTACGGTGCTTGTGGTGTTATTTTGGGAATGGCTGCTCTAGCGATGGCTTTTTCAACTGTAAGTGTATCTGCTGATGAGTTGAATGCAAATCAAAATGTACCAAAGGCAGTTCAGGAAGTATCTAAACAGGAAGTTCCTAAACAAGCGAAAGCTGAGCAGAAAAATACTACAGTTGATGTTGTAGTTGATCATTCAACTGTTGATCAAGCTGTTGCTGTAGCTAAAAAGGCAGGTTTAAAAGTTCAGGAAGATGTTGCGACAGACGCTGGGGTTGCTGAGAGTCAGGAAGATCTTGCGAAACGAAAAGCCGATATTGAGAAAAGTTATGACACTCAATCTAAAAATCTTTCAGAGTCGGCAACCACTTATAAGAGTGATGTTGCTAAACGTGAAAATGAGCGTACAGTGATCCAAAATGAAAATACCGAGAAGAAAGCTCAGTATGAGAAAGATCTGGAGCAGTACAATAAAGATACTGAGGAAGTAAAAAATAAAAATGCTCAAATTGATCGGGATAATAAAAAGAAGCATGACGATTATCAAAAAGCAAAAGCAGAACGTGAAGAAGAAAATCGTCAAATTCGTGAAAGAAACCGTTTGGGACAAGAAAAGCATGATCAAGAAATGGCAGCGTATAACAATCGTGTGAAAACCGATACAGAAATGTATGAGCGTGAGAAAGGTCGAGTAGAAGCTGAAAATGAGAGAATTCGTTTGAATCATGAAAAAGCTTTGAAAGAGCTACAAGAAAGAAATGCTCAGATTGATGATCGCAATAATCAAAGTTTAGCTAAATATGCTAAAGATAAAAAAGTTTATGAACAAAAATTGGAAGAGCTTAAAAAGAAAGGTGTTGCTGCAACTGCACCAAACATTACTTTGTATGGTAACTATGACGAAACAAAACGTGGTTCTTTGGAATACTACGGTAAACTTACCGCAGCGTTTTCAGGAGTAAAAGATTTGGAGTTGGTCAAAGGTACGTTAGGAGCTACTTCTGAAACCACGATTGAACCTGGTCGTACAGATATGATTGATAAAGAGGAAATCGCTCGACAAAATGCCACATCAACGGGTGGTACAATCCTAAAAAATATTAAGGAAGGCGATTGGTTTACCTTGCACAAAATTGGTAAGACTCAAACAGGGAAAACAATTTCTGTGAAATTCATTTCGAAATCAACACCTACTAAAGCATTTGAAAAAGAAGGTAATTCTCAGGTTTATAGTCGTTTGTGGGTCTGGTGGTCAAAATGGTCGATAGATAACAAAGGTGTTTCGCCGTTTGGATTTAGTCCATTTAATTATTTGAATCCGGATTTTGATTATGAATTCTTTGATGAAGCAACTGGCAAGCCATTAAACATTGGACGTGCCGATGTGTATTCAGATATTGACTACGGTCAGTCCATTCGTCATACCTATGAAGATGGATCAACAGGTATTGTAAAAACACCTAGTGATTCATTGGTTCAAGAAACACCTATTCCAGCATTTGGAAATAAAACTGGTTGGAAAGGTGTGAAAACGTCAGGTACGTATCAATCAGACGACGATACAGGTTTAGACGAGTATAAAGCTGGTGATCCAATCTATTCAAATGTAAACGATTTTCATGATACACCTGTAGGAACTATTGTATCTATTGGCTATGGTTCGAAAGGACATTTGAGTTATTACTATGGTAAAAAAGAATTCAAACCTTATTCGCAGGAAAAATTTGAAGCATATCGTAAGTATTCTGATGCGGAACGAAAAGCGGAAGGTTTGCCACCTTACACAGATAGGGAATTGTATGAAGCAACATATACATTCCAACTTTGGGGGAATAATAATATTGTGGAGACGGTAGAGGAAATTCATCCGCCAGAGTTGGAAACCTATGAGAAGAATACAATTCCTGATCCTAAGTATCTTCCAGATCCAAAACCAGTTGATAAGAGTGGTAAACCAAAACCATTCACTCCAGAACCTGAGAAACCAGGTGTTCCTGCTCCAACTCCAGATGAACCGCATGTGCCAAATCCACCAAAACCAGTCGATCCAAAATATACTCCTGTTCCAAATAGCATTCCTCCTCGTACTGTTCATGTACGCTATGCTAACTTGCGCTACAAACCATCTGTAAATCCTACAAAATCTGTTGAGGATACACATGGAAATAATATTGATGGAGCTAAGACATTTGACAAGAATGTGAAGTTTACATTGAAAACGGACTATGCTCCTTATGCAAAATTTACTGCGTCACCTAAATCTATCGCAAAACGTTTTGCGATCGTGGATGATGTGCAAGATGGTGCCTATACCGTTGATAATGCCAAAATCAAGGCAACTGACGACGAAGGTAAAGATGCAAAACAACTATTTGACATGTACCATGTTCTTTCTGACAAGGGAAGAACAGATGTTGTCAATGAAATCTTGAAAGAAGCAGGCTTGTCACCAAAAGGTGAGTTCTATATGTGGGTTCCAAAAGACAACGCTGCTTACTACAAGAATTATGTTTCTAAAGGTAAAAATGTGACTTTTGATTTGTTTGCTAAATTGTTAGTAAAAGAAGGTCAAAAGGTTCAGAACGAATTCCATCAGATTGATTTTGGAATTGATCATAAGTCTAATCTGGTAACTGTTGAAGTTCCAGATATCAAGCCTGAAAAACATGTGCTTGATAAAGATGGTAAAAAAGTTCTTGATGGTCAGGAAGTTCAAATTGGACAGTTGATTCAATATTTGTTGAATGGTGTGGCCGTTCCATCTAAACATGACACTCTTTCTCAGTATGATGGTGTAGATAAGCTAGATATGAAGCATGACCGTTATACAGGTAATTGGAAAGGTGTCATTAAAGGTACAGAGTACACAGCTGAGAAAGACCTTATCTTGCCTTATGATGTCATCCTGAAGGATGGTAAAGTGGTCAAAGCTGGTGATAAGATTGCCAAAGGCTCTGTATATGCTTTCCAATTTGAGTTTGATCAAAGCACAAATTCTGACTTTATCAAGAAGATTGTTAAAGTAACATGGAATGAACAAGACGGTAAGTGGGCTTACACTATTGACAAAGAGTTCTTGAACTCTCTTGGAGTACGTGGTACGTTTGATGCCGATTTCTATGTTGAAGTTGAGCGTATTGCAAGTGGAGAAGTTGAGAATACATTTGTAAATGTTGTTAATGGTCAGGAGATGGAAGCGAAGGTAGTAACACATACTCCTGAGCGACCAGCTCCAGAAGAGCCACGTAAACCACAACCACATCCATCGCTTCCAAATACAGGAACGGCTTCTAGCGTGCTTGGATTTGTTGGTACTGGTATCTTGTCAATGCTTGGTTTAGTTGGCTTGAAACGTAAGAAATATTAGAAAATGTTGTTTATAGGACGATAGTAAAAACAGGAATTATCGTCCTTTCTTTTAAAAGATGAAGATAGGAAAATTAGAATGAAAAAAACTGTACAACTAATAGTTGGAGGGGCAACGGTTGCTAGCCTTGGTCTAGGGATAACGAATGTTCATGCTGCCGAAAGCACCAGCATTTCAGGAACACCTAATGAGCCGACTATTTCAAAAAAAGAAATTAAGCCAGAAGTAAAAGATCAAGTTGTCACAAAAGAGCAAGTGAAAATTGCGAAAGATAAACTTGCTTCATCTACCCAAGCAGTAGATGAAGCACAAGCCAAGAAAGATCAAGCTCAATCTGAAAAAGACCAAGCTCAATCTGAAAAAGATAAGGCTCAGTCTGACGTAGATAAGGCGCAAGCGGTCAAGGACAAAGCTACATCAGAGAACATTCAAAAGCAAAAGCGAGAAGTTGCCAAGGCTGAAACTGGTAAGGCTGACGCAGAAAAGCAAGAAGAAAATGCTAAAAACGACCTTGACAAAGCTAATCAAGTAGCTAAAGACCAAGAAAAAGTAGTTGAGAAGTCTAAGGACAAGGTAGCGACTGCTGAAAAGGAAGTCAGAGATGCACAGACTAATGTAGATAACGCACAAGCTATCCTTGACGGTACAGGTCAAGCAAAAGTAATATCTGAAAAAGCAGATGCCGAAAAAGCACTGAAAGAGGCATCAGTGGCTGTAGAAAGTAAGAATGCGAATTTAGCCCAAGCAAAAATTGCTGATGAAAAACTAGCTCACGCTACGGCTGTGGCACAAGAAAAATCTAAAAAGGCTAGTTCTACTGTTTCAACTACTAAGAATGCATTATCTAAAGCACAAGAGACAGCAAATCAGACTCAATCAGCGCTCAAACAAGCTCAATCGGATTTTTCAGATGCTGAAGCAAGTTATAATTCAATAAATACTTTGCAAATTTCAGATAGCTACGTAGAAGCACTAAAATCTTATGTGAATAATCCGTACAATATTCTTGAACAAGAGGCTCTTTGGGATAAACACAATGCTGCGCAACAGCGCAAACTTGAACAAGTCAATCAGGAAAATGTAGAACTTAATAAATTTAAGTCCAATAAAAAAGATCAGCAAATTTCTGTTGATCCGAATCATTTGACAAAAGAACAGCAAATGGAATTGGCTTTCTTTGCGAATGATTTGTTGAATCAAGTCCGTCAACGTTTTGGCACAAATAAAACAGTTGTCTCAAAAGGGATGCTTGATGTCGCTAAAAAGGTAACTGATGGTTATGTTTCTGATAATTGGAAGTTTGGTGCAGGTCATGATAAAAAGGTTATCAATGACGTAGCCCGAGAATATGGCCTTCCTTCATCAAAGAACAATTCTTCTCAATATTTAGAGAATATGTACGGTGTCAATAGTGGTGATGAAATTCATACTATGGATGATGCTAAACGATTCATCTATAAAAGCATTGTTAAGTTTTTATTTAATGGTATGGAGTGGCAGCATGCTGAGAGTATAACTGGGTTATCGAAAACGTCCTCAGGGAATAAAGATTACTTTGGTTTTTCTTTATCAAAACGTAAAGGAGTCACAAGTTCTCACTGGTTGACAGTAGCAGATACAAAAGTTTCAGGAACGAAATTTGATAAGACAGAATTTAGCAACCCTAATTCAGCTGAGGCTCTAACTAGGGCTTATAAAACTGCAGTTGTATCTCTTGGCTTAGCACAGAAAAATAATCTTGATGCACAAACTGATCTGAGAAAAGCTCAAACAGAATACGATACAGCTTTATCTGCAGAAGAGCAAGTTAAGGAAGAATTTTCAAGACTTAAAGCAACACAATTACAAACACCGACTGCTCAAAGAGATTTTGAAAAAGCACAAGACACGCTCGCTAATGCGAACAAGCGCCTAGAAAATGCTAAAAAGGCACTAGATGCTTTAACTGCTGATGTTAAAATCAAGCAACAAAACCTTGAAAAAGCGAAACAAGAACTTGCTGATAAGCAAACTAACCTTACTAACGCTAAAAACAACCTAGCAACTGAGAATGCTAAGTTAGAAGAGTTGAAGTCTCTAATCAAGATCGCTGAGAAAAATCTCACGCTATCTAAGGAGAAAGTGGCACAAGTAACTAAAACTCTTGAAAATGCCAAGGCTGACCTTGAAAATTTGCTCAATGCAGAGCCTAACTTGGCTAAAGCTAAGAAAGTTCTTGCTGGAAAAGAAACAACTCTTGAACAGAAAGAAACTGCTTTGAAAGAAGCGCAAGCTATCCTTGACAAGTTGTTACAAGAGAAAAAAAACGATCAAGAAGCCTATGACAAACTCTTTGCTTTGTATAGCGAACAAGTAGAGGCTAAGCGTTTAGCTGACCTTGAAGCGCAGAAGAAAGCTATCCTTGAAGCTGGCGAAACACCTATCGAAGTCTATGACGAAACTGGTAAACTTGTGTCTTATGTAGCACAAACTAAAGCTGTAGATATTCAAGTACCTGTTTCTTATAACTATGCTTGGAACAAGAAACAAGAAACTAGTTTGCCAAATACTGGAACATCAGCAAGCATGCTTCCAGTTGTAGGAATGATTTTGGGATTGTTGAGTCTCGCAGGGCTTCGTAAACATAAAAAATAGAACATCTAGAAATTCCCCCTCATCTATGGTATAATGAAGCCATAAAAAAGAGGGGGAAGAGAGATGAGAAAGGACACGAAAATGGATGCACATGTGACTAGAAGTGGATATAGATACTATACCCCAACTAAAACAAAATCAGAAGTCACCAGACCTGAAGAAGAGAAGAAGTGGAAAAAAGGCCTACGTTGGCTAGGAAAAGTCCTCTGGTCAGGAATGAAGAACCTACCGAGTGTGATTGCGAGAGCTGCCGTTTTGATGGTTGCGACTCCACTCATGTTTCTCCTCTTTATCTTTAATCTGATTAAGAGCTTGATTGCGACAGCAATTGGATGGTTTGTGTTTAAGACTGTATCTTTCTTCGCTATAGGTTTTGGATTACAGGGATATGTTTTCCTAACTAGGCAGAATATTCCTGCTCCAGAATGGTTTAATAACCTGATGACAGATTTTGTTTTCCCTCACGGGGTTCCAATCTATTACTGGTGGGAAACGACCATCATCGTTGTCTTAGCTGTGATTACAGCCCTCTCTCTAACCTTTCGTCCAGAGGATGAAAAATAGTATTAAATAAACAAAGTAGGTACTAGGAATCTTTCTTAGTACCTTTTTTATAAAAAGAAAGTGAGAAAAAAGAATGGATGCAGTTGTAGATTTTATTAACAAACTTGGAAATATCGGTGGGATTATCGGTATTGGTTGGGCCGCTTGGGGTGCCTGGGACTTAGCTGTCGGAATCAAACGTGAGTTGGATGATAAGAAAGATAAAGGAATTCAAAGTTTGATCCTAGGAGCTCTTCTTGGTGCCGTCCTAAAAGCACTCTTTACCGCTTTGGCAACAGGTCTTCAGTCACTTGGGTAGAATGAAGAAAAGGAGGTGGTTTTATGAACCAATCCACACTTGATCAACTAACCATGAGTCTGAAAGACTATAATGCGACAGCCTATGAATTGATGGAAACTGTTTCGGGATCGATGGAGAAGGTAGCAATTTTGCTTCTTCTCCTTTTTATGGGGATCAACCTCATGAACTGGCACCAACATCTTAAAAGCAACGGAGGCGAGTTGTCTTTTCAGCTTTGGATTGAAGAAATCCTCAAGTATGCCATTGCCCTCTTTTTTATCCTCTATGTGGATGCGATTTTTGATGCCTTGTCTTGGTTATTCAATGTCATTATCAAATCTATTGCTAGTTTGGGAATTAAAGAGATAAAAAATGATGCTGAGTTCAGTTGGACAAATTTGAACTGGATGGCTAAGTCAATGCTACAGTTTATTTATAATGTTGTCGATTTCGTTGGTCAGATCTCGACTAAGTTGTTGATTTTGTTACGTTCCTTTACGCTTTACACGTATAAGGGAATCGCTAAAATTATTGTCGCTTGTTACATGGTGGATAGCTTACGCCCGATCTGCCTCGGTTTCTTTAAGCTCTATATTGCTGCTATTCTTCAGGGATTGATTCTAGTGGTTGTGATCATGCTTTACCCAGCTATTGTAACTAATGATCTCTTGACAGTTGATAAGACTGGAGCTTGGACAAGTGCTTTAGTTGCCATCGCAAAAGGAATCATTTACATCATTATGCTATTTGGCAGCCAACGCATGGCCAAGAATATCATGCAGGTGAACTAGATTATGGTATAATAAAGAGAGAATGCTGAAGGAGAGATGGTATGGCTGTTTCAAAGTTTTATGCCGTATGGCGAAAAGAATCCGGAGAAGAAGAGATTGTGAATGCTTTTCAAGCACTCGCTCTAAAGG
>ERZ772910.1097-NODE-1097-length-14139-cov-2.930346_pt1 | contig 14139 bp, 9 predicted proteins | sample MGYA00511357_ERZ772910 | MGnify/ENA primary metagenome ERZ772910 (study PRJEB29015, sample SAMEA2738096) | human oral metagenome | biome: human oral; feature: human-associated habitat; material: saliva | place: China | collected 2193 ... | reverse complement strand
GTCTGTTGCTGAAAAATTGAAAATTCCAGCCAAGACAGCCGAGAAGTACATCAGCAAATTCTGTGTCGGCGGCTTACTCAAACACCTTGCACACGATAGTTACGGCAAGCCGTAACATTGTCTTCTGTACTTTTCAAAAGCCCCTGATAATGGGGCTTTTGCATTATTGTTGATAACTTTATGGCAAATTTTTATAACCATGCAGATAATATTTGTATTTTTGTTACGTTTAATCAACATGTAAATACAATTTTTAGTATGGCAGAAGAAAGAACATTGCAACTAAACCGCATCAAAGTCGTTTTAGCGGAACAGAACCGTAGCGGCAAATGGCTTGCCGAGCAACTCGGGAAAACAGACACCACCGTTTCTCGTTGGGTGCAAAACAAAGTGCAACCCAGCGTTGAACAACTTTTCGACATTGCCAAAGTGTTGGGCGTTGATGTGAAATCTTTGTTGAATTCAAATAACGATAATAGCAAAAACACTATATGAATAAACAGCAATAAGCCGCACGCATTTGGGCTTCAGCCAACAAAATGCGCTCGAAGATTGAAGCCAACGAATACAAAGACTATATTCTTGGTTTTATCTTCTACAAATTTCTTTCGGAACAAGAGATTAAGTTCTTTCTCAGTAAGGGACTTCCCAGAGAGATGTTTCAAGAAGTGCTGACCGAGGAACAAACGAAATACGTACAGATCGCACAGCGCAATCTTGGCTACTTCATACCTTACGAATATCTCTACTCCACGTGGTTAGAAGCGGGGCACGACTTCTCTGTCGCCAACGTCCGCGACGCTCTCTCTGCATTCAATCGACTGCTCATCCCTATCCCTGAGCAGGCAGACCTGCAAACGAAAGCGGATATTGAGAAAAAGCGCAAAGTCTTTGCAGACATTTTCGAAACACTCCATGGAGGTCTGAAACACTTAGGAGGGTCAGAGGGAGAACAAACGAGCGCTATACGCAATCTTCTCGCACTGATCAAAGATATTCCCATGGATGCTAAGCAAGACTATGACGTGCTGGGCTTCATCTACGAATATCTCATCAGTCAGTTTGCAGCAAATGCAGGTAAAAAGGCAGGGGAATTCTATACACCACACGAAGTGTCGGTGCTCATGTCCGAAATCATAGCCTATCATCTCAGAGGGAAGAGCAACATCGATATTTATGACCCCACGAGTGGTTCGGGTTCGCTCTTGATCAACATTGGGCGTTCGATTGCTAAACACTTAGAAGGGGAAAGCACCATCAAGTTTTATGCGCAGGAACTGAAAAAGAACACTTTCAACCTCACGCGTATGAATCTTGTGATGCGTGGCATCACCCCCGACAACATCGTGGTGCGCAACGGCGACACCTTGAAGAGCGACTGGCCCTACTTTGAGGATGGCGATCCCGAAGGCACTTACGAGCATCTCCTCGTAGACGCTGTGGTGAGCAATCCGCCCTACTCTCAGAGCTGGGAACCGCCTCGTCAAGGCAAGACGGGCATTCAAATCAAGATAGACCCACGCTTTGAATATGGCATCGCCCCCAAGAGTAAGGCGGACTATGCTTTCTTGCTTCACGATCTCTATCACCTCAAGAGCGATGGGGTCATGGCCATTGTCTTGCCCCATGGTGTGCTTTTCCGTGGAGCATCGGGCGACGGGTCGGAAGGTTCCATCCGCGAACAGCTCATTGAAAACAATCACATTGACACCATCATCGGACTGCCTGCCGACATCTTCTTCGGCACTGGCATCCCTACGATTGTCATCATCCTGCGCAAAGACCGCCAAGAGAATAACGTCCTTTTCATCGATGCCTCACGCGGATTCACCAAAGAGGGCAAGAAGAACAAACTGCGTGCTTCAGACATTCGCCGCATCGTAGACACCCATATCCAGCGTTGCGACGTCGATGGCTTCGCGCGTGTGGTGGCTAAGGAGGAAATCAGACAGAATGGCTACAACCTCAATATCCCGCGCTACATCAATGCTGCGGAAGCTCCTGAATCGTGGGACATGCACTCCATCTTGTTTGGTGGGGTGCCTCGCACAGAACTCCTACGCTTTGCTCCCTACTTTGAAGCACTGCCGGGACTAGAAACTACCCTCTTTGCGCAGACCGACACTCCCCACACGCAGTTGCAGGTGGAAGACTTGGAAGCCACCATCAGCACACATCCTGCCGTGCAGAACTTTCATCAAAGCTACCAAGCAGCCTTTGCCGAATTTCATAGTTTCCTCAAGCACGAACTTATTGAGCAGATGGAGACCATCAGCATCGCCAAAGAAGAAGAAAGCATCACAGCGCACATTTTCGAGAGTCTTGCCCATGTGCCTTTGGTAGACCGCTACGAAGCTTATCAGCTCTTTGCTGACCAGTGGACGAGCATTGCGCAAGGACTCGAAGTCATCCAGAGCGAAGGCTTTGGGGCAACTCGTGTGGTCGACCCTAAGATGGAGCTGAAGAAGAACAGTGCAGGAGAGGAATATGAAGTGCAAAATGGCTGGGAGGGGCGTGTGCTTTCTTTCGACCTCGTGCAAGCCAACCACCTTACCGCTGAGGTGCAGACCATCGAAGCGCAGGAGCAAAGGCTCGCAGAAGCCACCCATGAAGTAGAAACCACCTTCGATGCGCTGGACGAAGAAGAGCGCAACGAAGTGTCTTCCGAAGAGGGGGCTTTGCAAATCAAGGAAGTAGAGCGTCGTTTGGACGAACTCCTCACCGAAGTGGAAACAGACGAAGTGCTGGCACTAGAAGACTATTTGTTCTGCTCGGGCAAAAAGGAGAAAGTGACGTATATCGCTGCTCATCCTGAAGTGGACTGGCAGGCTATGGACACGGCCAAGGACGGCACTTATGCGGTGAAGGCGGTGAAGGCGCGCATTGACACTTTGCGCAGGGCTTACCCCTTTGAGGAGGAGACCACCGAGGCACAACTCATCCGCATCACGCTACTTTCGGCAGAAATCAAACAGTTGGCAGCTGACATCAAGAGCAATAAGGCACAACTCATAGAGCGCACCAAGGAGGTCATTGAGAAGGAACTTTCAGACGAAGATATCCTAGCCTTGCTCTCTGCGCAATGGATAGATTCGCTCTACCACAAACTTGGGGAACTCCCACAGCGTGTGATTTGCGACTTGGTGCAACAGCTCAAAGACTTGGTAGCAAAATATGATACCACCCTTATGGACGTGGAGCACGACATCCAAGAAGCCTCGGCTTCGCTTGCCACGATGATCGACGAACTCACCGGTTCTGCTCACGACCTCGAAGCTCTCGCTGAATTCAAGAAACTCTTGCTCAACGCTTAACCCTACGAATGACAATGAAAAAAAAGAAACCAGAAATCAGATTCAATGGATTTGAAGGGGAGTGGGCGACAACTACGTTGGGAGATATTGCAGTTAGAGTTGTATCCAAGAATGAGGACAACAGTATTACACTACCTCTAACAATATCTGCTCAGTATGGTCTTATTTCTCAAACTGAATTCTTCAATAGCCGTATTGCAGCAAAAGATGTTCGAGGGTATTACGTGATAAAGATAGGAGAGTTTGCATACAATCGAAGTACTTCAAACTTTAGTCCATTCGGAGCTGTTAAAAGGCTTGATGGATATGAAGCTGGGGTATTGTCAACTTTGTATATTGTTTTTCGACTCTCATCTGAACAAATACAGTCCAATTATTTAGTTAACTATTTCTCTACGAGTAATTGGTATCAGCATATTGCAGAGAGTGCAGCGGAGGGAGCTAGAAACCATGGATTGTTGAATATCACGGCTAAAGACTTTTTTAAAACTCCGATTAAGGCTCCCATAAGAACGGAAGAACAAGAAAAAATAGCATCTTTCCTCACGACCTTAGACAAGCTCATAGCGAAGCTCGAAGCAAAACTCGATAAGCTCCGAAAGCTCAAGCAAGCACTCCTCGAGAAGATGTTTGTAAATGTTAATAGGCGGGGGTATGAGACACCAGAAATAAGATTCAAAGGCTATACCGATAAGTGGCAAGTCAAGGAGCTTAGAGAGGTATTTGAAATGCCAACTAATCGCATTTCAGGTTCTGAATTGCAAGCAGATCGGTATATATCTACCGAACATATACTTCAAAACTTTGAGGGGGTAGAACCCACTACTTCAATGCCTGCTAACCTATCTGCGATTCGATTCTTTCAAAATGATATTTTGATGGCGAATATTCGTCCTTATCTGAAGAAAATATGGCTTTCCGATAGAAATGGTGGCGCAAGCTCAGATGTTATTGTCTTCCATATAACAATAAAGTCAGACCCAGCGTTCCTTTATTATGAATTAACGAATGGTCGATTTATAGAATATGTGATGGAGAGTATTCAAGGTAGTAAGATGCCCAGAGGAAATAAGCAAGCTATGCAGGCATTTAAGATGGCTATAGCTCCTCTCTCCGAGCAAGAGCAGATAGGAAAATGCTTTACGCAAATAGATACTCACTTTAGCAAGACTTCCACCAAGCTCACGAAGCTCCGCAATATAAAGCAGAGCTTGTTGCAGAAGATGTTTGCATAGTAAATAAAAGAAAGTACGCAAGATGAATACATTTGAGAACGAAGCCAAGTTTGAAGAAGCCGTTATCAGAGAACTTCAGCGCAATGGATGGTCGGAACAAGTGATCAAGTATCCCACGGAGGAGGACTTGATGCAGAACTGGGCGAACATTCTCTTTCACAACAATAGCGGTAAGGACAGACTCAACGATCAGCCACTGACCGCTGGAGAGATGCGCCAAATCATAGAGCAAATAGAAGACTTGAAATCGCCCGTAGCGCTCAATGGATTCATCAATGGACGCACCATTAGCATCACACGAGACAATCCGAATGACCCCGAACACTTAGGGAAAGAGGTGAGTCTCTCTATTTACAACCGTCTAGAAATAGCAGGCGGAAAGAGCCACTACCAAATCGCACAACAGCCAAAGTTTGAGCGAGGGAAACGCATCCTTCCCGACCGACGTGGCGACTTGCTGCTCCTCATCAACGGGATGCCTCTCATCCACATAGAGCTGAAGAGTAGCAAGGTGCCAGCGATGCAGGCTGCCAACCAAATAGAGAAATATAGCCATGAGGGCATCTTCACGCGGATGTTCTCCTTGGTGCAAATCTTCGTGGCTATGAATCCCGAAGAGATGCTCTACTTTGCTAATCCTGGCATGTCGGGACGTTTCAATAGAGATTACTATTTCCACTGGGCAGACTTCAACAACGAGCCGGTAAATGGCTGGAAAGAGATTTGCTCCGCCTTCCTCTCCATCCCTAAGGCACACCAGCTTATCGGCTTCTACACCATTGCGGACAAGAGCGATGGGGTGCTAAAAGTGCTTCGTAGCTATCAGTATTATGCCGCCAATGCCATCAGTACTCGTGTGGCCAAAAACGATTGGAACGCACGTGTACAAAAGGGTGGCTATATCTGGCATACCACAGGCTCGGGCAAGACGATGACGAGCTTCAAAGCCGCTCAGCTCATTGCCGCTTCGGGCGATGCAGATAAGGTGGTCTTCCTCGTCGACCGCATCGAACTGGGCTGCCAGAGCTTGCAAAACTATCGTAGCTTCGCTGGCGACAGCGAAGAAGTGCAGGATACCGACGATACGGCTATCCTCCTGAATAAACTCAAAGATGAGGGCGCAGGGAGTACGCTTATCGTGACCTCCATACAGAAGATGAGCCGAGTGAATGCAGAAGACCTGGCGGAGCGAATTGGGGAGCTGGAGCAGATACAGCGCAAGCACATCGTCTTTATCGTAGACGAATGTCACCGTAGTACCTTTGGCGATATGCTTATCACCATCAAAGGTACTTTCCCCCGTGCGCTCTTCTTTGGTTTTACAGGTACCCCCATCAAGGACGAGAACCAGAAGAACATGAATACTACACAGACCGTCTTTGGCGAATCGCTGCACCAATATCTATTGGCCGATGGTATACGAGATGGTAATGTACTCGGCTTTGAACCAAAGGCGATTGAGACCTATAAGGCCAAAGACCTGCGCCGAGCTGTGGCTCTAGAGCAAGCCAAAGCACGCACGGAAGCAGAAGCCCTTGCCGACGACAAGAAGAAGACGATCTATCTAAAGTATACACAGGGCAACACCGTCCCTATGGCTGGCTATGTGGGAGAAGATGGGAGATACGTGAAAGGTATCGAAGACTTTCTGCCCGAGAGCCAGTATAACAACGAGAAGCATCACCTAGCTGTGGTGCAAGACATACAAGAGAACTGGGATATGCTGAGCCAGTGCGGTAAGTTCCATGCCCTTCTGGCCTCTCGTAGCATTCCCGAGGCTATTGCCTACTACCGTCTGTTCCGGCAAGAGTGTCCCGAACTTAGGGTTACGGCACTCTTTGACCCTAGTATCGACAATGTGGAAGGAGAGACCATCAAGGAGGATGGCTTGGTAGAGATACTCGAGGGATATAACGCACTCTTCGGCGTGAACTACACTCTGCCCACTTATGCGCAATACAAGGTAGATGTGTCGCTCCGCTTAGCACACAAAGAGCCCTATCGCAACATTAAGCCTGAGGAGCAGCTGAACCTCCTCATCGTGGTGAATCAGATGCTTACCGGCTTCGACTCGAAGTGGATCAATACGCTCTATATGGATAAGATGATGGAATATGAAAACATCATCCAAGCCTTTAGCCGCACCAATCGTCTCTTTGGCCCAGACAAGCCCTTTGGCGTCATCCGCTACTATCGTCGCCCCCACACGATGCAACACAACATCGATCGTGCTGTGGAGGTCTACTCTGATGGCAAGCCCGTGAAGCTCTTTGCCGATCCTCTAGCGCATAACCTCAAGTGTATCAATGATCGCTTCACGGAGATTCAGTCCCTCTTTAGGCAAGCAGGCATCCCAGACTTTGCCAAGCTACCCGACAACGAAGCAGAGCGAGGACGCTTTGCCCAGCTCTTTAGTATGCTGAATAAGTATCTCGAAGCTGCACGCATACAGTCCTTCCGCTGGAGCAAGCTCAGTTATAAACTCAAAGACGAAGATGGAAAAACCAAGCATATCGAGGTGTTACTTGACGAATTGACCTACCTCACCCTCGTACAGCGCTACAAGGAGCTTCAGAAAGGGGGTGGCGGAGGCAATCCCTCGTCTGTGGACGTCCCCTATGATGTAGACCCCTATATCACCGAGATAGATACTGCAATTATTGATGCCGACTACCTCAATAGCCGCTTTGAGAAGTACCTTCGCATCCTGCACAGCGGAACAGCTACAGCCGAGGAGCGTGCATCTGTCTTTGAGGAGTTGCACCGCTCTTTTGCCTCTCTCTCTCAAGAAGAGCAACGCTTTGCCGGCATCTTCCTGCACGAGGTAGAGCAAGGAACGGTAAGCCTAGAACAGGGCAAGACCTTAAAAGACTACATCGTAGACTATCAGAGCAAAGCTCAAAATGATAGCATTCACGAAGTGGCAGAGAATCTTGGTCTCGAAGAAAATCTCCTTCGAGAGATGCTGGATCTGCACCTCAACCAAGGGAACATCAACGAGTATAATCGCTTTACAAAACTTATTGAGTCGGTAGACGAAAATAAGGCGAAATCCTTCTTTGAACAGGAGGTCGGCAAGGAGCTTAGCAGGTTTAAGTTCAATAAGTTATTAGACTCCTATCTCCGCAAATTTCTCGTGGAGGGATAGTGCCCTATCCTGTGTCCTTAGAGTATTATCAAAGACAAGAACTCTCACTCCTCAAGGATGAGAATAATGGAATCTGCATGGGGGCTGGTATTTGGCTAATTCAAAAAGAATCTGTACCTTTGCAGGGCAATTGAGATAATATCGCGGGGTGGAGCAGTGGTAGCTCGTCGGGCTCATAACCCGAAGGTCAGAGGTTCGAGTCCTCTCCCCGCAACTCTATATTCTGTATTACAGGTCTCCAATGTTCGTATGAGTGTTGGAGATTTTTTTATGCTTTCGCTCCTCCCTCCTCTATCGCCTTTCGCCATTTCTAAGGAACTCTTTTCACTCCTTATCTAAGGAGGTCGGTCTCCTGTCTCTTGCTCGCTGTGGGAGGCCTTCTATCTCCTCTTTCTCCTTTTCTTAGGGGCTGTTCGGTACTCATTTGAGGCTTATCTTCTACTTTTTATTTCTTAGCCTGCTATAATTGGAGAGATATGGCGATGCTTTTTCATTACCTTTGTAGCCGGTTATTATAGAGCAGTATGCAAGAAATACGCAATATCGCGATTATCGCCCACGTCGACCACGGCAAGACAACGCTTGTTGATAAGATGCTACTAGCGGGCAAACTTTTCCGAGACGACAAAGCTACCGAGGTAGATACCTATCTAGATAACAATGCTATCGAGCGAGAGCGTGGGATTACCATCGTAAGCAAAAACGTGAGTATTCGCTATCGCGGCGTTAAGATCAATATTATAGATACCCCGGGGCACGCGGACTTTGGAGGCGAGGTAGAGCGTGTACTCAATATGGCAGATGGATGCCTTCTCTTAGTGGATGCCTTCGAGGGCCCCATGCCACAGACGCGCTTTGTGCTCCAAAAAGCTCTAAACCTGGGTCTCAAGCCCATTGTAGTAATTAATAAGGTGGACAAACCCAATTGCCGCCCCGGTGAGGTGCAAGACATGGTCTTCGACCTGATGGCAAGCCTCGATGCGAGTGAAGAGCAGTTGGATTTCCCCACTCTCTTTGGTTCGGCCAAACAGAGCTGGATGAGTGAGGACTACAACAATCCCACCGACACCATTACCCCCCTATTGGATGCGATTGTAGATCATATACCCCCACCACCCATGCTGGAGGGGTCGGCGCAGATGCTTATCACCTCGCTCGACTACTCCTCCTACGTGGGGCGAATTGCCGTGGGGCGCGTGCACAGAGGTACGATCTCCGAGAATAGCGATATTGTACTTTGTCGCCGCGATGGTTCCGTAGTGCGACAGAAAATAAAGGAGCTCAACACCTTTGAGGGGTTGGGGCGTGCTAAGGCCGAATCGGTCTCCTCAGGCGATATTTGTGCCATTATTGGGCTAGACTCCTTTGAGATTGGGGAGACGGTGGCCGATGCTTCTGCTCCCGAACCTCTTACGAGTATCCGTGTAGATGAGCCTACGATGAGTATGCTCTTTACCATCAATAACTCACCCTTCTTTGGCAAAGATGGCAAGTTTGTCACCAGCCGTCATATCCACGACCGCTTGGTCAAAGAGCTGGATAAAAATCTCGCGCTACGTGTGGAGCCTACCGACTCGGCAGATTCGTGGCTCGTCTATGGGCGAGGCATTCTGCACCTCAGTGTGCTTATCGAGACGATGCGCCGCGAGGGGTATGAGTTGCAGGTGGGGCAGCCCCAAGTAATTATAAAGGAGATAGATGGGGTCAAATGTGAGCCGATAGAGCAGCTTACGGTCAATCTGCCCGAAGAGTATTCGAGCCGTGTAATCGACCTAATTACCCGCCGTCGAGGGGAGATGACCTCTATGGAGAGTAAGGGCGATCGCATCATGCTGGAGTTTACCATCCCCTCTCGAGGTATTATCGGGCTCAACAACTCTGTACTCACGGCTTCGGCAGGGGAGGCGGTGATGGCGCACCGATTTATTGAGTTTGCCCCCTGGCGAGGTGATATACAACGCCGCCTCAATGGTTCTATTATAGCGATGGAGAGTGGTACGGCTTTTGCCTATGCTCTTAATAACCTCCAGAGCCGAGGCCGATTCTTTATCGCACCACAAGACGAGGTGTATGCAGGCCAAGTGATTGGGGAGCATACCAAAGACAACGATCTCGTGGTGAATGTGTGCAAAAGCAAAAAACTGACCAATATGCGCGCCTCGGGTAGCGATGATAAGGTGGCTCTTGCCCCTCCCGTCATCTTTAGCCTTGAGGATGCTCTCGAGTACATCAAAGCAGACGAATATGTAGAGGTTACCCCCAATAGTATGCGTATGCGTAAGATTATCCTCGATGAGCTGGAGCGCAAACGTCGCTCTCGTAGCGAAGATTAAGGGTTCTCTTCCCTCCTGTCTACTCCGGAGGAGGGACCACAATAGTATAAACAAGAAATTAATTATGAAAGTAAGAAATCTGGTTCTAGGGCTAGCCGTAGCTTTCGCAGGCTTTGCCTCTTTGGGTGAAGCAAATGCCCAAAAAACGTTTGAAAAAGGCACGCAGACTGCAAGTATTATGATTGGCTTGCCCAGCACCACCGGTTTGTTCTCTAGCATTGTCGTTCCTCCCCTTACGGCAGTGTATGAGTATGGCGTTGTGGGCAACCTCTTTAGTAACGGCAAGGGTACTATCGGTGTTGGTGGTCAGGGCGAGTATGTCCTCTTCCGTTCCGGGGCTGATAACTATTCCGGTTATTTCTTCTTCGGAGGTCGTGGTGCATTGCATTATGAGTTCGTTCCCCAATTGGATACCTATGCTGGGCTCGCTCTAGGATGGTCTTTCGTAGGTGGTACTACTCTACGGAATAGCGGATCCTTCGGCACCCAGGCTTTTGTTGGTGCTCGCTACTATGTGACTCCTACTCTTGCCTTGGGGGGAGAATTGGGTTATGGCCTCACCCTTGTAAACCTAGGGGTGACCTTCCGTTTCTAAACCTCGTCTCTTAGGCTATCTCTCCTCTTCTTTTTATTGGAGAGGTGCCGTCAAAGTAGGGAGATGCTCTAGGTAGAGGGGCATCTCCTTTTTTGTTTGGAGCAATAGGAATGGGATTGATCTTGAAGATATGTTCCTTGCGTGACTTTGGGACCATAAGATGCCCTCTGATGCCGTTTTACTCGGAGTTTAGATAGGGTTTGAAGCGAGAGAGTCTATTCCTAAGGCTGGCCTATTTTCTTTCTCTCTTTTGCTTGACTTGGGTGTTTCTCATATTGTCGAAAGTTTTTACACTTCGCTTTCCTCTCCTATTCTTTATTAAGGGTGAATGTCTAGTGTTTTAGAGGGGAGAGTTGGGCTTATTTGTTTATCCAAAGTGTTTTCAATGCAAAACAATACTTAAATAACCTTGTTTTTTTGTTTGGGTCATTTTTTTCTTGTTCCTTTGCGGATGATTGGGTGCGCATAGCGATGCGTTCTGTCTAATCGCGATAGGTGATAGATTTCATTCTCTATTGGGAGTCTTTCACTCTTTTCGAGTCCATCTTTGGGGTGCATTATCTTCTTAGTTCGCTTGTGGCAGACTACTTTTTACAGAGGAATGTCTCGTTAGATTGTGCCCGTGAAGTTGATTTGAATGATAAATATAGCTCTTAAAAGCAACATATCAATATAGATAAATCGATAAGTATTAAAGATGAAAATGAAGATGATGGCGGGCGCGTTGCTCGCAGCTCTCGGCCTTTTTGCTTCGTGCTCAAAGTCTGGGAAAGATGTTCAAGATCCCAATCAAGAAGGATCTACGTATGTAGGTGTTACCCTTAGCATGGGTACTAAAGACCTCCGTGCCAACGAAGACGATAATTACAGTAAAAAGGGCACTTGGAATGGGAAAGACGAGATCAAAACGATCGATGTGTACGTTGTAGACGTTGCTTCCGGCGTCGTTTCTACAGGGTTCTACAACAAGAACAATTTTACAATCACCCAGACGGACGGAGCTCCCTCTATCACGATTATTCCCAAAACTGCCATCCGTACCACTCCGGGGGCAAAAAAGGTGTATGCACTTGTCAATGCTTCAGCTGAGGTAACTCAAGCTCTTGCCAATGCAGATGCAACTGTATTCGAAAATGTTTACAACAAAGTGGCACAAGACTTCGCTATTGCCAGTCTTGCAAAGAATGAGAACGGAAAGGATGTTATCATGGCGTCGAATGCAAAGGAATGTTCTCTTACCGTGGACGATGGTGTAACAGCTGCAGAAGCTCTTGATACTACTGCTCCTCGTAACCGCGCAAAGGTGGAGATGAAGCGTGTGGTAGCTCGTGTGCTCGTTACTACTAAAGAAGAAACCTATCAAGTAATGTACAGCGATGGTACAACCAAGATGGGTGTTGTAAAGAATATTTCTTATGCCGGTGCCCAAGGTGAGAAGAAGTTCTTTATCGGCCAGCAACTGACTCCTGAAGGTAAGATCAATACTCCCGCATATGCCTATGTTCCGAAGAAGATCGCCGATATTTGGGGAGCGGAAGGAAAGAATAGCTATGACTACAGCGACCTCAAGGCTCATACCTTTGACTCTAATCCTCGTTATGCGACGAAGCTCAGCGGTACACTTACGGTAGAGCAGATTGGAGAAAAGTCTCTTGCACAGACTCTCTTTATGTATGAAGCTTCACACAAGTATCAATCCAATCCTGCTAATACGGATGTAAATGCCTACGATGGTGATTTCCGTCGCGGTAATACTCCTTACGTGCTTGTACGTGCCCTCTTCGTCCCTGATGCAGGTGCTTTTGCCGATGGTACAGGGGCTACTTATCAAGAAGGACAAGACTTCTATCTCGGTGCCAATAACAAGTTCTACTCAACGGCAGAGAATGTAATAGACCCTGCAAAGGGAGGTATTAAAAATCAGAAGTTCCGCCACTACGTTAAGGGGAAGGTGCTCTACTATGCTTTTGTGAATCCCGATAGAGCTCCCGGTACTCTTGATGCTCCTGTATTCCGAAACAATATCTATCACATTAATATTACGGGCTTCAAGACGATTGGTACAAACTGGAATCCTCTCTATCCCGAAGATCCTGATAATCCTAACCCCGGTGGTCCTGAGAACCCAGACCCCAAACCTAGTGACGATCCCGATAATCCTAACCCATTCAATCCTGACGATCCTAACACTCCGAAGGAAACTTGGATGAGTGTTGAGATGTCGGTACTCGCATGGACAGTTCACTCTTACGATATCGAACTATCACTCTAAAGTCTCCGTTTTGAGTAACGGAAACAAAAGCTCCCAAAGGAGATCCCTCATGCCTCTTACCTCATCTCTTGAGGCATGGAGGGGCTCCTGCCGGAGTATTCTTCCTTATCTATTCGGGAAGGTGTAGAGACGACTGCTCCACTTGAACTGTGAGGATGGAGTAGCTTCGCGTCTCATTATTCCTCTTTTATTTCTCTATAAATTAAGATTCAATTTCCCTCTGAACAATGAAGTTCTTACAGCGAATAATACCTTTGCTATTGCTCTCCCTCATAGCCACGAGTTGCAGTGGCTTGATTTATGAACAGGGAGACGATTGCCCTACCTTGCTCCGTTTTACTCCTTACGTGCAGACCCCTTGCATGGAGGCTCCTGCTTACCCTCAAGGGGTAGATCGCATGACTGTAGTTGTCTTTAATAGAGGGGGAAAGCTCCTTGGCTATAAGACATTTAAGGATGTCGTTCTTTCGGAAAAGAGTGTATTTGAAGTTGCTCTCTCGGAGAACAAAGAGGCGGTTTACCGCTGTTTCTTCTGGGCTGGCGATGCCGAAGAGGACTATACCTATATACCTGAAGTTTCTAAACTTCCCACTCTTGCGGAGGCTACTTTTGGCTTGAAACTCTCCGCGAATGCTCGCCCTGAAAACAAACTCTTTCACACCCTCTATCATGGCAAAATAGATGTGCGCAATGCCGATAGCCATATAGAAGGAGCCTCTACCGTGCTTTACAGTAAGCCGCTCCTTACCGAATACTCCAACGACTTTGTGGTGCGCGTGACAGGGCTTCGGGAGTCGATGCCCTGCCGTATGGAGATTCGTGACAACAATGCGCGCTACAGTATGACCGGCGCTCTAGCCACTCCTCAAGTAAATGTAGTCTATGCCGCAGATATCCCCTCCGGCACTCCTCGTCGCGAGACAACGCTCCGCACGCTTCGCCTCGACGATACCTCGACGCATCCCGAGCTGGTGATGCTCCGCACCGACACAGGCGAGGAGCTCCTGCACTTCAATCTGAAAAAAGATCTCCTCGAGAAGCTCCCTAGCTACAGACCCGAGTGCGACCACCTCTTTACCATAGATCTTAAGTTCTCCCCTTCTATGGCTGTGGAGATCTCCATCAACGGTTGGGTGGTGCATAGCTATGATATTGAGTTTTAATTTCCTCACCATATACAGCCTCTTTTGAACGCATGAAATCGAAAGTTTTATCTACCTATACACTACAGGGCACACTGGT
>ERZ772910.1096-NODE-1096-length-14171-cov-3.294630_pt1 | contig 14171 bp, 8 predicted proteins | sample MGYA00511357_ERZ772910 | MGnify/ENA primary metagenome ERZ772910 (study PRJEB29015, sample SAMEA2738096) | human oral metagenome | biome: human oral; feature: human-associated habitat; material: saliva | place: China | collected 2193 ... | reverse complement strand
CCCAAGCCGAGCCCCTCTACCGCCAAGCACTCACCCTCTACCAGACGATCCCTGGTACCCAACACAACCAGGCCAAATGCCTACACAACCTCGCCACCACACTGGGCGATCTAGGCAAGCCAGCCCAAGCCGAGCCCCTCTACCGCCAAGCACTCACCCTCTACCAGACGATCCCTGGAACCGAGAATGAACAGGTCACCTGCCTGTTCAACCTCGCCAATACCTTACACAATCTGGGTAGGAGTGTTGAGACTGAGCCGTTGTATCGGCAAGCAATCCAGCTCTGCGAGAGCATCGACGGGACGGAACAGGTACACGCTTCTTGCCTGCGCAACCTAGCTTCCATCCTCACCACAAAAGGCGACGGACACCTACGCGAAGCACTCACTCTCTACCACCAAGCACTCACCCTGTACAAAACCCTCACCGACAGCGACATCGACCAAGCCCACTGCCTCACCCAACAAGGCCTCATCACCACACACCTTGGACACCTAGCCGACGCCGAAACCTACTACCACCAAGCACTCACCCTGTACAAACACACCAACACACCCATCGAACACGCTACCTGCCTCCAACATCTGGCCAACTGCCTATCCCACATGCCCAACCGCACCACCGACACCCTCAAAACCCTAGACAACGCACTCGACATCCTCACCCACACCAACAAATCCGAAACAGCAACCCAACGCCTCAACATCCTCCTCTCTCTCACCCACACCCACCTGATCACCGGCGACCACTTCCTCGCACATATTCACGCCAACGCAGCACTCGACCTATGCACCAACATCAACCAAACTGACACACACAGAGCACACTTCACCTACGCCGCCGTCCTCCAGGCCAAAGCCAATACAACCACCAACACCAAACACCAGAAAGACCTCCTCACCCAAGCACTCACACACGCCCTGCCCACAGCCCTACTCAACGACGAATACCGCTACCAGCTCTCCTCCCCCGCCAAACGACGCGCCTGGATCACCAACCGCGCCCAACCCTCCATGAACCAAGCCCTCGACATCGCCGCACGCCTGGGCGACGCCCCCCTCGTGGCCGAACTGGTTGCCAAATGGCGTATGGTCGGCTCCCTCGCCGCCATGCCCGCGGCCCGCAACAGCGATGATCCCCTACTCACAATGGTGCCCAACTCCACCCCAGAACCAGACGAATCCCTCACCCGAACGCCCGGCCCCAACCTCGTCCTGCCCCACCCACGCGCCACGCCCCTCTACCAGCACCCCACAATCGCAGACCGCCCCCGCGCCCACTACCGGTAGGAATCACCAGGCACCACATCAGGACCGATCGGATGCAGCCACATCTGAGTTCTGTGCGCGCTTCTCGAGCCACTCCTCCAAATAGGAGCGGGTACCCCGATCAGAGCCATACCCGCTATCGGAAACCGGCGCACCCCCCGCGCTCCTCTGATGCTCACGGGCATGACGTACCACGTCCTCGGCCCGTTTGGGCTGTATCCCCGCAAACGGATCCATCAGGCGGGCGCGCGACTGGGCACACACACGCTCCAAGCCGTGAACGACCGGAGCACCATTGATGGACCCGCGCTGCACCTGCTCATTGTGATCCACCAGCAGCGTGAACGCCTGTGTCTGACCGTGCCGCGTCGCCAGCGTCGCCGCCGCGCTCAGGTTCGGAAGCCTGCTCAACGACCCGCCCGACCAGGTCCCCAAACGCTCCGCGACCTCGATCGCGTCACGAATCGACGTCCTGAACGCGATCACCGAAGAGGCATTGCCATCCAACGCGTCACGCAAGCTCGGGGTGAGCTGCCCCATGTGCTGGTGTGCCAGCGCCAATGCCAGTCCAAACTTGCGTCCCTCCGCCAGCATCTCACTCAACAGCGACTCCTGGAACAGGTGAGCCTCGTCAACCACGACGTGGAACGGCTTATCGCCCGGGCAACGCTCCGGCATAGCCAGCGCAATTTTGCTCAGCCACATCATTCCCAGCATCTGCGCCTGATCTCGACCAATCCGAGGCGCCGATAAGTCCACGAGCACGATCCCGTTAGATGCCATGACCTCGCGAATATCCAGGGCATCAGCCCCCGTCCCCAGCACACCTCGCATCACGGGATGACGCACGAGCCTTTCAAACTTCGAAGCCGACCAGGCAATCACCTCAGCAAAGTCACTGGATTTATTTCCGAGCAGCTCCTTCCGGATGCTTTTTGCCAGAACCTGATCGACCTCCCAGACAGACTCCATGACAAGCTTCAGCAGCCCCTCGTCGGTGAGCAGTAGCGGAATCAGCGTGATCGGAAGATCCGCACCAAACAGATAGTGCAACGCCGAGGCGAGCTGGCGGAAAATACGCTCGAAACGCGGCCCAACAATGCCGGTTCGCTTCGGATCCAGGATCAGGTAGAGCATCTCGAGAAACTCCGAACACACCGTGTCAAAGTCCCCGCAATGAAACAAGTTCACGGGCACAGGATGCGCCGCATCCGCGCAGTCGATAAACAGGCAACGATCCAGCGCCTCCTCGGGCAGCTCGTCCGCGATGCGACGCACCAATTGCCCGTGGGGGTCCAAGACAATACCTCCTCTACCTGACATCGCGAACGAATGGACTAGGGACGCCGCGAGCGTCGACTTCCCGGTCCCCGAACCCCCAACAATCTGAAGGTGCTGCAAGGACCCTTCAACACTCAACTGGACATCGCTCATCGCACCCGTCGCAGTGATCGCGGCCCCCACGCGCATTCCCCCGACCTCGCACACCATCGCCTGGTCAGACAGAGGAACACTGTCGATCACGGCTTCCGCGACGGGGACACCGATAACCCGCGCGCTCGTGCCTGCCAGAGGAAGTCGCGCGAACGCCCGCACCAGTCCCTCGGGCTGAGCCGCACCGACCAGAGCATCCAGCCCACTCCACACGCTCTGCGCGACGCACTCGTCCACGTCCCGACGCCGCGCGCCATTCACCCAGTCGCGCATCGCGATCCACAGGCGAGCGGGAATGCCCTGAAGATCGTCCGACCCGAGAAAGACACGCAGCCGCATAGGCCTACCCAGGTACGAGCCGACCTCGCCGCCGGCACGGAGACGCTCAGTAGAGGTAAAGATCTCCTCCACCATCGCGGCCTCCAAAGGACTGGCGTTAGCAAGACGCACTTTCACGTATCCACCGACTTCGTTGAGAATCCCCAGGAGAAGCTGCGAATCTGATGGCTTCGGGAAGGGCCACGTTGGCATCAGCTCACCCACAGGTAGCCGCTCGGCTATGCGAGACGACCAGAGCGAAGAGCCTCCTCTGGCGCAGTCCTCCTTGGGCGGGAGGGCCGCGAGAACCTCACACACGTGCGCGGGGCACGAGGCCTGGGATACCTCGGCCGACTCCCATTCGTGTACGTTGCGGCCAACCCAGGCCAGGTCTGACCCGAAGGATGCTCCCACGCCCGTCGCCTCCAGCTCAATAGAAACCAGGCCATCGGCGTCCCCCCGCCAGGTAATCGACACGCTGGCATCCGCTGGCTGTGCCTGGATCAGAGCCAGTAGACGATTCGTAACGACCTGAGCGACCTCTTCAGAGTCCTCTGTGCGCCGCAACTGACGCAGACGCCAGACCTTGGGTTCCAGATGGTGGGACGTCTCAATCTCAGGCCTGTCGCCCCTGTGCGGCCACTCAGATTCCGTGTTCACAACAGCTCCTTCCACTCGCTGTCCACCGATGACAGTCGTGATACTTCACGCCAATCTATAGAGACGGAACAACACGCCTCAATATGAGTACAGGTCACCCACTGCGTGTTATTCCGCCCTCCCTTCCGTCTATTCATGATGTCAGCAGAAAGGAGGTTGATGATGGCTCAGCAGAAACCGTGCAAGTGGTGCCTTGGCACCGGACGATCGTGGTCCGTTTACGTCAAGGCCTACGTCGTCTGCGACGCCTGCAAGGGCAGCGGGAAGGCGTGAAACTCGGGTGGTGGGGGCTTGTCCCCCTCCACCCGATCACAGTCGGGGCAGTGGGGCTGCTACTATTCGTGTAGTTTCATCTGCCGGAGGTCACCGATGATCGAACGTCATCCTGATACCAAGGAATACCCCACGATCTACGAGTCCTGGCCGAAAAGAGACCCACGCCTGGAAGACGTCGTCACTCGCATCTTCAAGAAGAGCATCCTCCCGCAGTACCAGGAACGGTGCCTCATACTGAAGTTTGACCATCATGCTTCGATAGACACCTGGTTTGACGCGAAGAGGGACACCCTCAGGACTAGCTTTCGTCGTTCTATCTTGCCCCCAGTACTGGGCCAACTTCCTGATGGACTGACACAGAAAATGCTCGTCAAAGCAGATACACGTCTGAACAAAGAACACGGTGAGTACATCATCCACGGGATTTATGATGCGCAACACCTAATCGTCCGTATCATGATCTGGTCAGATTGCCTGTACGCCTACTGGCTCACTGAAATACCTCATGACAAGAATGTAAGAAAAGACGATCAGAAACGGCGAATCATCACCAACGTGTTCCACGCCCTTACGGAGCCGCGAGATGGCGTTGAGATCGTCTCGTGGCCAGATGGCATCGAGGATTTCTCTGACGTGTACGCCTACATCATGCGCACTGCTCCCACCTTCTCAAAAGCAGATGTCGATAAGCGTATTGACGAACGAGAGGAAGAGTTGAACGTGCGGATCGAGCGCCAGTGGCGGCATCTGCCGGATCATCCCCGCGCAATCGAGCAGCCGATCCATCATTTCGTCACGTACTTCACCGATCAATCCGACTGTCAATTGACGATGGTCAACGATGCTCAGTGGGAGAGCCAGTGGGTCACACTCCAGTCAGATCCCACTCCTCTTCAGATCTACTTGGCCACCATCGCGGGGACTGAAAGATCGGGTCTGACCGAAAAGGTCGAGACCAGTTCGCTCGCCTGCCCCCCAAAGGCGAAACACGCGGGTGGGTTGTCACCAGATGTTCGTTCCACTGTGTTCCTACCTGCCCCACTCAACGAATCCTTGCAGGAGAGGATCGGACACGCACTTCAAAACAAGACTCTTCCCACGTACTGGGAGAAGGTGGATGATCTACTGGACGCTAGCGCCGATCTTGCCTCCACCTGGTGTGGGCTGACCAACGTCAAGTCGCTTCTGTGCCTGGCCGCAGCATGCCGATTTGGCCCTATTATCAGCCACTACATTGAGGCAAAACCGCACGACACTAAAGAAAAGAAAAAAGGAATTCAAGAGAAGGAAAAAGGAAACCCTCCATCGGCTCTATCAATCGCCAGCAAGTTCCTGAGGCAATGGGACAAGCAGGTGTACAGAATCCAACAGGTGAAAGATGGAGAAATGGACCCCGAGACCCGAAAGGAGCTAAACGTTACGAATTTCCCAATCACAGAGTATGTGGATTCCGGATTCGTTAAACACGTATGGAGGCGCCTGCATTTCAACGAACTCAAGGGAACGGAAGCGTATAATCTGGAAAATTTCGGCGCATTCATGTCGATTACAATTGATCAATTTGTCAAACTCATCGTACGTCATAGGTTCAAATTAGATAGGGCCGATTCCACACCCACTCGCAACGCCAATAACACCAGCACCTGCACCCCCGATCAGAACCTGGAAACACTCAAGCAGTTGCGACAGAACAACGATCCAGAGGGAGTTGGCTCACAGTTGGACCGCCTTTTTCGCTCAGCTGCCGTATACGTGACATGCCCTTCGCAGGAACAGCCCGAAGCCCGCGAACGGCTCGCCACAGCATGGGATGACGCTCTCACACTGACAGAAACTCACAATTCACGTGCCCACAAGGCAATGTTGTCACAGGGAATGGACGGATTCATGAGCGCCGTTCAACAGCTTCAAAAGGACCACAATGTCTAACTCATGCACCCTACATACCGGCCAATCGACAGACGGTCGCCCAACCATCGGCACAACACAACGACCCCTCACAGAGTCGTTGTATACCGTTCCTATCGAACTCGATGGCGGCACCATGTTGATCACCACCACGATCAACGTTCCCCACACAACCGAGCGGCTCCCGCTACCCGACTTCACCATGGTCTTCGACGAGGCTAAGCTGCCCACCTGGGTAGATGCCCTGTTCGGCGAAGACGCGGCTGACATCTTCTTCGATACGCTCACAGTCCCTTCGCCGCAACCGAGAACCATCCCCCTCACCCTGTCTGACCTCGCCACAGATCACCTACGCGCAATGGCCCGTTATGCAGAAGGGCTGTGGATCCGACGCTACTGGCCAGCCACAAGAGAAATTCCCATCGAAGACGAGGACGAGTCGTCCCCCCAAACCCACACAGACCTCGGATACGAGGCAATCCCAGCAACCAGCACTTTCCTCACCGACCTCGAACTGGTTGCCCTCGCCGCAGACTCGTTCCTTCGTCCCTTGCTCGGCAATTCCCCCCTCATTGCTACCGTCACCAGTCTCCGATTCGACGACGCCGCACTCATCTTTGACACACGCGAGCGTATTGCTCCGCGATATCGCCCCCTCGTCCTGGAAATCCTCCGCCGATTCTTCGACCTCGCGTCCGACGAGGAATACGACGCTTGCCTCGAAGATCCCACCGCACTGGCAATCGCCACTGAAGCACTCAACACACTTGATGAGGAATTGGAGGCGCACCAACTCGTCGAGAGCACGCCCGCAAACGTCTTCTACATCGTCCCCTTCGAGCTCGGCTGTCCCCCCGACATCGCTGAGGATGATTTGGCGTTAGCCGCAGGCTCCAGCGACCAGCAACAAGGCCGTTTCGACACCCAGGGTGCCTCATGGGAAACCGTCATCGATTGGATGAAGAACACCCATTGCCTGTTCGATCCCGCACAACGCGCGCAATGTGTCTCAAGGTATACGCAGGGCAACGGATTTGTGGTAACAGTTAGCGCGCCCCTCGTAGAGGCATTTCCTGAAGGGTTGGAACCCGAACCCGCATATGCGCGCATCACATGGGAGGGGACCACTGAACCCGTAGTTTTCCCTCTCCATCTCAACGCTGAAAGAACAAAGATGGAAGGTTCCGGACAGGTACCCGGACGCCCCACCTTGATCGACGTGGTTTCTGTGGATGACCCCGGCCCCGTAGCACACCCCAGCGAATGCTACGCCATCGAGGAGGACCAAGAGCATGCCCTTGATGGGGCCTCGGCACGCATTCGCGAATGCCGCCTCAGCGAGAACGCCGTCGACGAGTACTCATGGACACCGCCAGAGACTCCCCATAGCTTCCCGTGGCTATGCGAGCTGGTCGCAGCCTTCCAAAAGCCATCAATCATGAGACCGACCAAACCAGAGGAGGGTGCTGGCCTCTGGGAGTAAGTGATGATTCGGGAGGTATCGCTTCCGTCTATTCATAGTATGGACAGACACAAAGATTCCTCCAACTCCATCATCCTTATTCCCGGTGAATCATCCATCACTGATTCCCCCTCCTGGTTGACGGCAACGGCGGAGCACCTCCTTACGCGCACGCCCTCGAGCCTCGCACTCATCACCCCCAACGGTGTCTCTGCGCTCGATATCGCACGACAGATCGCTGACACCGCACAGACCCTCACCCAGGGACGCCATATCCAAATCCCTGCAGCGCTGCTGATCCGGAAAAACGCGACTCGTGCCGACGCAGTCCAAGCGATCCACGCCATTCCGGGACGCATTGCGCTGATCTTCGAACCCCATGACATCTACCTGCAATCGGACAGCATGACGAAGCCTCTGTGGCATGTTGCCACAGAAGAGGGCCTCCCCCTGATCATCATGATTCCTCACAGCAAATGGGAGGAGCTGTGCAGCGAAGAGCGTGAAGAGTGCCTGCCCACCGGGACGACCGTCATCCATATGGCTCACTCAGTGTGCCACCAGGAGATCCGCACCCACCTGCTTCAAGAAGCAAAAGAACTCGAAACCTTCCACGGGGTGACGATTCCCTCCGAGACAATCGACGCGGCCGCCGACGCCATTCCGCACGGACACGATCAGGTCCAGCCCCTCCTTGGCACACGCCTGCTTGACCTCTGGTCCGCCAGGGCGTCCATTCACGGCCAGGATCTCGTCGAATCACCCGAATGTTCCCGATCAGGCACCCCCCACCTCGACAGCCTCGTCGAACACCTGCGCAAAACGGTCAGGGGACAGGACGAGGCCATCCATGTTCTCGCTCAGCAGGTGTGCCTGGGGCGCAGCGGCCTCCGCATGCGAGCAGACAGGGTGTCGAGTGCAATCTTGCTGACGGGAACCACGGGCACAGGTAAGACTCTTCTGGCACAGCAGTTGGCCTCGTTCCTGGGCAGTGATCAGCTGATTCGTGTCGACATGGCGGCACTCAACTCCGATCATCTCAACGCGACGCTCCTGGGCGCGCCTCCGGGATACGTCGGCAGTCAGGAAAGGAACGGATGGCTCACAACGAGGATTCAGGAGACCCCCAGAGGAGTTCTTCTCTTTGACGAGGTCGAAAAGGCAAGCCCCGCCATATGGATGCCCCTCTTGCTAGAGCTTCTCGGCAGCGGGACACTCACCGACTTTTCTGGGCGAACAGTCGATTGTCGGGGTTTGGACGTGATTCTCACGGCGAACATCGGCGCGGAAGAGATGACGAGGAATCCTACCGGATTCGGAGAACGCGTGGATCCCCTTTACGCGACACACAAGTCAGTCAGGGACTCAATGCCTCCCGAGATCTACAACCGCCTCGATGCCGTCGTCGTTATGAATACCCTCGATGACATCAGACTCGGAGCGATTCTCGATGACTGTCTCGCCCACGCGATCGAGATATCGGCACAGATCGGCTATCAGCTACGTATCAGCGATGGGGCGCGCGAGCACATGCTGCGGCAGGCAGCCACATGGCCAGACGGGGCCCGACGCCTTCACCGAGAAATAGAAACGTCGATCTTTACACAGCTACTCACCCTGACACCGGGCGCATACCAGCTCGATAGTGGAGAGAAGGGAGGATTCCACATGAATCTAGATCAATGACAACACTGCCCTGACACAACGACAACAAGGCTCGGGACTCGCCTGTTGGCGAGTCCCGAGCAACCTATGTGTCAGGCGCGTGCCGCGCGCTTTGCGCGGCTACCGCGCCGAGCACGCTTAGCCTTGCGCAACTCCTTCTCCTTCTCCACTTCTTGCTCCCACTTTTCCCAGTACGCTTCAAGCTCCTTCTTGCGCTCCTTATCAGCCATTGCTTGATCCCACAGGAGGAGAGCTTCCTGGCGTGATTCATCACCTGCTCCCATCACTGCCTCGACGCCAGTAACAAAGGCCCGCTTGCGCGCCTCCTTCTTTCCAACCCGCTTCAGCAAGGCACCCACGTACGTCGCCCTCATCAGTTCCCTGATCAAGGTGCCGAGTTCCTGCTCATCACTAGCGTCACCCTCAAAGAAATCAGATTGTCCGAGACCCTCGTCGCATTCATCCCCGCTGTCGTCGTCGTTTCCCAGTTCAAGGTCGTCGTCGTTTCCCAGTTCAACGTCGTCATCGTTTCCCTGTTCAATGGACAACTGCCGCTCGTTAATCGAGTCGCGACTCTTGTCGTAGTACCGGGAAACATTCTCCTCCTTCATCCCATGAATGAAGAGGTTGCTCCAGATGTGCTCATTGAACTTCGGACTGGTGGCCCGCAGCTCACTGATACCGTTACGCACAGCAGCGCGAATCCCCGGAAGATCATCGTTCGACATACCTACTGCCTCGAGCCACTTATCATCCTCAGACAGGCTATTGCACACCTTATCGAACTCAATATCCCAACGTCTGGGCTTAACGCCACCAACCTTGTATGCCAACTCACGGACAATCGGCGTCAGGCGAGGATCATCAACTTTCACATTTTTCACCAGGTCCTGTGGCCTCGTATGAAGCTCCAGGGACTTGCGAACCTCGCGACCCCAATCAGAGATCATCGATGACTTGGAAGAATTGAAGAATTTTGTAGTAGCGTCTTCAGACGCCGCATATTCACGATTGAGCTTACACACCCATTGTACCCACACAGTGTAAAAGGGACCCTCGCAATCACTCTGGGACTCTTGGACCCCCTTAAACCCCTTCCACGACTCATCGTTCATCAACTTCCAGAAAATGCTGGGATTCTGACACCCGCAGGTACCACCGTTGTGGGCCATCCTACGAGGGTAAAATCCCCTCTTCCACATCGCCGTCATCATCTTCGAGTAAAACTCGTAGCAACGCACCGGAATCACGGATCCATTCATAGTGAAACCGAGTCGGCGCATCTGATCAACCTGTTCCTTCTTGACAACGAGCACCATCTGCACAGACTTTCCCTCGTCATCAACCAACGGGCACATCCAGAACGTTGCAGCGCGTTCTTGCAGCGAGTAGTCGAAGCGCCGGGCTTTGCTCTCCTCACTCTTAGAATCCTCCTTGTCGCTCTTAGCGGCCTCCTTGATGCGCTTGATTTCCTTCCAACGTGCATCGAGCTCATCGACCACTTCTTGAACGCGCGCAACCAGCTCGTTCAACTCTTCCTTGCCTGCCCGAGGTAGACATCCCGCCTCCTCCATCGCGGCCAGGTTCAGCATCCGCTCAATCTCCCGCGCGGTAATGATGTACTTGTTCATGATCGTCCTTCCAGTCGGGAGGGGAAGTTCCCTCGTCTCTCCTGGGCGCTCCGCACAGGGATTGGAAGGGTGGCGATCAACAGAAAGCACGCGCGTGCCCCCGGGGATACAACCCCCGGGGGCACGCATCTGATTACGGGTGTTTTCCGCAGAAAATCAAGGTGCTTGGATGATGACGCGCCTGTTGACAGCCATCAGTTCTTCGATGGGAGTTCCATCTGCATTGGTGTCGACGACCTGATGCGGGCACTCATAACCAAGACCTGTGATAGATGTCACTTTTACTCCGTTGTTCTCGAGGAGACCTGCAACGACCTCCGCTCGCCGTTCAGACAAGTCCTGCCGATGCTCCGCGGTTCCCCACGAACTCGTACAGCCGGTGACGCGCACCTCGCTCACACCACTGCTTCGAATCTGCGCAGCAGCCTCCTGAATGCGAGACTTCGCAACCTCCTCGTTACGCAGCACGTCGACGTCTGCCTCGAAACCGACCTCGGTATCCGGCAAGGACACCTCAAGGGACGGTGCCGCGCCCAATTCGAAAGCGCCTACCGGAACGGGAGTTACCTCAGGAACAGCCGGCAGATCGTCGCCTGTAACCTTCATCATCGGCGCATCATCGAAGACTACTTCTCCGTTGGCCGCTGCAATCAGCTTCGTCCACAGGCTCTTGAGACGGTTTTTTGCCGCCGTGTCGAGAAGTGGCTGAGGTTCCTCGACGCTACCAAGGCCAAACCAACGGACGGTCACACCCGTCAAGTCGGGCAGTGTGCCAGCACTGCGCATGCGCTCGATCATCGCGTCGACGTCAGCATGCGGTTCAAGCAGACCCGTATTCTGGAAGGCCATTGCACCAGCCGTAGACACGCCGGAATCCACAACCAGGATCGTACGATCACCAGACCCATGAGCCAACGAACTCGCCGCGAGGGACAGCGCGGACAACATATCCGACTCAGGCTTTTCTGCGGGGGTCAGCATGGCCGCCAGAACAGAAACCTCGTAGGTTCGCCGCTCCTTTTTTCGAGCGTTACTGTTCCGCGCCTTGCTGGTCGAGTCAATGCTGGCAACCAGGCGCGGGACCCCGTCAGCGCTAATGATGTAGAAGGTGCCGCCCATGTGGTCGTCGATCGCGGAGGTGATCTGCTCGGAGGACAGGAGGTCAAAACGCTGCTGGTTGGAACGATTCGATGCGATGATCGCGACAGAGCCGCTAGTCGCACCGGAATTGGCGCTGTCGTCGCAGGCCGACAAAGTCAGACCAACGACAGAGCAGACGACGATAGACAGGACAGTGGTGATGTATCGGCGCATGCGCCGAATGTGTGTGTTTCTCATACTGATAAGAGACGGAAGACGCTTCTCCGAATAATCACACCAATATCCAACATGTGAGATCGAAACGAGGTGGCCGGGCACCCCGGCAGGGGATGCCCGGCCACGATCACTCACGGACTAGTTCTGCGCCATGCAGTGCGGGCAGACAACGGTCACGTAGTTCCAACTACTGTTGGCCCAGAACGCACGGCCACAGCTCCGGCAGCGGTGGGCCTCAGTGTACGTACCCGTCCTGCGTGCGGACCCAATCTTGGTCGCCACGGTATTCACCTCCTTTCGATTCGTTAGTTTCGGAATGCCTCTACGGAAGCCAGTGATTCTCGTGGATCGGACACAGCCATCCCAGGAGACAGACGCCGCATCCAGTTGCTCTCCAGTTACCCTTGCAGGAAGGACACAGGGTCATGGGAACGTCGTCACACACCAGACACGCGGGACCGGGAGGATCCGGGCGCCTGCGCTTCCATACCCACTCCCACAGGCGAATCATGGTTTTACACCGCCCTCAGGGGACTAGGAGTGATAATTTGGGGATCCTGATCGCGATACGTATCCGCGACCGCCGACGTCGCATCGGGTGCCCCCATATCCTCCATGAGGGCAATGTCGTATCGGCGGCTCCGTTCTTCCGCACAGGGCTGAACCGCATCGATGTCTGCCGCCGTCTCCAGCTCGTACAGATCCTCCTTGGCGAGCAGCGACTCACACCGACGACGAATGGAAACTTCCTTCTCGCGCGCTGCCTCAAGGTTCTTGTGAAGCTTCTTGAGCTGGCCACGATACTTCAACAGCTCGTCGTACAGAGGTTCGTAATCCGCTGCTAACACTGCGGTAAAACTGATCGGCACCAGGAACGATACGACAAACAACACGACCGTCACTACAGGAAAGTTCATTCCACCATCACTCAATCCCCCCGTATTCTCAAACAGTCGATACAAATATTGGGATGAAGTTGCCGCATTCTGGCTCTGTTCTTCACTCAGATGAGAACTACGCAAATAAGCCAATAGAGCTGCGGTACTGCTTGCGAGAAGGATCGTGACAACATCCAGGATCACAGCCATGCGAACGCGGTGCAGCGCGTGCATTTCCCCAGCCGTATGTGCTGACATCAAAGGAATACACGCCAACAAGAGAGCGATCAACAGGGTAGAGAACATATCCGCGTTAAGAACACCCAGCGCACTGTAATCGAATGCAATCTCAGCGAACAGGATCACCAAAAGCACGGCATAAGACCGCCACCGCCGCCATCGCGACAAGGTGCGCGCTTCAGCAAGTCCGTCTCGCCCTTTCTTTTCGATCACGCGCGCTTCGGTCTCGTTAATATTGGCGACGGTCCGCTCTTCTTTGGCCTCCAGGTTAGCTACCTTCGCCTGCGCCTTGTCCTCCTCAGCCAACGAGTTGGCGCGCAAATCCGAGTCAATGGACAGCGCTTTGATCAGGCGCTTCTTGAGCAGGGCGCAGTGCAGTTTGACCCAACTGTCCTGAGTCCTGTCGGGCAGACCAGGGTCATTGACCGTGTCAACGTCATGACACCCTGCCCGCACCTGCCTGGCCGCAGCCTGCTCGACCTCATTGATACCCATCTCGGGATACAACACCTCCGGCACCAGCGACATGGCGCTCTGGTGTACGATGTCCTGACTGGATTCAAGAACGTCGGTCTTCTTCGAGGAATTCGGTCCCCGTGCCTTCCACTTGTTGCGCATGTCTTAGATAGACGGAAGGAATCTCCAAAAAAGACACAACCCTTGCCTACCTCGCTCGCACACACGCACTTTTCATTGTGCTCGCGCGGAAACATCTGATTGTAAGGGCAAGTACATCGACTGTGGAGATTCCCTGTTCTCAGGGCCGTGAAGCTCCCGGCACGCTCTGCTCCGACGCAGCCACCAAGTAGCCAACCACCCGATTAGCGGCTCTTCGCATTTAAGGGTGTAGGAGGTGTCGAAGTGGATCGAGGCCAGAGGAGAGATACCCCGCACTCCCCGCTCAGAGAAGAACCCTGAGCGAGCGACCGCAGGACCGGATAGATAACCCCCCGCTCTTCCCACAGGCCTCCGGCAGGTACGAGTGCGGGCCCCGAGGATCTCCTCGGGGCCCGCACTATGCGACTACCTACGCGGCAGTAGCAGTCTCATCGAATGTTGCCGCCGCCGTTGTTTCCACCGTTAGCGCCGCCGTTGTTATTGCCGTTGCCGCCGC
>ERZ772910.1094-NODE-1094-length-14177-cov-2.463957_pt1 | contig 14177 bp, 11 predicted proteins | sample MGYA00511357_ERZ772910 | MGnify/ENA primary metagenome ERZ772910 (study PRJEB29015, sample SAMEA2738096) | human oral metagenome | biome: human oral; feature: human-associated habitat; material: saliva | place: China | collected 2193 ... | reverse complement strand
TAAAATCAGTTGCTAGAAATTCATTTAATGTTATCAATTTAAGAGATGATGAAGATGGAATGGTAGGAGATTTTAAAAATGATTGTTTACAAAGCACATTAAATAAATTAAACAAAATATCTGGATATTACAGAATGGAAAATAACTATAAATATCCTGGAGAAAAAGTTAAAGAAGAAGCAACTACTTTAATTGAAAGATTATTAAGAATTAGAGATGTTAGGGAATTCTTTAAAGAAGTATCAAATAGTAAAGATGAGTTTACTATACTTGCTCCTAGAATAGAAATGATATTAGATTTCTTTGATGGAATACAAAAAGAACAATTTGATGAAGCGAGAAGAATATTAACTATTTATGATAACAATAAAGACTATGCTGATAAAACTTATGAATTAACTAATGTTGTTGATAAAATGGTTTCAATTCTGACATCAGAAGAACCTTATAGTGAAATACATGAACTACCAACTTTAAGAAAAGATTTAATTGATATTCTAACAAATATGTATGAAATTAAATCAGAACCTATTATCAAGATGATAAATGATACTATTAAATATTTTGAAGAAGAAACTAAACAAGCAGAAATAGATGAATCATTTGCTAAATATTATATAGATACTTGTAAAAAAGTTATTGAAACTCTTAATACATCTAATGAATTAAAAGACATTTATGCACAAGAAACAAGAATAAAACAACTAGAAGATAGATTTATAAATGCACTAGAGTATGAAAAGAGTAAGAAACAAGCAACCGATGAACAAGGACAAGTTAGGGAAGAAAAAATAATTAAAAGAACTATTGTTAGAACAGATAGTTTAATGAATCGTTCTTATGAAATAAATTCAAAAGAAGATATTGATAAATATGTTGATGAACTAAAAGAAAAATTGTTAAAAGAATTTGAAAAGAATAATAATTTAACAATTAGATAGGAAGTGAATTATGGACACATTTGAAATATCAATAAAAAGTGACAATGAAGGTTTTATACTTCTTCAATGTAATTTATGTGGTGAGTTTTTTAAATTACTTGCTAGAGATTTGAATGATGATTCAACTTTAAATATATGGTGTCCATATTGTGGTTTAAATGGGAAAAAATACTATACACAGGAAGTGTTGGATATTAGTATGAAAATTGCTAAAAACGAAGTAAATAAATTAATATTTAATTCATTAAAAGAACTAGAAAGAAAAATTAAAAACAATAAATTTATGACTTTTAAATGTGGACGAGAACCAGAACAAGAGGTTATAACTCCAATAAAACCTAGAATTGAGAATCTAGAAATAAAAAAATATGAATGTTGCAAAACAAAGGCAAAAATTAGACCTGTGACTATATCAACAGGAAGTTATTGTCCTTTATGTGGAGGTGCTAATTTTGAGTGAATTATATAATAAAAAAGAATTAAAAAAACAAAGTAGAGATTTTAGAGTAATATCTAGTAGAACTCTTACAAGTGATTTTCAAATGTTTGGAGATAACTTAAAAAGATTGATTAATTATATAGATAATAATGAAATAATTAAGAAATATATTGATTCTTGTATAAGTGAAAATGATAATTTCAAAATTGAAGATGATGTAAATCAAGTGTGTGGAAGTTATGATTATATATTTGATACATATATAGAAGAACAACAAGAAGTATCGTATATTTATCAAATCTTAAAGTATATAGTTGAAAATAATAAGGATTGCAGAGCATACACAATGTCATATTCATATTCAAAACAATATCAAGACAAGTTAAAAGGATTTTGCGATAATGTTGTAGAGCCTTTTATAAATCATATTGATAGTAATTATGAGAGGATTTTTATAGAAATGGGATTTGATGAAGAAACAAAATTTGAAATAATAAATAATGGTGGACAAGTTAATTCGGTTAAAGATAATGGTGTTTTAAATGCTATACAATTGAATAATAGTAAACTTGATAACCTTGTTCAAAATATAAAAGAAAAAATTAATGAAATAGAAGATGAAGAAGTAAAAAATGAAATTATAGACAATATTGAAGGAATACAAGAAGAATTAAAGAAAGCTGATATAAAAAAGGGAAGAATAAAATCTTTTATTTCTGCGTTAAAAGATAAGTCATCTATTTTAAAATCAACAATAGAGGTTGGTGCTGCAATAACAGAATTAATTACTTTTGCACAACAATTTATTAAATGATAGAGGTAAATAATGGATAAAGCAATATTAAAAAAGTTCGCTATTGAATCAAGACAAGATTTAATGGATAAGATAAAAAACAAAATAAAAACTTTCTATGTTGATGAAGATTTTAAGTCAGAACAAAGAGGAGATTTATATATTTTATCTAATGATAAACATACATTAAGTCTTACTAATGATGAGTATAAAAAGCGTGAACTTTTAATAAAAAGAATAAATGAATTAGGTTTAGAACAAGTAATAGAAGAAGCAGCATATACTTGGGTTAATAGAATTGTTGCTATTCGTTATATGGAAATAAATGATTACCTTCCTTTAACAAAAGATAATCAAAGTTTAGGAATTAGAGTATTATCATCAAAAGATAATACTCCTGATCCTGAGATTATGAAGTTCACTAATTTAATGAATCCTGATTTAGATATTGATTTCAAAAAAGAAAAATATGTTGAATTAAAAGATGATAATGAAAAGTTTAAATATATTTTATTATTAGTTTGCAAAAAATTAGGTAGAGTCATACCACAAGTATTTGATGGAATAACAGATTATATAGATATACTTATTCCGGATAATTTATTAAATGATACAGGTTTTGTTAATAAAATAGTAAAAGAAGTTCCAGAGAATAATTACAATGAAGTTGAAATTATAGGCTGGTTATATCAATATTATAATCAAACAGAAAAAGATAGAGTTATTTCTGCTAAAAAAGCATACAAAAAGAACGAAATAGCCTATGCTACTCAATTATTTACACCAGATTGGATAGTAAAATATATGGTTGAAAATTCGTTAGGAAAATATTGGGTAGAACATAATGGAGATGGCGCAATATATCCGTCAAATAATTTATATCCAAGTAATAACTTATATCTAAGTTCTACAATAGTAGATAATTGGAAGTATTATATAAAAGATAATAATAATATTTCTAATAAAAAAATAGACCCTAGTGATATAACCTTTATTGATCCTTGCTGTGGAAGTGGACATATACTTGTATATGCTTTTGAATTATTTTATCAAATGTATATTAAGTCAGGATATAATAAAAATGATATTCCAGAACAAATATTAAAAAATAATCTTTATGGATTAGATATAGAGGATAGAGCAGGTCAATTATCAATTTTATCTGTTCTATTGAAAGCAAGAGAATATGATAAAAATATCTTTAATAAAGAAATAGTAAAAGAATTGAATATAATGAGTATTCAAGAATCAAATAAAATAAGTGATACAGTACTTGATAATTTAAATAGCGAAGAAGAAAAAGAATTAGGAAGATATTTAATAGAAAGATTTAAAAATGCAAAAGAAATAGGCTCACTGTTAATACTAGAAAAAAAAGATTATTCTCTATTAGAACAAGCAATGTACAAAAATAATACTATATTTGGAATAGAATTAAGAGAAAAAATAAACCCTTTAATTAAATTAGCAAAGATAATACAAAATAAATATAACATTGTAGTTACTAATCCACCATATATGAATAATAGTGTAATGTCATTAAATTTGAAAAATTATATACAAGAAAATTATAAAAGTGTAAAAAGTGATTTGTTTTCATCTTTCATAATGAGAAACTCATTTTATGGAAATGAGGATTCATATTTAGGCTTTATGACTCCGTATGTATGGATGTTTATATCTTCTTATGAAGATTTAAGAAAATATATTATTGAAAAAATAAATATTTCTTCTTTAATTCAATTAGAATATTCTGCATTAGAAGAAGCAACCGTTCCTATATGTTCCTTTGTTTTAAATAATAAAAATAGCGATATTAATGGGACATATTTTAGATTAACTGATTTCACAGGTGGAATGCAGATACAGGAAATTAAATATTTAGATATATTAAATAATAATTCAGAATATAAATTTATAAAAAATGCAAAAGATTTTTTAAATATTCCCGGAAGTCCTATTGCATATTGGATAAGTAATAGTTTTTCAGAAATATTTGAAAAAGGTGAAAGGTTAGGTAAAATAGCTCAAGTTAAACAAGGGTTAGCAACATCTGACAATAATAGATTTTTGAGAAAATGGTATGAGGTAAATATAAACAATACTTTCTTAAATTCATCAAGTGTTGAAGAATCAAAAAAAAGTTCTGTCAAATGGTTCCCATATAACAAAGGTGGAGAGTTTAGAAAATGGTATGGAAATAATTACTATGTAGTAAATTGGAAAAATGATGGATATGAAATTAAAAATGTAAAAGATGAAAATGGAAAATTAAGGTCAAGACCACAGAATACAGACTATTATTTTAGAAAATCTATTACTTGGTCGTTGATATCGTCTGCTAATATTGCATTTAGAAGTAAACCATTTGGACACATATTTGATGTCGCTGGAATGAGCTATTTTCCAAATGATAAAGATTACTATTATTTGTTGGGATTTAATAACACTAAAGTTGTTAGAGATATAATGAAATTTATTGCACCTACACTTAACTTTCAAGTTGGAGATATTGCTAAAATTCCAATAATTTTTGATAACAAGTATAAAGAAAAAATAAATAGCATAGTTCAAGAAAATATAGAACTATCTAAAAAAGATTGGGATTCTTTTGAAACAAGTTGGAATTTTAGCACTCCTCCACTTATTTTTGATGCCGGAATGAATCAAAAACAGATTGAAAAGGAACAATCAAATGGTTTTCAAGTATGTAATACATTGGAAGAAACATATCAGCATTGGGTTAGAACTAGCAATGAAAGATTTGATAAGTTAAAAGAAAATGAAGAAGAATTAAATAGAATATTTATTGATATTTATGGACTACAAGATGAGTTAACACCAGATGTAGAAGATAAAGATATTACAATTAGAAAAGCAAATAAAGAAAGAGAAGTAAAATCTTTAATTAGTTATGCAGTTGGTTGTATGTTTGGTAGATACTCATTAGATCAAGATGGACTTGTATATGCAGGTGGAGATTTTGATAAGAGTAAATATAAAACGTTTAGTGTTGATGAAGATAATATTATTCCTATAACTGATGAAGCATACTTTGGAGATGACATTGTAGAAAGATTCAAAAAGTTTATTAAAGTTGTATATGGAGATAATACCTTTAATGAAAATATGGACTTTATAGCTGAAACACTTGGAAAAAAAGGAACTGAAACAAGTGAAGATACTATAAGAAGATATTTCTTAAATGATTTCTTTAATGACCATGTTAAGATATATCAAAAAAGACCTATCTATTGGTTATTTGATAGTGGTAAGAAAAATGGATTTAAAGCATTAATTTATATGCATAGATTTAATGAAAACTTAATACCAAATGTAAGACTAGATTATTTACATAGAGTTCAAACAACTTATGAAAAATTATTAAGTGATGTTAATTATAAACTTACTACTGATTTATCTTTATCAGATAAAAAGGCTATACAAAATAGACAAGCAGACTTAAATGCTAAATTAAATGAGATTAAAGAATATGATGAAAAAATAGCACATATTGCTAATCAAAGAATTAATATTGATTTAGATGATGGTGTAAAAATAAATTACGATAAATTTAACGATATATTAGCAAAAATAAAATAAATCAATAATATGATACTTTAAATAAAGGAGGTATGAAATGGATAATGAACTACAAGAAATGAAATTTATTTTATATCATACTGATGATGAAGATGTTTCAGTAAATGCACTCATACAAAACGAAACAATTTGGTTAACTCAAAAATCTATGAGTAGTTTATTTGATGTTGCAGAAAACAATATTACATATCATCTTCAAAATATATATAATACAAAGGAATTAGAAGAAAATCGAACTACTCAAAAAATTAGAGTAGTTCAAAAAGAAGGAAATAGAAATGTTTCAAGAGAAGTAAATTTCTATAATTTAGATGTTATTATTTCGGTAGGATATAGAGTTAATTCTAGGAGAGCAACAAAATTTAGAATATGGGCTACAAGTATTTTAAAAGAATATATTACAAAAGGTTTTGTATTAGATGATGAAAGATTAAAACAGGGAAACAAAGTTTTTGGTAAAGACTATTTTAAAGAATTGCTTGAAAGAGTTAGATCTATTAGAGCAAGTGAAAGAAGAATATGGCAACAAATAACAGATATATATTCTGAATGTTCAATAGATTATGATAGAGATTCAGAAATAACTAAAGATTTTTTTGCAACAGTCCAAAATAAATTTCACTATGCAATTACAGGTCAAACTGCAGCAGAAATTGTTTATACAAGTGCTGATAGTTTTAAAGAGAATATGGGACTTACTACTTGGAAAAATTCTCCTGATGGTAGAATATTAAAATCTGATGTTATAATAGCAAAAAATTATTTAAACGAAAAACAAATCAAGTCTTTAGAAAGAAATATATCAGGTTATTTTGATTATATTGAGGACTTAATTGAAAGAGAAAACACATTTACAATGGATGAATTTGCTAAAAGTGTTAATGAGTTTTTAGAATTTAGGAAATATAAAACTTTGCCTGATAATACAAAAGGTAAAATATCACATAAACAAGCAGAAGAAAAAGCATTTAGTGAATATGAGAAATTTAATAAAACTCAAAAAATAGATTCGGATTTTGATAAAGAAGTTAGAAGATTATTAGGAGGATAGAAATGTTTGATGAAGTATTGGAATTACTTAAAGATACTTTAAAAGGTGCATTTACAAGATATAGTGAAAAAGAAAGAAAAAGAAAAATAATATTTTGGTATGATTCAAAAGAGGAATATCTTGATTTTGTAAATGAACTAGATCTTGAAGATACAGAAGTAATTAAATATGACAATAATAGTTTTTGGATTAGATACCACATTGAAAAAGAAGAACTAGATAAAAATATTATTATCTATCTTCCTTTTGATAGAAAAAAAGGTATAGATAATGATTTACTTGATTTAGAAACATCAAATAATGATTTATTATTTAATCCAGATTCAACAACTATGAGATTAAAGAATTTAGGTTTAACAGAAGATTGTAGAAAAGTTATAAATAAATATGCTAAATTCTTTGCCAATAAGAAAAGAGAAACAGAGTTTAAAAACTTTGATATTGATGATAAGAATAATGATAATATTGATTTAATTATTACAAGTATAATGCTTGGAATAAAGTCTATAAATGAAGATGAAATATTAAAAAGAATAATTAGATTTTACTTTGCTGAAGAAAAGAAATATGAAGAATTATTTAAGTATGCAGATGAAGAATTTATATTAAGTTTATTTAATGATACTTTTGGAACAAGTATTAAATCTTATGAAGAATTAAATGATGTATATAAATCACTTGTATTTACTTATTTTGCTACAAGTTTAAAGGATGTTAAGAAAGTAAGTAGATATAGTAAATACTTACTTACAAAGAAATCAACTAATGTTTATGTATTCATAAATAGTTTAATGAGAGATAAAACTACAAGAGAATATTATGAAAAAATATCTAGTGAACTTGTAAAAGAGTTTGGAATAGATGAATTATTATCGTCTATGGAAATAGAAGATTATATAGATTCAGATGCCTTTATAGATGTTGATAAATGTATTCTTAAATACATATCAGAACAATTATTTAATGGTATTGATGAATATGATTTATATAAAAGTTATATTGACATAAGAGAAAATAAATATTGGCATGATAAGTTAGATAATGAATATAACTTATTAAAAGTTGCAATTAGCTTCTTTGAAAAGATAAAACAAGTTGAAAATCAAATTAAAATAGTTGATATTGATAAGTTTGCAAAGGATTATGCAGATAATTATAGTGAAGTAGATAGATTATACAGAAAAGTATATTTCTATTTTGATAATATAGAAGATAAAGATATGTTTATATCTTTAAAAAATAAAATAGAAAACATATATGTTAATGATTTTATGAGTGAATTATTTATTAAATGGAGCGATATGATAGAAAATATGAGCAGATATGATTCTAATTGTATGACACTTCAAAAAGACTTTTATAAGACTTATGTAAGACCATTTAATGATAAAAAAGATAGAGTAATAGTAATTATTTCTGATGCTTTTAGATATGAATGTGCAAAAGAATTAAATAACAGATTAAAAGCATTTGCTAGTAAGTCAGAAATAGATTATATACAAGGACTTGTTCCATCATATACAAAATTAGGTATGGCATCATTATTACCTAATAAGGAACTATCAATAGTTAAAGGTAGTGATGATATTCTAGTAGATGGACAAACATCTAGTAGTATTAAAGATAGAGAATTATTATTGCAAAAAGAAAATCCTGATTCTATTGCTATCAAGTATGATAATTTATACGAAATGACAAAAATGGAATGGAAGAAACTATTCTCTGGTAAAAAAGTTGTATATATTTATCACGACACGGTAGATAATGCAGGAGAACATAATGAAAATACAATATTTACTGCTTGTGATAAAGCAATTAATGAACTTGAAAAATTAGTAAGAGATTTACATACAACTTTTAGTGGAATAAATGCTTTCTTAACAGCAGATCATGGATTTTTCTATAAAAGAGGTAAAGTGGAAAATTTTGAAAAAACAAGTAAGACTCTTAATGCAACTAAACAAAGGTTAGATTTAAAAACCTTCGAAAGCTATTAAAGAGCATGATGAAAAAAGTGATGAAGAGGGAATATTATCAATCAATCTTGATTATATATTTGGAGAAAATTCAGGATATGTAAATATTCCAAAGGGTAATATTATATTTGCAAGACAAGGAACAGGAGTAAATTATGTTCACGGAGGAATACTTCCACAAGAGATAATAGTTCCTGTAATAGATTTTAAATCTACAAGAACAAGTTATGATAGTAAAAAAGTTGGTATTACTTATAGTGGATTATCTACTAAAATTACAAATGCAATTACTTATTTAGAGTTCTTACAAGATAATAATATAGATGAAAACAATAAACCTTGTAGATACTTATTACATTTTGAAGATGAAGAAGGAAATAGAGTATCAGATGAATGCACTATAATAGCAAATTATGAAAATACAAAAGTAAAAGATAGATTCTTTAAAGAAAAGTTTGTATTTAAAAATATTGAATATGATAGAAATAAACCTTATTTTTTAATAATTACAGATGAAGAAACAGGAATTGAGTTTACAAGAGTTAAGTTCTATATAGATATAGCAATTGTAAATAACTTTGATTTTTAGGAGGCGATAATAATGGACGAGTTAAATGAAAAATTAAATAAGTATTTTGCAGGTAAAGTAGTTAGAAAAGATCTTACTAAAAAAATTAAAGAAGGTGCTAATGTTCCTGTATATGTATTAGAATATTTACTTGGAATGTATTGTGCTACTAATGATGATAATGCAATTGCAGATGGTGTAGAACAAGTAAAAAGAATACTTGCAGAAAACTTTGTAAGACCAGATGAAGCTGAGAAAATAAAATCAAAGATAAAAGAAAAAGGTATTTATACGGTTATTGATAAAATAACTGTCAAACTAAATGAAAAACAAGATATTTATCAAGCAGAGTTCTCCAATTTAGGAATTAAAGATGCTTTAATTGATGATGGACTTGTAAATAAATATGAAAAGTTATTAGTTGGTGGTATATGGTGTATTATTAAAGTTAGTTATAATCAACCTGGAGATAGCGAAACAAAGAGAAGAATACCTTTTGTTATTTTCTCACTAGATCCAATACAACTTCCTAATATGGACTTAACTGGATTATTTGAGGGAAGAAAGCATTTTACAAAAGAAGAATGGATTGATATTTTAATTCGTTCAATGGGTATTGAGGCAACAAGACTTACTGAAATACAAAAATGGCATTATCTTGAAAGAGCAGTTCCACTTATTGAAAACAACTATAATTTATGTGAATTAGGTCCGAGAGGAACAGGAAAATCACATATTTATAAAGAAATATCTCCAAATAGCATTTTAGTATCAGGTGGACAAACTACGGTAGCAAATTTATTCTATAATATGAGTCAAAAGAAAATAGGACTTGTAGGTATGTGGGATTGTGTTGCTTTTGATGAAGTAGCAGGAATTAATTTTAAAGATAAAGATGGAATCCAAATAATGAAAGATTATATGGCAAGTGGATCATTTGCTAGAGGAAAAGAAGAAAAGAATGCTAATGCTTCAATGGTCTTTGTGGGTAATATTAATCAAAGTGTTGAAGTATTATTGAAAACATCACATTTATTTGAACCATTTCCACCAGAGATGGCAAATGATTCTGCTTTTTTTGATAGAATGCACTATTATTTACCAGGATGGGAAATTCCTAAAATGCGACCAGAACTAATTACTGATGAATATGGATTTATAACTGATTACTTATCAGAGTTCTTTAGAGAAATGAGAAAAAGAACATATTCTGATGCTTTAGATAAATATTTTAGATTAGGAAATAACTTAAATCAAAGAGATGTTATAGCAGTAAGAAAGACAGTATCAGGATTAGTTAAGTTGATATATCCTGATGGAGAATATTCAAAAGAAGATTTAAAAGAAATATTAGAATATGCTTTGGTTGGTAGAAGAAGAGTAAAAGAACAATTAAAGAAAATTGGTGGTATGGAGTTTTATGATGTTCATTTTTCATATTTAGATAATGATACATTTGAAGAAAACTTTATATCTGTTCCTGAAAGTGATGGAGGAAAATTAATACCAGAAGGAATGTTAAAAGCAGGACATACTTACTACATAGGTAGAGGATCATCTGGAATGATTGGAACTTATAAAATAGAAGTTGAATCTCCAAGTGGTCACGGAAAGTTTAATATATCAGGAGTAGGTAGTAACAGAGAATCAAAAGAAGTATTAAACACTGCATTTAATTACTTTAAAGGGAATAAAAAGAGTATTAGTGCAAGTATTGATACTGAAAGTTATGATTATTTATTACATATAGAAGATTTACAAGGTGTAGGTGCTTCAAAGGACATATCACTTGCTGCATTTGTAGCATTATGTAGTAGCTCATTAAAGAAACCATTACAAGAAAGTATAGTTATACTAGGAAGTATGACAATTGGTGGAACTATTAGTAAAGTTGAAGAATTGGCAAATACATTACAAGTATGTTTTGACTCAGGGGCTAAAAAAATATTATTACCTATGTCATCAGCAGTTGATATATCAAGTGTTCCGAGTGATTTATTTGCAAAATTCAATATATCATTTTATAATTCGCCGGAAAATGCAGTTTATAAAGCATTAGGTATAGAGTAAGGAAGTGAGAATATGTTAGAAACAAAAATTGGAAATATATCTATAACAAATGAAGATATAACAACAATGAATGTTGATATTATTGTTAATGTTGCTAATAAAACATTGCTAGGTGGTGGTGGAGCAGATGGAGCAATTCACAGAAAAGCAGATCGTGAATTATTAGAAGAATGTAAAACATGGCTCTATACTTTTAATGGGGGATATAGAATGATAAAATAAGGCTACAAGCCTAGTTAGGGGATTTTTATACCCCCATTAAAAGTATAGAGCCTAAAATAATAGAAAAGCACATCAGAAAAATATAAACTATGTTTATACGTTTTTGATTTGTTTTGCTATATTTGAATAGATACTATAAAAGAGTGAATGTTTTTTGATTTCTTAATTATTATTTTTTGACGATATAAAAAAAGCTTGATATATCAAGCTTTTTCTTTTGTTATATTGGCTGGGCTGGCAAGATTCGAACTTGCGCATGTCAGAGTCAAAGTCTGATGCCTTACCGCTTGGCTACAGCCCAATAATGGTGTGGTAGGAGGGATTCGAACCCTCGATCTTCAGTGCCACAAACTGACGCGTTAACCAGCTACGCTACTACCACCATGTACCTATATATTTTACATATTTTTAAATCCTTTGTCAATTATTTTATTGAAAAATGTATAATATTTATGATATATTTTATATACAAAGATAGATTTAAATAGAATGGTAAAATAGTTATGAGAAGAATAATTAAAGGCATTTTAACAATCATTGGTATAATCTTCCTTATATGTGTGATTGGAATAGCATCATATTTAGGAATATTATATAATGAAGTTAATAATGAAATAAAAGCAGGTAAAATTGAAAAAACAGTTAATAGTATAAGAGAGAGAAATACATATGTAAAAAAAGAAAAGATAGACAAACTATACTTAAAAGCTGTTGTAGCAGCAGAAGATAGGAGATACTATAGTCATGGAGCTGTAGATTTTATTGGATTTTCAAGAGCTATGTATAATAATATAATTAATTTAAAACTTAAAGAAGGAGGAAGTTCAATAACACAACAATTATCTAAGAATATTTTTTTAGATCAAAAAACAGAACTTGAAAGAAAGATAAAAGAATTATTTTATGCTATAGAATTAGAAAAAAGATATAGTAAAGATGATATTTTAGAATTATATGTAAATACATCATATTTTGGTGCAGGATATTATGGAATAGGACCTGCAACAAAAGGATATTATGACAAGACACCAGAAAAATTAAATTTAAATGAGATTGCATTTTTAGCAGGAGTCCCAAATGCTCCAAGTGTATATAATCCATATGAACATTATGAACTTGCATTACAAAGAAGGAATATTGTTTTAAGAAAAATGGTATATAATGGAGATATAACACAAGAAGAGGCATTATCAGTATATAATGAAAAATTAGATGTAAAGGAAAGAAATGATGATTAGTATTGAAGAAACAAAAAAAGTAGCAGAACTTGCTAAGTTAGAGTTTGATGAAAAAGGATTAGAAAAAATGTCTAAAGAACTTTCAAATATTTTAGGATATATGGAAATTTTAAATGATATAGATACAGAAAATATTGTAGCAAATGAAATTATGAGTAGTAATATTAACTGTATAAGAGAAGATAAGGTAGAAAAATTTGAAAATACAAAAGGTATATTAGAAAATGCAAAAACAATAGGTGATATGATAAATGTACCAAGTATAAACAATAATGAAGAAGAATAAAGAGTAGGAAATGATGGAAAAAGAAGAAATATTAAAATCAAGTGTAAAAGAATTAGAAAAGTTAGTTGAAGATGGGAAAATAACAAAAAAAGAAATATATGAAATCTATTTAGAAAATATACAAAAAGAAGATGATAAAATAGAGGCATACTTATCTGTAAGTGATGTCGTGGAAGATAAGATACCAATAGCTATAAAAGATAATATAAATGTAATTGGTACAAAAACAACATCTGCAAGTAAGATATTAGAAAATTATGTATCACCATATGATGCAACAATAATTAAATATATTAAAGAAGCAGGATATCGGAATAATTGGTAAGGTAAATATGGATGAATTTGCATTTGGTGTATCTACAGAATATTCAGCATATAAGATTACAAGTAATCCAATTAATTTAGATAGAGTACCAGGCGGATCATCAGGTGGAAGTGCTGCAGCAGTAGCAGGAAATATGGCACCATGGTCAATAGGTTCAGATACTGGTGGATCTGTAAGACAACCTGCAAATTATTGTGGAGTAGTAGGATTAAAACCAAGTTATGGAACAGTATCAAGATATGGGATAACTGCATTTGGTTCAAGTTTAGACCAAGCAGGTACAATTACAAGAACAGTAGAAGATGCAGCAAAACTTTTAAATATAATTTCAGGTAAAAAATACTATATGGAAAATCGGAAAATCATTAGAAGATATGGATTCTACATGTGTAAATCCTAGAGATTTAAAAGATTTTGAAGGCAAATTAAATGATGATATATCAGGTAAAAAAATAGCAATAATAGATAATTTCTTAAAAGATGAAATGCAACAAGAAGTAAGAGATGCTATAACAAATAGTATTAAAGCTTTAGAAAAAAAAGGAGCAATTTTAGAAGAAATAGAATTCCCATATGGTAAAGAAGCAATATCTGTATATCATATTATAAGTGCAGCAGAAGCAAGTTCAAACTTATCAAGATTTGATGGAGTAAGATATGGACAA
>ERZ772910.1093-NODE-1093-length-14181-cov-19.481807_pt1 | contig 14181 bp, 12 predicted proteins | sample MGYA00511357_ERZ772910 | MGnify/ENA primary metagenome ERZ772910 (study PRJEB29015, sample SAMEA2738096) | human oral metagenome | biome: human oral; feature: human-associated habitat; material: saliva | place: China | collected 2193 ... | reverse complement strand
CCCGTCAGGCAACCGAAATTTATGATGAGGTTCGCCGTCTCACGCGCCTTCCTATTACCGTCGTAAACACTCACGGACACTATGAGCGTTTCTTCGGCAACGATGTTTTCGCGGCAATGGGTGTCGAAGAATTCTGGGCGCATCCTCGCGCCGCGCGTGCAATCCGTAAATACGGTGAGGCGCAGCGTCCCTATGTCGAGACGCTGGAACCGGAAATGGCACACAAGCAGGGTGCCGCCACCAATATTGTTGTTCCCAACCGCCTGGTCGCCAATAGGGGCGACGGCATCACTTTCACTCCCATCGACCTGGGTGAGCGTAGCGCAACCCTCATGTACATGGGACCCGGCCACACCGACGGTGACATCTTGGTCGGCATTGAAGACGTGCTCTTCATGGGGGGTCTGATTGAAGAGGGTACCGACCCCTACTTTGAGGATTCTTTCCCCGATCGTTGGATCGATACTCTCGGTGCGGTGCTCGAATTTGATCGCTACCGCGTGTTTGTGCCCGGTAACGGTGAGCCGGTGGACCGCACCTTCGTGGAGCGTGAACGCAATACCATGGTGACCGCTATTGAGTCGATTCGTTCCTCCACCCTGGATCGTGATGACGAGGCGACGACCGCGGCAATGTATAAGCTGCCGTACGCACCGGGTGCTACTCGTTTCCTGCTGGATCGTTTGGCTCAGCTTGAGAATGCACCGGTGGCGGCGTACCTGGATGCAGATCACCCGGATACCAGCGGTTTCACGGGTCCGATTACCCTGGGTCAGGCTTTGTACTAAACCCCATATACAATATGCCTAATGGGGCATCAATACAGGTGAGGGCTGGTTTCTACGATAGAAACCAGCCCTCACCTTGTATATACCCTCAGCTGCTACATGTCTTCATCTGCATGTCTTCAGCGTGGGTTACGTTTTAGTGCTGAACGTACTGGGCTCGCATTGCCTCGCAATCAGCCGTCAAAGAAGCCGGGACCTCGCCCATCGCCTCGCACAGCTGCACAAAACGGTGACGCCAATCCAGGTGTTGCAGTGCCTGGCGAATCTGCTGCTCACCCTGCGCGGGGGTCCAGCGCGAGACGGCATCGGCAACCTGCGCGAGGCCCGCGCGTGCATCCGCGTGATCAATATCGATGGTTGCGCCGTCCCAGAGGATGTCACGTACGGTGGTGGTGTTCGGGACCTTGCCGACCACGGTCACACCCGTTGCCAGCGCGTCGGTCCAACGGCCGGTGATGTACTCCTTGGTCGGGTGAGTGTACGGTGCCGGGCTGACCGAAGTGGAGAACGCCAGCAGGAACTTCGCGCGGTTCAGTGAGTCCTGCAGGTGCTGAGCCGACTCGCGGTCGTTTGCGCCGAAGGGCGGGCGGCCCTCAAAGCTCAGACCCAGCTCGGCGGCGAGGGCAGCGGTCGCCTCATCATCTTCGTAGGCGGCGGGCTGACGGCCCACACGCAGTAGGTCGGTGCTCTTCGACTCCAGCGCAGCCAGACGGTCGCTGAACTTGCTCCAAACGTCCGCACCCCAGGGCAGAACGCCGGGGGTCTTCACGCCCGCAACGGTCCAGGGCTGAACATCGTCAACGTCCGCAACGAAAATACGGTCGTAGGTGGAGGACTTAGCCACCGCGGGAATGCGGTCATCCCAGAAGCTATCAATCACCCAGCCGTAAATCGCGCCGTAGCGGCGGAACGCGAAGGAGCGCTGCGAAATGGCGTACAGCTGACCGGGGTCAGAAGCAATCACTAGGCAACGCTTGGAGCCGCCCTTGAGGCGGGGCAGACGCGCCAGAAGCTTCGTTTCCTTGCTGAGGGATGCGCCCACATCCACGGTGTGTACGGTACCGCCGGTGTAGCGGGCGAGAAGCTCCGCCATGGCGTGTACGGGAACCCAACCGGCTCCGGAGGGGACAGCAACAATAATATCGAGTGAGCTCATGAGAATCCTTGGGAGCAACGCCCGCCGCATGCACCGGGCTCACCGGGGTAAAACCTCGGGTCGCGCATGGTGCGTATCAGCGGCGAGAGCGTGAATGTCAATAAATGATAGATAGGGTGCCGTACGTCAGCAGGCGCGCAGAAAAACGCGAAGGCAGCGGCGAGTGAAACCGCTACGACCGGCTAGCTTTCAGCCACGGAAGGCTACGGCACAGGTAGTTTTCAGTATATCGGTCAACCCCGCGTACGGGGCTTAGCCTGCACCCTTGAGAAACGGCTTTAGGGTGTGTGAATGCGCACCTCAACGCCCGATTCGGTACCAAAACCGGCGGCCATGCGCGCCAGATCAGTATTCGGGGCGGCAGCCACCGTGAAGAAACGATCCACAGCGGCGGTGAACTGCTCCTGACGAGCCATATCGCCGTGTTCAAGGGTCGTGAAAATACCGCCGCCGGCATCGTCAAAGACCTCAACGCGCAGTTCGGGTAGAAGCTCAGTATTCGGCAGGTTCAGCGAGGACACATCGTGCTGGAAGGTCAGGTCACCGCACAGCAGGGTCACCGGCAGGGCGGCACCACCAATAACCGGGCGGGAGTTCTCATCCACACCGGCAGGGTAGTAGCCCGACAGAGACACACCAATAGCGGTCGCAATCGTGCCGTCAATACCGGCAAGACCGCGGTTAGCAAACACGCGCGCGGGGGCGGGCTCACCCAGGGCGGGGGCTGCCGCATCCAGATCACGCACCAGGTTTGAGGAGCCCAGCACCATGAGGCGGCGCTGAGCCACCGCATCCTGCCAGACGCGGCGGGCGTAGGAACGGCCGGCGGTGCGGTTGCGGTAGTCGGTGTAGTCAACCGAGCTCTCAGCGCTGTCTACTGAACTCTCAGCACCGGGGTGTTCGTAGGCGGCAATGGCGCGCAGGCACTCATCCTGCAGCTTGCGTGCCGGGGCAACCCACTGCTCAAGCCAACTCAGCTCGTCCACCAGCTCATCAGTGGCAACAGAGGACGCACACGCAAACTCGGCGAGCTCGTGCGGGGTCGACAGCTCCACGAAGGAGCGGGCGCCCGGCTCGTACCAGCTGGCGCGGCGCGGGGCGTAGAACGCGCACTGAATATCTTCGCGTTCCAGCAGCGCCGTAATCGGGCGCGAGAGTGTCGGGTGGCCGAAGAGCACCACACGCTCAATCTGGGCGGCGGGGGCGAACGAACCATCAGCGAGCAACTGCGGGTAGTGCGGAATGGAGGTCACGCCGTGGCGCGCCTCGGAGGAAGGCTCCGCAAATAGCGGCAGGTTCAGCACGCGCGCGAACTCCGCCGCGAACTCGCCGGCACCGTCAGCGGCAACCACCACGGTGCGGTGCGCCGGGGTGAACTCCGCCAGGCCCGCCTGCGCTTCCAAAGAATCCAGGAGCCAACGCTGTTCAGCGCTGGAGAGCCCGGAACCCTCAGCGTGGGCTGCGCGGGCACGGCCCTCAGCCTGCGGGTCGTAATCCTCCAGCAGGCTCTGCGCCCACTGCGGCAGCATCTGCGCAAAACGACCCGAGGGGGTCAGCGGCGTATCGAAACAAATATTCAGGTGCACCGGGCCAATCGGCTCCGTCGACTGCTTGCGCCAGTGCTCGGCGCTACGACCGGTCAGCGCATTCAGGCAGGCGGCAAAAGCCTGAGTCTGCTCACCCTCCACCTGCTCGGGGTAGGAGGTCAGATCAGCTTCAGCGCGCACAAAAGGATGGAAGAAACTCGCCTGGCGGGTCGTCTGATTCACGCCGCTACCGCGCAGACGCTCCGGGCGGTCAGCGCTGAGTACCGCCAGGGGCACGCCGGCGTGGTACGCCTCCATAACGGCGGGCATGTATTCGCCCAGTGCCGTACCGGAGGTGCACACCAGACCCACCGGCTGACCGGATGCCTTGGCAATACCCAGGGCGGTAAAGGCTGCACTTCGCTCGTCCACGCGCACATGCGCAATGAGCGCGCCGGCTTCAGCGGCGGCGGCAATAGCGTACGCAAGAGGTGCGCTGCGGGACCCCGGAGACACGACAACATGCCGCATACCGGCACGAATCAGCGAATCGAGCACGGATACTGCGGTGAGCATGGCGGGGGTTGAGCGGTTTTCAGTCACCGTACCATTCTAATGCCGTAAGGTTTCTCGTTCAGTTATGGTTACCCTTCACAGGTGCGACCTTGACAACTGCAGTCTTCACAGCCCGGAGGCGCGCTCCAGCACCCGGTAGCAGGCGGTGACGCGCTCCACCCACCATTGGCGGGTCTGCTCATCGGTGGCAAGACGCTCCAGGCGCTGCGGGCTGGGGACGATGGCGCGCAGGTCCATGAACCCGTCGCGGGCGATGAGCGGCTCATCGGTAACGTCCTCAGCCATGAGGGAGACCGTGCCCAGACCGCACCCGTACCTCAACGTCGGTAGGGAAGCCGCCAGAGAGGCACCGGTGGCAATACCTACCGAAGACTCCAGTGCAGAAGACACCACCGCCGGAAGCTGCGCCTGCTCCACCAGCGCGAGCGCACGACGTACACCGCCCAGCGGCGCCGCCTTAATAACCATCAAATCCGCGGCGTTCGCGCGGGCCACCTTCAGCGGGTCTTCCGCCTTACGAATCGACTCGTCCGCGGCAATGCGGACGGGCAACCCCTCCTTAGCTATGGCGAAGCGGAGTGCCGCCATGTCCTCAATGGATGTCACCGGCTGCTCGGCGTAAATAATGCCGTACTCGCAGAGCTTACGCAGCGCATTAAGGGCGCCGCCGAGGGTGTAGCCCATGTTCGCGTCCACCTTCAGGCGGGCATTCGGGAGTGCTTTTCGCGCCGCCGCCACACGCGCAATATCGTCAGCGAGGCTCTGACCCTTCTCCGCCACCTTGATTTTGAGTTCCTGAATCTCACCCTCGTACTTGGCGAGCACCTGCGGAACACGCTCCGCCGGTACCGCCGGCAGGGTCGCGTTCAACGGGATGCGCGTACGCACCGGCTCCGGGGCGGGCAGCCACGCCGCCTCCAACGCGCAGGCAAGCCACGCGGCAGACTCCTGCGCACCGTACTCGAGGAAGGGGGCGAACTCGCCCCAGCCATGCGGGCCACGAATCAGCGCGCTCTGGCGGCTATTGACCCCGCGGAAAGTAACCGTCATCGGAATTTCGACCGTGAACAGGTTCTCCAGAACCTCCTGCAACGGTGGCAGGGGAGTGCCCGTGAGGTGAAAACCGTAGCCGAGAGGCGGCACGCTCATACTGGTGTTCAAGGTATCTGCCCTTCTTCGATGCGCTATGAGCTCACCATAGCATTCTGGTGCCGGGTGGGCGCGCTCGCACCCTGTCACGCATTCTCTGGAAACTCTCAGGTTGTGGTCGAAAAAACTTTAGTTTTTCATAGCTTAACCTGGAATAGTAGGTAGTTATTCGCCCCAGAGAACCGGCGCTATGGTACGAGAAAACGGTAGCTTGGGGGCTACCGTTCAGACAGCGGGTACCTGCAGGGCGAATACCGCTAACAGACATGAGGGTAAGAAGGTACGGAAGAGGTTATGAAGAAGACATCAAAGGGGCAAGCAACAGGTTCGGGGAACCCCGGTTGGGGCGATTCGGAGAACCTGGACGCTACTCGCGCTCTTCACTCTTCTGATGACGCGCCCACTACAGTGTTTTCCTCTGATGAGACTGCGGTGCTCTCTGACTATCAGGACCCTACCCAGGTGCTTTCTGATTATCAGGACCCGACTGCGGTGCTCTCTGACTACCAGGATCCTACTGAGGCGCTCTCTGATTATCAGAATCCTACTGCGGTGCTCTCTGACTATCAGGATCCTACTGAGGTGCTTAACTCCCACGAAACGGCTACCCCCGCCGCGGGGCACAGCGATGACCGTACGAAAGTTCTGACCGATTACGGTTCATCGCCGGCTAACGAAGCTGCGCCTGTAGGTTCCGCGAATGCAGGTTCCGCGAACGCTGAATCCGCGAATACCGAAGTTATTTCTTCGCACCCCGAACATACAGAGGTTATTGGTGCGACCCGTCCTCTGCCGCGCGCCTACCGCGCCCCGATTAAGATTCCTGAGACGATTCCCTCGCCGCAGGAACGCGCTTCCCAGGGGAACTACAGTGCGGATGAGCCGATGCAGGCTACTCGCCGTCTTGATCCGCCGAAGCCTCCGGTGAGCGGTTTTCCGCTGAACAATCAGATGGGTGCGCCTCAGATGAGTGCGCAGCAGCCGCTTCCTCCGCAGATGCCCCCGCAGGCGCCTCCGCAGCCGGTGGCTTATCCTCCCGAGGCGTATCCTGCCGCTGCCTACCCGAACGGTACGTATGTTCAGGCCGGTCAGGTTCCCGTGGATGCTTCGGGCCGCCCGGTGGATCGCCCCGGCGAAGAGCAGGGGCACCATCTTCCGAGTACCGGCATTCTGATGCGTCACGTGATGGCGTTGCTGTTCTTGGGTCTGTCGCTCTACGGCGCGTTCGCGTTCTTCATTTACACGATGACCGGCCAGCAGGTTGATGAGCAGGCGTACACCGAGTACGCGCACCAGTTCAAGAGCTACCGCGGCCCGACCCTGACCGCGCTGGATTCTCTTCCTACGGTTGTTGGCGTGATTGCCGTCTTGGGTCTAGTTGCGGTGCTGATTTGGAAGCACCGGTTCCTGCCCTCGCTGATTGGTGTGTTGGTCGGGGCTGCGGCGGTGACGAGTACGTATCTGCTCAAGCACTACCTGATCGTGAAGCCCGATTTGGACGTTCAGGAGGCGCTGAGCAACTCGGCACCCAGCGGCCACACGACCTTCGCCGCGGCGGCTGGCGCGGCGCTCTTCTTGGCGGCGCCTCGTTTCTTGCGGCCCACGGTGGCGCTGTGTGCGGCGTTTGCTACCTGCCTGACGGGTGCCTCCACGATTATTAATGGTTGGCACCGCCCGGCGGATGTGGTGACCGCTATCCTGGTCACCGCCATCTGGACGGTTGTGGGTATGGGCGTGCTGCGTTATGTGCGTCCGGCAGATTTTGCGGTGCCGGCGCGTGGCGGTTTGGTGCTGGTGCCGTTGATGACGATTGCGACGCTGTTCCTGTCGTTCTGCGCGGTCATCCTGTATCTGATCGCGATTTTTGCGCCGATTCCCGGCGGTGCGTTTACCGCGGCGACCTGCATGATTATTGGGGTGAGCTTTGGTACGACGGCGCTGATGGTGAACCTGTTGCGTCCGCGTAATAGTAATCGCTCCGCCTATTCGAAGGTGTGGAGTTATCAGTAAATAATGTTGTTCCCCTCCCTGCGCGGGGTGTTTTAGCCCGGGGTGTTTTGGCTCGGTGTGAGCTGAGGTATTGTCCTGTTGCGGGGAGGGGAATACAATATAAATAATTTAGTATTTTAAATACCAATAATAGGGAGGGGGTGCGCGCCCCCTTTCACTCACCCCTGAAGAGAAAGGTGCGTACCATGGCAGGTACCCATGAAGGCCGCGTCCTCGTATTCCCCCAGCTCACCGAAACGCTGACCCCCTTTGAAGATAAGCCCCAGGCCCGCAAGATCGTTGATGCCGACGGCGGCAACTTGACCCTCATGGAACTGGCTGCAGGCCAGTCCTGGCACGAGCACCACAGCGTGCACCCCATCTTCGTGCAGGTGCTCAAGGGCGAGGTCATCTTCCACGTGAAGGACCGCGATATTACCCTGGTGCCCGGCAAGCCGATTCACGTGACCGCCAAGCTGCTGCACTCCCTGCGCGCCGTGAAGGACTCCACCCTGCTGGTGACCATGCTGACCGGCGAATCGCACCCCGAACCCAAGGTCAATATTGATGTCGAAGAGGTCTAAAGCCCGACCTCAAACCCCCGACCTCAAAACATTAGCTCGCCGCCGCATCCGCCCAGGATGCCGCGGCGAGCTTTCGATATGCCTGCCTGCCCTCACATATGCCGGTGAGAATACCCTCACACTACGCCCTGAGCTTTCTGCACGCCGGTTCACCCCGCGTGAGCGTACCCTGAAAGTACCCGCCCGCTAACATGCCCGCTACCACTGCAGGGAACAACCCGAAAGGGGAGCAGCCCGAAAGGATACGCAATGCCCAAGTCACTGCAACGCCCCGTCGTTCTTCTCACCGGCGCCAGCTCCGGTATCGGCTACGACGTGGCGCCGCTACTGGTGCGCTACGGCTACACCGTCTACGGTGCAGCCCGCCGCGTTGAGAAGATTGAAGAGCTCGCCTCCGAGGGCGTGAAAGCGCTGAGCATGGACGTTACCGATGAGGCATCCATGGAAGCCGCCGTACAGCAGGTCATTGACGCAGAAGGCCGCATTGACGTGCTTATCAACAATGCGGGCTACGGATTCTACGGCGCTATTGAAGACGTCCCCATCGATAAGGCGCGCCGCCAGTTCGAGGTGAACCTTTTCGGTCTCGCGCGCCTCACCCAGCTGGTGCTGCCGCATATGCGTGCACAGGGTCGCGGGCGCATCCTGAACATCTCCTCGATGGCGGGGCGCATTACCATGCCCCTGGGAGCCTGGTACCACGCCACCAAGTACGCCCTCGAAGCGTTCAGCGATGCACTGCGCATGGAAGTTGAAGAGTTCGGTATTGACGTGGTCATTATCGAGCCCGGCGGCATCAAGACCCCCTGGGGGCTCATCGCGGCAGACTACCTGGAGGAATCCTCCCGAAACGGTGTCTACGCGGCTCAGGCGCAGCACGTTGCGGCAAATATGCGTAAGCTCTACTCGCCGTCCTCCAGTCTCTCAGAGCCCAAAGTGATTTCGAGGACCATTCTGCGAGCCCTGGAGGCGCGCCGCCCCAAGACCCGCTACCTGGTGGGTTTCGGTGCTAAACCTTCCGTGTTCCTGCATACCGTGCTGCCGGACCGTCTCTTTGACAAGGTGGCACGCCGCATCTTCTAGGGCCGAAGTAGCGGCGAACTAGAGCATTAAAAAGCGGGCGGTGCTGCGCGAAACAGAATGTTTCGTACAGCACCGCCCGCTACGTTTTTCAAGAGCTAGTACTAGTCTACTACGGCGTGGGTCGGATCGAGCACGCGCGCCAAGAAAGCCTGAGTACGTTCGTGCTGGGGGTTGCCAATCACCTGATCGGCGGGGCCCTCCTCCACGACCACGCCATCGGCCATGAAGACGACCTTATCGGCGACCTCGCGGGCGAACGCCATCTCGTGAGTCACCACGATCATGGTCATGCCCTCATCAGCAAGGTTGCGCATAATGCTCAGAACCTCGCCGACCATCTCCGGGTCGAGCGCACTGGTCGGCTCATCGAAGAGCATCAGATCCGGGTGCATGGACAGCGCACGCGCAATAGCCACACGCTGCTGCTGACCACCGGACAGCTGGGCCGGGAAGCGGTCTTCCTTGCCTTCCAGACCGACCTTGGCGAGCTGCTCGAGGGCAATCGCCTCCGCCTCCGCCTTGGAACGGCCCAGAACCTTAATCTGAGCGATCGTGCAGTTATCCAGAATGTTCAGGTGACCGAACAAGTTGAACTGCTGGAACACCATACCCATGTGGGTACGCACGCGGTTAATGTCTACGTCCGGGTCGGTGACCTCGGTATCGCCCACCATGATGGTGCCGTCGTTCGGCTCCTCCAGCAGGTTCACGCAACGCAGCAGGGTGGATTTACCGGAACCCGAAGGACCAATAAGGCACACGACCTCGCCCGGCTCGACCTGCATGTCAATACCCTTGAGAACCTGAACCTTGCCGTAGGACTTGTGCAGGTTAGAAATGCGCACCGAGGAGGCGGCCATGGATGAAGTTGAAGCAGTCATAGTATCTTCCGTAATCCGTATCTGTCGTTGCGCTTACTTGCGGCCCGCAAGCTGGGTGCGGCGCTCAAAGTATGCGGAGAGCTGGCCCAGTGGAACAGTGATAATCAGGTAGCACAGACCCGCAACCACCAGGGGAGTCAGACCCGCGTTAGCGGCGGTCAGGCCCTCACGACCGAACTTCGCCAGCTCGTACTGAGAAACCGTCACGCCCAGCAGGTACACGAGGGAGGAGTCCTTGGTCAGTAGGATAACCTCGTTGGTCAGCGGCGGCAGAACCACGCGGAACGCCTGCGGAATAATGATCGAAATCATCGCGCGAGTGTGGGACATGCCCAGGGAGCGTGCCGCCTCCATCTGGCCCTTCGGAATCGCCTGCAAGCCCGCACGCAGAACCTCACTAATGTAAGCTGCCGAAACCATACCCAGGGACAGGGTCACCGGAATCAGGTTATCCACGAAGCGGATCTTGAACGCCAGGGGAATACCGTAACCGAACGCAAAGAAGACCAGCAGCGCCGGGATACCGCGGAAAAGCTCCACGTACAGGGTCGCAATCCAACGGTAGGGGGCGATGGAGGAAATACGCATAAGCGCCAGCAACAGACCGCCGGAGAGGCCCACGATGAAGCCCAAGGTGGTGTACAGCAGGGTGTTTTTCAACGCCACGGTGATGACGTCGGGGAACTGCTGCGCCGCAACGTCCAGGTTGAATACCTGCTGGCTGAGGGTCTTCCAGTCAGCCAGAAGAATGGCTGCCAGGGCGATAACTGCCAGAAGGGCGTACTGTGCGTAGCGGAAGAGCTTCTGCTTCTGGCGGGGTGAGAGTTTAGAGGACATGCGCTTTCTTATCCGTGTGCTGTTCGGTCAAGAGCGTTGTACACGCTCACAAGGGTAAAGGCCGGAGAATCCCCAACCCAAAAGTAATAAGGGTACTCATGAATTAGGGGAGAGGCTAGTGAATTGGGGGAGAGGCTAACCGGCTAGACGCTTAGGAAGCGGAGGAAGAGGTGCTCGTGGAGGTGGAGGAAGTGGCACCAACCCACTTGGCCTTCATCTTGTCGAGCTCGCCGTTTTCCTTGAGCTTGGTAATGGTGGCGTTTGCCTTGGCCAACAATGCCTTGTTGTTGGAGGAAACTGCTGCGGCAATCTGCTCGGTGTTCTCAGAATCCTGGTAGGCAATCTTGAAGGAGTCCGGGTCGTTGGTCAGCGCCTCGGAAACCACGGAGAGGTTCGCTGCGACCGCCTTGACCTGACCGGTCTTCAGAGCGGAGAACATGAGGGAGGTGTCTTCGTACTGGATGACCTCTGCACCGTTTTCCTTGGCGTAGGTTTCACCGCTGGTTGCCTGCTGCGCACCAACGCTCACGCCCTTCAAATCTGCGGCGGAGGTGATGGAGGAACCCTTGGGGACCAGGATTGCCAGGTTGTCGTCGAAGTAGACGGTGGTGAATTCCATCTTGCTCTTACGTTCATCGGTCACGCCGATACCCGCCAGGGCGATATCGCACTGACCGGTAGCAAGGCCGGTACCGGAGTCCAGGCCCTCGAAGCTGATGGAGGTCAGCTGAGCCTTCACACCCAGGTCGGAGGCGATAGCGTTGGCGATGTCTGCATCCAGGCCGACAATGGTGCCGTTTTCTTCGTATTCGAAGGGCTTGTAGGGGGTGTTGGTGCAGACGCTGAGGACGCCGGACTTGACGAGGCTGACTTCGCCGTTAGGGTCGGTGTTCTCGTTGGCGGTGGAGACGCAGCCGGTCAGCGCCAGGGGTAGCATTGCCAGCAGTGCAAGGGGCTTGAGGGATGCCTTTTTGAAGATTGCGGTGTTCATTGGGATGCTCCTGTGTGAGGTGTGCGTTCACTCGTGGAGTGGCGCGTTCTATGAAATCTATGGTCTATTGTGCGCCCCAATGTTAAAAAATGCAAGCATATACATAAATATTCATAAATTTTTGCTGAATATACATAAATCCCACCGGGAAAACTGAATAAAACCCCGAATTGGCGACTCAAAAACAACTCCAGAACGCACCTTAATGCACCGTGCGACACTACTACGGTTCACCCAACTATCGAATCTAGTAACCTCCATGCCACAATTGAGAGCGTGAACGCAGAGAAGAACACCCGCGCAACCCGCGCAACCCTAGACAAGAAAACCGGCGATATTGCCGCCATGTTTGATACCGTCGCTGAACGCTACGACCTCATGAACGGCATCCTCTCCCTCGGCCAGCACATCTACTGGCGTAAGCAGGCAGTCGCCGCCGTAGACGCGCGCCCCGGCCAGAAAGTACTGGACGTAGCCGCAGGTACCGGCGTCTCCTCCGAACCCTTCGCCGACGCCGGCGTGGATGTCATCGCAGCAGACCTCTCCGAAGGCATGCTGGATGTGGGCCGCCGCCGTCGCCCCGACATGACCTTCGTGCAGGCAGACGTCACCGCCCTACCCTTTGACGACGAAACCTTCGACGCAGTGACCATGTCCTACGGTCTGCGCAACGTCGCCAACTACCCCAAGGCACTGAGCGAAATTTACCGCGTACTCAAGCCCGGCGGACGCATCGTCGTCCTGGAGTTCTCCACCCCGACCTTCGCCCCCTTCGGCGCGGTCTACAAGAACTACATCATGAAGGCAATCCCGCCGATTGCCCGCGCAATCTCCTCCAACCCCGAATCCTACGAATACCTTGCCGAGTCCATCATCGCCTGGCCCAACCAGCAGGAACTGGCGCAGAAGTTCAAGGAGGCGGGTTTCACCTCCGTGCAGTACCGCAACCTCACCGGCGGTATCGTCGCGATTCACCGCGGTTTCAAGCCCGAAGCGCATAGCGCCTAAACACCGCGTTCACACACCACCGAAGACACCAACACCAAGAAGATAGAAGACACCGTGAGCAACGCAGAGCAGCCCATTGCCGCAACCGACCTGCTGGGAGACCTCGACCTGAAGCTTCCCGCAGGCTTTGAACTCATCGCCGCAGACCCCAAGCTGGGTCCGCAGATTCTCTCCTCCCTCGCACGTATTGAGGAGCGCCTGGCAGAAGCCATCGCACAGACTGACCACCTGGCGGACGTCGCATCCCGTCACCTGCTCTCCGCGGGCGGCAAGCGTGTGCGCCCCCTGCTGGCGCTGCTCTGCGCAGCCGTAGACGGCGAAATCAACGATGACGTCATTGAAGCTGCCGTGGTCGTTGAGCTGACCCACCTGGCGACCCTCTACCACGACGACGTCATGGACGATGCCCCCAAGCGCCGCGGCGTGGACAGCGCCCAGATGATTTGGGGCAACTCCGTCGCGATTCTCACCGGTGACCTGATCTTCTCCCGCGCATCGCTGCTGGTGTCCGAGCTGGGCACCCGCCCCATGAAGATTCAGTCCCAGACCTTCGAGCGTCTGGTGCTCGGCCAGCTCTTCGAAACCACCGGTCCCCGCGAGGGTCAGGACCTGCTCGACCACTACATTGCCGTCATTGAGGGTAAGACCGGCTCCCTGATTGCCGCAGCCGGCGAGTACGGCTCCCTGCTTTCGGGCGCTTCCGAAGAGGTCATCTCCATGGTCAAGGCGTACGGCGAGCTGGTCGGCGTGGCATTCCAGCTGGCCGACGACGTCATCGACATTGTCAGCGACGGCAAGACCAGCGGTAAGACCCGCGGCACCGACCTGCGCGAGGGCGTGCCCACCCTGCCGACCATCCTGCTGGACCGTGCGGTAGCTGCCGGCGACGAATCCGCTATTGCTGTTCGTGCTCTTCTGGATGCTGATCTGAGCTCCGACGAGGCGCTGGATGCAGCCGTGGAGGCGCTCGCCGCTCACCCGGTCACCCAGGAAGCATGGCAGATCGCCTACGACTGGGCGGACCGCGCAATTGCCGCGATTGCTCCGCTGCCCGAGTCCACCGCGAAGGCTGCGCTGGAGTCCTTCGCTCATGCTGTGGTTCACCGCGAAGGCTAAAACCCGCCGTGTAGCGTGTACCCGAATCTAACGATTTTCGGGTGTCTCATACTTCAAAACCCCCGCCGAATCCGGTCAGATTTGGCGGGGGTTTTCTGTGTTACGGCTAGTCAGTGCCGATTTTTGGGGTGGCTTGGGGCTACTCTCACCCTCCGAAAGCTTCCGCATGCTGGGGTCTTCTTGACCGCCATATGCCTTTAAGGTAATCCTTATAGGCATGCCTGAGGTACACATCCACCCCTCAGACCTCTGACGGCTCCCACACCCAACCCGTGTTGGAGAGCCGTTTACTATTTCTGGACGCGAGCAGAGCCCCACCACCCCGACGGGTTATTCTCGCACCAACCATCCGCGTCCCCACACATTCGAGGTTTACAACTATGGGAGCATCTACCCCTAAGGCGCCCACGAAGCGCGAAGGCTTCTCCAGCCGTCGCGTCTTTATCTTTGCCGCCATCGGTTCTGCTGTTGGTCTGGGCAATATTTGGCGTTTCCCC
>ERZ772910.1091-NODE-1091-length-14200-cov-13.801909_pt1 | contig 14200 bp, 9 predicted proteins | sample MGYA00511357_ERZ772910 | MGnify/ENA primary metagenome ERZ772910 (study PRJEB29015, sample SAMEA2738096) | human oral metagenome | biome: human oral; feature: human-associated habitat; material: saliva | place: China | collected 2193 ... | reverse complement strand
CAGATCCTAAAGAAGTTTGGGATATTATTGCAAAAGAAGGTCGTGTAGCTATGTTGGCAGGCTCTGTAGCTCGCAAAAAAGCAGCTCGATTCATTATTGATAATGCAAAAGGTGCTGAAGCGGCTGAATAATAGTTTGCTTAACTAGGTACATGAAAAGGTGAATATATGTATGTACCAATCGTAGTTGAACAAAGTGAACGCGGCGAGCGTTCCTATGATATATACTCTCGCTTGTTAAAGGATCGCATTATCTTCCTCGGTGGTCCCATCGATGATAATGTGGCTAATGCGGTTATTGCGCAAATGCTATTCCTAGAAGCAGAGGATCCTGACAAGGATATCCATTTGTACATTAATAGCCCCGGTGGTGTTGTAACTGCCGGTATGGCTATTTATGATACGATGCAATATATCAAACCAGATGTGTCTACCATTTGTGTAGGCTCTGCGGCGAGCATGGGTGCTGTGCTATTAACAGCAGGTGCCAAGGGCAAACGTTATGCGTTGCCTCATGCACGCGTTATGATTCACCAACCATTAGGTGGTGTTCAAGGGCAAGCATCTGAAATTGAAATCCATGCCCGTGAGATTCTTCGCATGCGTGAAGAGTTAAATGGTATCTTAGCTTCTCGCAGTGGACAAGATATTGAAGTAGTAGCGCGCGATACAGATCGCGATAACTTCATGAGTGCTCAGGATGCCGTTGAATACGGCTTAATCGATGAGGTACTCACTAGAGAACCTGTAGAAAGCAAGTAATGGAGGCGCCCATTGGCAAAAGATAAAGACACTATGCGCTGCAGTTTTTGTGGACGCACAAGCGAAGAAGTCCGCAAATTAGTGGCGGGTCCTAACGTTTATATTTGTGATGAATGCGTTGAAGTATGTGAACGTATCATCGCTGATGAGTTGGGAGCTGTTGAAACGGACGACTTCAACTTAAAAGAATTGCCAACGCCGAGAGATATTAAGGCTCATCTTGACGAATATGTTATTGGTCAAGATGATGCTAAAATCTCTTTAGCTGTGGCTGTATATAATCACTACAAACGCTTACAAACAGATAATGTAGTAGATGATGTAGAATTACAAAAGGCTAATGTATTGTTCATTGGTCCTACTGGTAGTGGTAAAACACTATTGGCTCAAACCTTAGCGAAAATGCTAGAAGTGCCATTTGCTATTGCAGATGCTACAAGCTTAACTGAGGCTGGTTACGTAGGGGAAGATGTGGAAAATATCTTACTCAAAATTATCCAAGCTGCAGATTATGATATAGCTCGGGCCGAGCGCGGCATTATCTATATCGATGAAATTGATAAGATTGCTCGTAAGTCTGAGAATCCTTCCATTACACGTGACGTGTCTGGTGAAGGTGTACAACAAGCATTGCTTAAAATCTTAGAAGGTACCGTTGCTTCTGTTCCGCCTCAAGGTGGTAGAAAGCATCCAAATCAAGAAATGCTTCAAATCGATACGACAAATATTCTCTTTATTTGTGGTGGTGCATTTGATGGTATGGACCGGGTTATTACAAAGCGTACCGCTAAGAAAACCCTTGGTTTTGGTGCAGACGTGCAACGTAAAGAAGAACGTAATGTATCGGCTATCTTAAAAGATGTTGTACCAGAAGATTTATTGAAATTTGGTTTGATTCCTGAGTTCATTGGTCGTTTGCCTGTGATGGTAACATTAGACCAATTGGACAGAGATGCATTAATCCAAATTTTGACAAAGCCTAAAAATGCATTAACAAAACAATATGAAAAAATTCTATCCCTTGATGGTGTAGAGTTAACTTTCACTGAAGATGCATTAGAAGAAATCGCTGATGAAGCATTACAGCGAAAAACAGGTGCTCGTGGTTTGCGTGCTATCATTGAAAAGGTGATGAAACGCGTTATGTTCGAAGTTCCTTCCATGCCGGAAGTAACTAAGTGCATCGTGAATCGTGAATCCGTTCTGAGCACAGGTGAACCTATACTCAAAAATGAGGCAGACCAAGACATCCAGTTGAAATCGTAATTCGAAGAAACTCATTTCTGTGTAGGAATGAGTTTCTTTTCATAATATAAATACCTGGAGGAAGTATGAATTTACTCGAAATTGGGATCCCTACCGTACCTCTTAGAGGCATGGTTGTATACCCAAATATCGTGATTCACCTCGATATCGGTCGAGACAAATCCATTAAAGCGGTAGAGGCCGCGATGAACGAGGATCGCATTTTAGCAGTTGTGACCCAAAAGGATGATGCTGTTGATGCACCGACCGTTCATGATTTAGCCCAAATGGGTACATTAGTAAAAATCAAGCAAATGTTACGCTTACCAGGTGGTATTGTACGTGTTCTTGTAGAGGGCATTACACGTATTCGCGTAATGAATATTACAAGTATGGATCCGTACTATGTGGGGGACTACGAACGTGTAGCATCTGAGTTTGAAGATGATGTGGAGTTAGAAGCTTACCGTCGTCTCGTGCAGTCTAAATTTGGTGAATGGGCAGAAGAAGCTAAATCTGTTACAGATGAAGGCGTAACGCGCGTTATGGAATTGCGTGACCCATGTGAATTAGCTGATCAAGTTGCATTCTTGTTGCCAATCAATAATTTGAAACGCCAAGAGTTACTAGAGGAACTATCTGTAGCTCGTCGTCTCAATATGATTGTAGGCATTTTAAATATGGAGCTACAAATCTCTGATTTGGAAAATTCCATTAATAATCAAGTGCGTCAATCCATGGAAAAAGCGCAAAAAGAATATTTCTTGCGCGAAAAAATCCGTGTTATCCACGATGAGTTGGGTGACAAAGGTGATCCAGAGGAAGAAGCAGAAGAATTACGTGTTAAATTGAAAGCTCTGAACTTAAGTGAAGAGGTACATACGCGTATTGATAAAGAAATTTCCCGTTATAGTCGCATGCCACAATTGATGCCAGAAGCAACAATTTTGCGCAATTACCTAGATTGGGTATTGGCTTTACCGTGGAATGAATTAACTGAAGACCGCTTAGACATCAAGGAAGCTCATATGATACTTGAGGCTGACCATTATGGCCTTGAAAAGGTAAAAAAACGTATCCTTGAATTCTTAGCTGTTCGTAAGTTGACTGGTAAAAACAGTGGTTCCATCCTCTGCTTAGTCGGTCCACCAGGGGTTGGTAAAACATCCTTGGCGACATCTATTGCTAAAGCGATGAACCGTAAGTTTATCCGTGCATCTTTGGGTGGTGTTCGCGATGAAGCTGAAATCCGCGGTCATCGTCGTACGTATATTGGTGCATTGCCTGGTCGTATGATCCAAGGTCTTAAGAATGTAGGTACGAAGAACCCTGTATTCTTATTGGATGAAATTGATAAACTCGCCTCTGATTATAAAGGTGATCCATCCTCTGCATTGTTAGAGGTGTTGGACCCTGAACAAAATAGTACATTTAGTGATCACTTCATCGAAGTGCCGTTCGATTTCTCCGAAGTATTCTGGATTACTACAGCTAACGTAGCATCCAACATTCCTGGTCCTTTGTTAGACCGTATGGAAATTATTGAATTGTCCAGCTATATGGAAGAAGAGAAACTAGAAATTGCTAAGCGTTACTTAACTCCTAAGCAAATTAAGAAAAATGGCCTTGAAGACTACAAGGTTAAATTATCTGATGCTGTGTTGAGAAAAGTAATTTCCGAGTATACTCGCGAAGCTGGTGTTCGTACCTTAGAAAAAACAATTGCTAAGATTTGCCGTAAGATTGCTTTCAAAGTAGTTGAAGAAGGTGGCGATACACCTAAAGTAACTACTAAGAATCTTCACGAGTTCTTAGGGGCTCCGATTTTCGTTGACCAAGAACGGGAAAAGAAACCGCAAGTCGGCTATGTAAATGGTTTAGCTTGGACTTCTGTTGGTGGCGTCGTGTTGCCTTGTGAAGCTACGACTATGAATGGTACCGGCAAATTGGCATTAACTGGTAGCTTAGGCAAAGTTATGCAAGAGTCTGGCCAAGCAGCTATGAGTTACATTCGCCACAATGCAAAAGCATTAAAAATTGAAGAAGATTTCTATAAGAAACTCGATATTCACGTTCACTTGCCAGAAGGGGCAACGCCTAAAGATGGTCCTTCTGCAGGTATTACAATGACATTGGCTATGGTATCTATTTTGACAAACCGCAAGGTTCGTTCTGATATTGCCATGACTGGTGAAATTACATTGCGCGGCCGCGTATTGCCAATAGGCGGCTTAAAAGAGAAGTTATTAGCAGCCTTGTCTCATGGCATTAAAGAGGTATTGATTCCAAAAGGCAATGAAAAGGATATCGCAGAATTACCTGACATTGTAAAAGAAGGACTCATTATTACGCCAGTTAAGACAATGGATGAAGTATTAGCAAAGGCACTTGTGTAATGCAAAAAAAGAAAAAATCCACTAAACAAATGGGGCCAAAACCACAATATACACGAAAAGAACCGAAGGGGCCTCGTATTATAGCAGCAAAATATAATACCTCCTGTGTGAAGGCGGATCAATATCCTGAAGGGGATACTGTGGAAATCGCTTTCCTAGGACGCTCTAATGTGGGCAAATCTTCGTTGATTAACTCGTTGTGTAATTATCGTGGATTAGCACTCGTTAGTGGTCAACCAGGTAAGACTAAGACGATAAACTATTTTGATATTGAGTCAAAAGAGGATATTTCTGAAACAGAGGAACGCAGATACAATTGGTTCCTCGTAGACCTTCCTGGTTATGGTTTTGCAAAGACAAATAAAGGAAACCGCAATTTGTGGTCTTCCTTTATTGCCGATTATATTTTACATTCTGAACGATTGATGTTGTTGTGCTTGCTTATCGATGGTCGTCATCCAGAGATGCCTATTGATAAGGTAGCCTACGATTGGCTTGTTGAGGCTGGTGTGCCACTACAAATTGTGGTTACTAAAGCTGACAAGCTAACGGCTAAAGAAAAGTCTGCGAACTTGGCTAAAATTAAGGAACTGTATCCAACGGATACACCGCCTATTTTATATAGCTCCTTAAAACATACAGGTCGTGAGCTTTTACAACAACGCATCAATAAGGTTCTAGTAGGAGATGAAGCATGAGTCAAACCAATGAGTTAGAGATTATGGAACGCATTGCTCTAGATTTAGAGGGCGTTGAAGAATCTCTTGCATCATCTTTTAATACAGGTGCAGAAGACTTTAATGCACTGATTCGACCATTATCAGCGGCTGGTGGCAAGCGTTTACGCGCTCAACTATGTCTATTGATTGCCAATGCAGGCACATCTGTAGAATGTCATCGCATTAGAATTGCAGAAGCCGTAGAAATGCTTCATTTAGCCACACTAATTCACGATGATGTATTAGATCAAGCTGAAATTCGTCGTGGTGAAGAAACGATTCACATGCACAAAGGCAATAAAGTTGCCATTCTTAGTGGAGATTATTTATTTGCCAAAGCATTCCAAATCGTCTCTGAAATGCCTAATATGAAGTATTTACAAATTTTCTCCCATATCATTACTTGCCTTGTAGAAGGCGAGTTCATGCAAATGGAAGACGTATATCGTATCGATCAAGGGATTGAGCGATATATGATTAAGACTCAAAAGAAAACAGCGGACTTCATGGAAGGCTGTATGGAATTAGGGGGTCTCTTAGGGGGCTGGAGTGAGTCTGAAATCATTGAGTTGAAAAAATACGGTCACGCATTGGGTATGGCATTCCAAATTACAGATGATATCATGGACTATCGTGAAACAATTGAGACTACAGGTAAACCTGTAGGAAATGACCTACGCGAAGGTTTATTGACCTATCCTTTATTAAGTATCGTTAATGATGACAATAAAGATAGATTGCTTGCAGATATTAAAGCCTTGAATAATGGCGGTAATGAGCAAGATATCATCGATTACGTTATAGCTCAAGGCGGTATTGATAATACATTAGCTGTAGCTGATCAATATTGCAAAGATGCTTTGGCAGCACTCGACGCTGTTCGTGATTTCCCAGGCAAGGAATTCCTTGTGATGGCGGTAGAGAATTTAGCTGATAGAAAGGTATAATATGGAACCATTCGAACCAAAACCGGATTTCGAATATCCCATACAGAAACCTTCTTTTGATAGTGTGGTTCGTCAAAAGCGTCGCGAAGCTAAATTAAAGGCTGAGCAAGAACAGTATAAGGTGGCAAATCTACAAGTTCCTGAGGACCCAGAGAATGAACCAATTTATACTGAAATGGAACAGAAAATGATGGATGAAGCTCGGGAGCTATCCCTTGTAGGTCATCTATCTGAATTGAGAAAACGGCTTATTCTGATGGCGATGGCCATTATTGTGGGGACCTGTATTTCTTACTATTATGTAGACTTATTATTAGAAATACTCCTCAAGCCTGCGGGCAAGCTCTATTATATGAGACCTACTGAAGCTTTCTTTACATATATGAAAGTATCTATAGTAGGGGGGCTCATTATAGCAGCACCTATTATACTGCATCAGATTTGGCTTTTTGTTAAGCCTGCCCTAACTGTGCGAGAAAAACAGTTGTCCAATTGGATCTTACCGGTAGCTATTAGTTTATTTGGTATTGGTATTGTATTTTCTTATTTTCTTGTATTGCCTGCGGCAGTGAAGTTCTTTATGGGCTTTGCTACAGATGAACTGCAACCGATGTTTTCCATTGGTCAGTATATGGACTTTGTATTGTCCTTTGTACTACCTTTTGGATTTATCTTTGAATTGCCGCTAATTTTAATTATCTTGGGATATTTCAACTTAATAACATCACGTTTTTTAAAAACGAAACGAAAGATATTTATTCTTATATCCTTTATCATAGGTGCTGTCATTTCACCAACACCGGATATGTTCTCTCAAACGATGATTGCATTGCCTATGATATTGCTATATGAAACGAGCCTATTTGTATTGGCTAAGATTATGAAGCGCTAAGGAGTATTTTTAGGAGGAACGATGAAAACCTACGAAAATTTAACCACTTATAACCCCGGTGAAATAGAAGGGAAATGGTATTCTTATTGGGAAAACCAAGGATACTTTCATGAAGAAGTAGACACTAATAAAGAACCATTCAGTATCGTATTACCACCTCCTAACGTAACAGGTATGTTGCACATGGGCCATGCCCTTGATAATACATTGCAAGATATCCTCATTCGTTTCAAACGTATGCAAGGCTATAATGTGTTGTGGATGCCTGGTACTGACCACGCTGGTATTGCTACTCAAATCAAAGTAGAAGAAATGCTCGCTAAAGAAGAAGGCAAATCTCGCTATGATTTAGGTCGTGAGAAATTCGTAGAACGCGTATGGGAATGGAAAAAAGAATACGGTGATACTATCGTAAAACAAATCCGTAGCCTTGGCGCATCTTGTGACTGGACTCGCGAACGCTTTACATTGGATGATGGTTATTACCATGCAGTGCGCGAAGTATTCGTAAAACTTTACGAAAAAGGCTTGATCTATCGCGGTGAGCGCATCATCAACTGGTGCCCTCGTTGTGCGACGGCTTTATCTGATGTAGAAGTTGAACATGAAGATGAACACGGCCATTTATGGCATATTAAATATCCTGTTAAAGGCGAAGATAATCGCTTCGTAGTGGTAGCAACGACACGTCCAGAAACAATGTTTGGTGACGTGGCAGTAGCGGTGAACCCTGAAGACGATCGTTATAAAGACCTCATTGGTAAAACTTTGGTATTGCCATTCGTTAACCGTGAGATTCCTGTAATCGCCGATGACTATGTAGATGCAAGCTTCGGTACAGGTTGTGTAAAAATTACGCCTGCTCATGATCCTAACGACTTTGAAATGGGCCAACGCCATGATTTAGAGTCTATCGTTGTTATGAACAATGATGCTACAATGAATGAAGGCGCTGGTAAGTTCAATGGCTTACCTCGTGAACAAGCGCGTAAACAAGTAGTAGCTGAACTTCAAGAGTTAGGCTTGCTTGAAAAAATCGATGACCATGACCATGCAGTAGGTCATTGCTCCCGTTGTAATACAATCATCGAACCAATGGTATCTAAACAATGGTTCGTAGATATGAAACCGTTGGCTGAGCCAGCTCTTAAAGTTGTTAAAGAACATGAAGTAGAATTCGTTCCTGAACGCTTTACTAAAACTTATGTAAACTGGCTCGAAAACATTCGCGACTGGACGATTTCTCGTCAATTGTGGTGGGGACATCGCATTCCTGCCTGGTACTGTGATGACTGCGGTGAAACAATCGTTAGCCGTGAAGATATTACAGAATGTCCTCATTGCCATGGTCATGTTACACAAGATCCAGACGTTCTAGATACATGGTTCAGTTCTGGCTTGTGGCCATTTGCTACTATGGGCTGGCCTGAACAAACTCCAGAGCTTAAACAATGGTACCCAACAAGTGTTCTCGTAACTGGTTACGATATCATCTTCTTCTGGGTAGCGCGTATGATCTTTATGGCTCTTGAGTTTGAAGATGAAATTCCGTTCAAACACGTATTCATCCACGGTCTTGTTCGCGATAGCCAAGGTCGTAAGATGAGTAAATCCTTAGGTAATGGTATTAATCCACTCGATGTTATTGACCAGTTTGGTGCCGATGCATTGCGTTTCACTCTTGTAACGGGCAATACACCTGGTAACGATATGCGTTTCTACATGGAGCGTGTGGAAGCGAACCGTAACTTTGCTAACAAGATTTGGAATGCTTCTAAATTCGTATTGATGAATCTTACGAATTATGATGAAAGCTTTGTTCCAACTGCAGATGATTTAACATTAGCTGATCAATGGATTATTCAAAAATACAATGAAACAGTACAAAGCGTAACATCTAACCTCGATAAATTCGAATTAGGTGAAGCGGCAAGTTCCGTATATGACTTCATTTGGAATACGTACTGTGACTGGTATATTGAATTGGCGAAACCTCGTTTATACAGTGAAAGTAACGAACGCGATCGTCGTACAGTTCAATACTTGCTTGTAACTATCTTGCGTCAAATGCTTGAATTGTTACATCCGTTCATGCCGTTCGTAACAGAACATATTTGGCAACACTTGCCTCATGAAGGGGACAGCATCGTAGTTACTAAATGGCCAGAAGCATTGAGCTTTGATAATCTTGACGGCGCAGCTCGCCAAATGGAAGTGATGATGGATGCTATTAAAGGCATTCGTAATATGCGTGCTGAAATGAACGTACCGTTAGGTAAAAAAGCAGAGGTTATCGTGGCGCCTACAGATGCAGCATTAGCTCAAACTGTAGCAGACCACAGCGACTACTTCGTAACATTGGCTTGGGCTGAGAAGGTAACAATCCTCGGCGCGAACGATGCTAAACCAGAAAATGCGACCGTAACAGTTGTAAATGGTATGGAAGTATATCTCTTGCTTAAAGACTTAATCGATGGCGAGAAAGAAAAAGAGCGTATCGGGAAGGAAAAAATTCAAATGGAAAAAGAAATTTCCCGTTTGGAAGGTAAATTATCCAACCAAGGCTTCCTAGCAAAAGCTCCTGAAGCTGTAGTAGCGAAAGAAAAAGAAAAGTTAGAAGAATATAAACAAAAACAACAAGCGTTATTGGAACGTGAAGCGTTCCTTGAAACCTTATAATAGGAGGTTTATATGACATATCAAGAGGCCTTAGCCTATTTAGAACAGGCATCCTCATTCGGTATTAAGCCTGGCCTTGAACGAATTACAGCTCTTATGGAAGCCCTTGGGAATCCGCAAGAGGACTATAAAATTGTTCATGTTACAGGTACGAATGGTAAGGGCTCGGTTACCTCATATATTTCCTACGCACTGTTTACAAGTGGATTACGGGTGGGGCGATTTACATCGCCTCACCTTCAATCCTATACGGAGCGAATTCAAATCAATGATGGAAATATTACAGAGGAAGCTTTCGGTGAATTAATTAATCGTGTAAAGGCAGCAGTAGATACTATCATCAGTAATGGAGTGGAGGCGCCGACGCAATTTGAAATGTTGACGGCGGCCGCATTCTTGTTCTTTAAAGAGCAAGGTGTAGATTATGCGGTAGTAGAAGTTGGTTTAGGTGGATTGCTAGACTCTACTAATATCGTTACTCCTAAAGTATCTGTTATTACTAATGTATCTATGGATCATCAAGCGTACTGTGGTGATACTGTTGAGGAGATTGCACGTCATAAGGCGGGCATCATTAAATCTAAAGTACCTGTAGTAACAGCTGCACAAGGTACACCTCTCAGTATTATTGAGGACGTAGCCAAAGAAAAGAATGCTAAACTGTATGCTTTCAATAAAGATTTTGGCATTGATAGTCGCAGTGCTGTAACGGGCGGTCAAATGATTACGGTCAGTACCAATGATGCAGCGCCTGCTATGCTCTTTACGACGATGGCAGGTATTCACCAATCTGTAAATCTTGCTTGTGCTTTAATGGCTGTGCGCCTATTGATGAAAGACGATAAGAGTATCAGTGAAGAAACGATGCGCGAAGGTTTTGCTCGCACTACGTGGGCTGGTCGTTTCGAAGTTAAACGCGGTCTAGATCGTACCTTTATCTTTGATGGTGCTCATAATGCGGCAGGGGCTGAATCTTTCGGTATGGCTTATGCTGAATTGTTTAGAGATACTCCAAAAACGATTGTTATGGCCATTCTTAAAGATAAGAACCAAGAGGCGATTATCCGTGAAGTCGTTAAGGCAGGAGATACAGTCCTAGTTGTACCGGCACCGACAGATAGAACGGAAGTACCTGAAACCTTGGTTGAAGTCGTTCGACGCACTGTACCAAAGGCGACGGCTCAAACTGCTGACTCTGTTGAGGACGCTTTAGCATTGGCCTATAAGCATACTAAGACTGGTGATATTATCGCCGTATGTGGTTCATTATATATTCTAGGAGATGCTCGTCAGTGGTTTAACCATGAGATGAGTCACTAAGGTGAGATTATGGAACTCTCACTTATTCCTAATCAGAAGCGACTGACCTTTTATATTGAACGACTAATTTATGGTGTTGTTGTGGCCATGCCGTTACAACCGATGGTGGGTGATGTACTTCTTTGGCTGGCTATAGGACTGGCACTATATGATTTAATATCTAGTAAATCTTTGAGCTTACCTACAGGCTATCTGTCTTGGACGGTGATGATCTTTGTTATCTGGACTGGTATATCATCGCTCATGTCACCGAATTGGGACTGGTCTATTCAGAGTTGGTTTTACCAAATTCTAGCAGGTGGGGGGATGTACTACTTAGTGCGTACCTATATTCAAACGCCTAAACAATGGAACTATTTTCTACGTGCTTTTTTAGGCACTGCAGTTCTTGTTTGTGTTATTGGGGCCTATCAGTATCTATTTGTTCCTAATATACATATAAAAGAATGGGTAGATGCTGCACAGTTTCCAAACTTGATGCGCCGCATGGCATCAACATTACAAAACCCTAACTTGTTAGGCGCTTATTTGTTGATGGTGTTAAGCGTATGCATCAGCTATATACTCGTCTATATGAAAGAAAATCGCACTCGTGACGTAGTGACGATGCTCATCATAGGTATCGTTTTATTCTTAACGATGCTCTTAACCTATTCTCGTGGTATTTGGGTTAGCTTTGCAGCTATGATTCTCTATTGGGCTATCTTTGTAGAACGGCGTCTATTCCTATCCTTGTTAGCCGTTCCAATAATTTTGTACTTCTATGAAGGTGAAATTGCGTCACGACTTTGGTCTATATTCCAAGGTCACGATACATCAGCGGATCTTCGCTGGGCATTGTGGGATAGCACGACATATATCATAGGAGAAAATCCTATCTTTGGTATTGGCTGGAATACATTCTACTTAGTTTATCCTGAGTATAACTACTATATTCAAGGTCCTAATGTGTTGATGTATCATGCACACAATTTATATTTGAACATTTTAGCCGAAATAGGTATTCCAGGATTGCTATCATTCCTCGCAGTTATCGTAGGTCATGTAATTACATCTATACGATTAAAAGGGGATCTATTCCGACAAGCAGCACAAATAGGCGTAGGTGCCTTAGCAGTGGCTGTTCTCGTTAGTGGTTTATCTGACTTTGAGCTCTATAGCCATCAAGTGACCATTGTATTTTGGCAATTGTTAGGCTGGGTGGGGGCCTTTGTGAAAGTACAACTTTCAACGAGTGACAATATAAACTAGGTATATTTTGTATAATTAGCATGTTTTATGGTAGCTATATAATTTCATAATATGGTATAATTAATACATACCTCGGTAGGGTAAGATTTTGTATTATTAACCGGTTTTCTAATGTTAGAATAATTGAACATTATTGCTTGCATTTGAAAACCGGTTTTTTTGTATATTATTGTATGTTTATAGGGAGGTGTACGGTTCATTTCTTGTATGTAAGATGTTGTTTTTATATTGAAAAGGTTCTATATATTGTATAGACATAGTTCGATTTAACCGAAAAACATCAATATATACTACTAAATCGATAATTCCTGTGAGTTATAACGATGTGAATAAAACTTATGTGAAAATATGAAAATCTATGCGTTTTAGTCATAATGCACTAGTGAAGTGTAATAAAAAATACATTTTAGTCATATAAGTTGACAATACATTGGTTCTGAACTACGATGAAGTCGGTTTAAGGAACGACCAAGAGATCAAACTGTCGTTTATACAATGTTACTCTTAAAGGAGATGGTAATGGTGATAGACATCAAAGACCGCGTAAAAAGTGCGGCCCTCCAAGGTAAAATTGTCACTGCTTCTGAAGCAGCTCTTTTGATTAACCCTAACGATAAAGTCGGTATTTCCGGCTTTACTCCATCCGGTTATGTAAAAGCTGTGCCATTAGCATTGGCAGAAAGAATGGAAAAAGAACCATTCAAAATCGATTTGTGGACAGGTGCTTCTGTAGGTGATGAAGCTGACGGTGCGTTGACTCGCGTTAACGGTATCCATCGTCGTTTCCCATATCAAACTAATGGGGACACTCGTAAAGCTTTAAATAGCGGTAAAATCAATTATATTGATATGCATTTAAGCACAATGGCACAAAACGTTCGCTATGGCTTCTTTGGCGATTTAGATGTAGCAATTATTGAAGCTGCACAAATCAACGAAGATGGCTCCATTGTTCCTACAACATCTGTTGGTAACTCCCCAACATTTGTGAGCCAAGCGAAAAAAGTTATCGTAGAAGTAAACGTGTCCCAACCACTTTCCTTGGTAGGTATGCATGATATCTACGAACCTCTCGATCCTCCATACCGTAAACCAATTCCATTGGAAACTGCTGGTGATCGTATTGGTACTGAAGCAATTCCTTGCGACCCTGCAAAAATTGTGGCTATCGTTCCTTGCGATATTCCTGATACAACTAGACCTCTAGCTCCTATCGATGATGACGCTAAAAAAATGAGCCAACATTTGATTGAATTCTTCCAAAATGAAATCAAAGGTGGTCGCTTGCCAGAAAACTTACTTCCATTGCAATCTGGTGTAGGTTCCGTAGCAAACGCTGTAATCAGTGGTCTTGCTAAAGGTCCATTCACTAACTTGTCTATCTTCACAGAAGTTATTCAAGATGGTATGTTTGACCTTATCGATGCAGGTAAAGTAACTGTATGTTCCGGTACTGCATTGAGTCCTTCCCCAGAAGGGTTGAAACGCTTCTATAACAATATCGATGAATATCGTAAAAAAATTATTCTTCGACCTCAAGAAATTTCTAACAACCCTGGTATTGCAAGACGCCTTGGCGTTATTGCCATGAATACTGCAATTGAATTTGATATTTTTGGCAATGTAAACTCTACTCATATCATGGGTACGAAAATGATGAACGGTGTTGGCGGCTCCGGCGACTTCGCTCGTAGCGCATACCTCACAATCTTCTGTACTAACTCCGTTGCTAAAGACGGTGATATCAGTTCCATCGTTCCTTATGTATCTCATGTAGATCATACAGAACATGACACTATGATTTTCTGTACAGAACAAGGTGTGGCTGACTGCCGTGGTTTGAGCCCAGTGGAAAGAGCTCGTTTGATTATTGAAAAATGTGCTCACCCAGACTACAAACCAATGTTAACTGAATACCTAGAAAAAGCATTAGCAGCAACTAAAAATGCCCATACACCAATGTTGCTTGACGAAGCTCTTTCTTGGCATA